>VOFB01004424.1_pt1 | contig 308633 bp, 362 predicted proteins | sample 5384141 | NCBI WGS metagenome assembly VOFB01 (sample SAMN12384721, study PRJNA508395) | human gut metagenome | isolation source: healthy gut A | host: Homo sapiens
AACGACCTGAATAGTCAACACGCTTACCGAGAAGGTTTTGACGGAAACGTCCCTGCTTACCCTTAAGCATATCAGAAAGTGACTTAAGAGGTCTGTTATTAGGACCTGTAACAGGACGCCACGACGACCGTTATCGATAAGAGCATCAACAGATTCCTGAAGCATTCTCTTCTCGTTTCTTACGATGATTTCAGGAGCGCCAAGCTCAAGAAGTCTTTTAAGACGATTGTTTCTGTTAATAACTCTTCTGTAAAGGTCGTTAAGGTCAGAGGTAGCAAATCTGCCGCCGTCAAGCTGAACCATAGGACGGATATCCGGCGGAATTACAGGAATAGCGTCAAGAATCATCCATTCAAGCTTATTGCCGCTGTGGTAGAAAGCATCAACAACATCAAGCCTTTTAAGAAGTCTTACTCTCTTTTGTCCTGTAGCGCCCTCAAGTTCTGCAGTAAGTTCATCACGAAGCTGAGCAACATCAATTCCCTGAAGAAGCTCTTTAACAGCCTCGGCGCCCATACCTGCCTTAAAGTCGTCCTCGTATCTTTCTCTCATTTCAGCATACTCTTTTTCATTAAGAATCTGCATCTTTTCAAGTGGGGTGTCACCGGGATCGGTAACAATGTAAAGTGCAAAATAAAGCACCTTTTCAAGGTATCTCGGGCTGATATCAAGTACAAGACCGAGGCGGCTCGGAATACCCTTAAAATACCAAATATGAGAAACAGGAGCTGCAAGCTCGATATGACCCATACGTTCACGTCTTACTTTTGAACGTGTAATTTCAACACCGCAGCGCTCGCAGACTTTTCCCTTATAACGAACTCTCTTATATTTACCGCAATGACATTCCCAATCCTTCATAGGTCCGAAAATTCTTTCGCAGAAAAGACCGTCACGTTCAGGTTTAAGAGTTCTGTAGTTTATTGTCTCGGGCTTTTTAACTTCGCCGTAAGACCATTCTCTCATCTGCTCAGGAGAAGCAAGTCCGATTTTAATTGAACTGAATTCGTTTTCATAATTATCCATATGGAAGCACTCCTTTATATTAATTAGTTGCGGAAGTCTTATCAGAATTATTCATCGTCTGAAGAATCGTCGCCGAAGCCGAAACCGTAATCATCATCTGATTCGCTTTCGCCATCTGCAAACAAATCATCAAAGCCATCTGACTGACCTGCTTCCTGTTCGCCCTCAGCATTTTCTACTCCAAAGCCTTCCTGACCCTCAAAGTCATTTACTGTTGTAAATGCTTGTTCATCGATTGGCTGAATGCCTGAACCGTCATCAAGGTCTTGCTTAAGCTCAACCTCATTGCCGTCCTTATCGAGAACCTTAGTGTCAAGACCGAGTGCCTGAAGTTCTTTGAAGAGAACCTTGAATGACTCAGGTGTGCCTGCCGCAGGAATATTCTCGCCTTTTACGATTGACTCGTAAGTACGAACACGGCCGACAACGTCATCGGACTTAATTGTAATAATTTCTTGAAGAGTATAAGCTGCACCGTAAGCTTCAAGTGCCCAAACTTCCATTTCACCGAAACGCTGACCGCCGAACTGAGCTTTACCGCCGAGCGGTTGCTGAGTTACAAGGCTGTAAGGACCTGTTGAACGAGCGTGAATCTTATCATCAACAAGGTGATGGAGTTTAAGATAATACATATAACCTACTGTGATACGGTTATCAAACTTTTCACCTGTACGGCCGTCGATAAGTTCCGTCTTACCGTCATATACCTTCTTGCCGTTTTCATCGATATAGTAACCGATATCGGCTTCCTTAAGGCATTCACGAATATCTTCCTCATGAGCGCCGTCGAATACAGGAGTCATCATCTTCCAGCCAAGAGCCATAGCTGCATAGCCGAGATGAACCTCAAGTACCTGACCGATATTCATACGTGAAGGTACGCCGAGAGGGTTAAGAACGATATCAAGAGGTCTGCCGTCAGGAAGGAATGGCATATCCTCCTGAGGTAAAATTCTTGAAACAACACCCTTGTTACCGTGACGACCTGCCATCTTATCGCCGACTTGAATTTTACGCTTTTGAGCAATATATACTCTAACTACTTTATTTACACCCGGTGAAAGCTCATCGCTGTTAGCACGGGTAAATACTTTAACGTCAACAACAATACCGTATTCACCGTGAGGAATACGCATTGATGTATCTCTAACCTCTCTTGCCTTTTCGCCAAAGATAGCTCTCAAAAGTCTTTCCTCGGCTGTAAGCTCTGTTTCACCCTTAGGTGTAACTTTGCCGACAAGAATATCGCCTGAATGAACCTCGGCACCGATACGGATAATACCGTCTTCGTCAAGGTCACGAAGAGCATCCTCACCAACGTTAGGAATATCTCTTGTTATTTCTTCAGGACCGAGTTTTGTATCACGAGCCTCTACCTCATGCTCAACAACGTGGATTGAGGTATAAACGTCGTCTCTTACAATCTTTTCATTAATAAGAACAGCATCCTCATAGTTATAACCTTCCCAAGTCATAAAGCCGATAAGGGCATTCTTACCAAGTGAAATTTCACCGTTGCAGGTTGCCGGACCGTCTGCAATAACCTGTCCGTCCTCAACTTTTTGGTGAAGAGAAACGATAGGACGCTGATTAATGCATGTTCCCTGGTTAGAACCTTGGAACTTAACAAGCTCATACTTGTCAACTTCACCAGGCTTAACTGTAATTTCAATAGTGTCGGCATCAACTGCAGTAACAGTACCGCCACGCTTAGCAATAACAACTACACCGGAGTCGTAAGCTGCTTTATATTCCATACCCGTTCCTACAACAGGAGCGACTGTCTTAAGAAGAGGTACAGCCTGACGCTGCATGTTAGCACCCATAAGTGCACGGTTGGCGTCATCGTTTTCAAGGAAAGGAATCATTGCTGTAGCAACTGAAACTACCATCTTAGGCGATACGTCCATATAATCTACTCTTTCAGGAGGAAGAGTAAGGAACTCATCACGGCAACGGCAAGTAACTCTTGCGTTTGTAAATCTGCCGTTTTCATCAAGCGGTTCGTTAGCCTGTGCAACAGCGTAGTTATCCTCAACATCGGCTGTCATATAAACAACCTCGTCGGTTACAACGCCTGTTTCCTTGTCAATTTTACGATAAGGAGCTTCGATAAAGCCATATTCATTAAGACGGCTGTAACAAGCAAGATATGAGATAAGACCGATGTTAGGACCTTCAGGAGTTTCAATAGGACACATTCGGCCATAGTGTGTGTAGTGTACGTCACGAACCTCAAATCCTGCACGATCTCTTGAAAGACCGCCTGGACCGAGAGCCGAAAGTCTTCTCTTATGAGTAAGCTCTGCAAGAGGGTTGTTCTGGTCCATAAACTGAGAAAGAGGAGATGAACCGAAGAACTCTTTAATTGCAGCAACTACAGGACGAATATTGATAAGAGCCTGAGGTGTGATAGCACCGTCGTCATCCTGAGCCTGAAGAGTCATACGCTCACGAATAACTCTTTCCATTCTTGTAAAACCGATTCTGAACTGATTTTGGAGAAGTTCGCCGACAGCTCTGATTCTACGATTGCCAAGGTGGTCGATATCGTCGGTAGCACCTACGCCGTTTGCAAGGTTAATAAGATAAGACACGCTTGCAAAAATATCATCTGTTGTAATATGCTTGGGAACAAGGTCGTCTGCTCTTCTTTCAATTTCTTCCTTAAGAGCATCAACGTCGTCGCCGCACTTTTCAAGAATTTCGGAAAGGACTCTATACGATACCATTTCGTGAATACCAAGCTCTTTGCAGTCGAAATCAACGTATTTGTAAATATCAACCATACCGTTAGATACGATTTTTACTTCCTTGCCATCTGCATCTACAAATGCAACCATAACGCCTGCATTTTCAATTTCAACAGCTCTTTCTTCGCTGATTTTCTCGCCTGCATCTGCAAGAAATTCACCCTGTGGTGAGATGATAGGCTGAGTAAGAACTCTATCCTTAAGTCTATCACTTAACGAAAGCTTTTTATTATATTTATATCTGCCGACTCTTGAAAGGTCATAACGGTGAGCATCAAAGAACAAACCGTCAAGATGAGCCTGTGCTGTTTCAAGGGTTGGCGGCTCACCCGGACGAAGTTTTTTATAAACTTCAAGAAGAGCCTCCTCGGTGTTCTTAGTAGTATCCTTATCGATTGTGGCAAGAATCTTTTCATCTTCACCAAAGAAATCAACGATTTCAGAATCAGTACCAAGGCCTAAAGCACGAAGGAATGTTGTGATATAAATTTTTCTGTTTTTATCAATACGAACATAGAAAAGGTCATTGGCGTCGGTTTCATACTCAAGCCAAGCACCACGGTTAGGAATAACAGTGTTGGTAAAAAGTTCCTTACCTGTCTTATCGTGGTCCATATTGTAATAAACACCCGGAGAACGAACAAGCTGAGACACAATACATCTTTCAGCACCGTTGATAACAAATGTACCTGCATCTGTCATCCAAGGCAAGTCGCCCATAAAAATAGTGTTTTCTTTAATTTCGCCTGTTTCTTTGTTAACAAGTCTTGCCCTAACCTTTAAAGGACGGGCATAAGTGGTGTCACGAGCCTTACACTGTGCAATTGAATACTTAGGTTCGTCGTCAATTGAAAAGTCGACAAAGTCAAGTACAAGGTTGCCGGTGTAATCGCTGATTTCACCGATATCCTTAAATACCTCTTTGAGACCCTCTTCAAGAAACCAACGGTAAGAACTCTTCTGCACTTCGATAAGGTTAGGCATTTTCATAACCTCATTGATTTTTGCAAAACTCTTTCTCGTTGTTGTGCCGAGCTGGACATCCTTAACATTTACCATTAGAGTCACTCCGATCGTTTTATTTTCATAAATTGTTTATATTCGTAAACGGCAAATTGCTTATTGCTTTATGACCTGAAAATCAAAATTTTCCGTTACATATATTACGCAATAATTAAAAATATAGAATTTATAATTTGCAATAAAGAGCCATTTTAAGATGCTTAATAATATAAACTAAGTAAAACAATATGTCAACACTTTTTTAATAAAACTTTGTGCATCTTAAAAGTTTTTAGTACACTGCTCCGTGTGTATCACATTTATGCCGAAAAATTAACTTAATTTAAGTATTTTTAGATTGATTTACGAGATACACTTTGATATAATTGCAAATAGATTATAAAATATTTATTACATTACTATTTAGCTTTCAGGTGACAAAATTGAAAAATACTATCAAAAAATTATTTTGCACGGCTTTATGTTTTATATTGACAATTACAATATTTGCCGGTTGCTCATCAAATAACAATAAAATCGACTTTATATATCCTTTTTCCGGTGACATTAAAAGTTTCGACCCGCAAATTGCAAAAACAGCCGATGAATTTTTGCTTGTTGAAAATTGCTTTGAAGGACTTGTAAGAGTAAATGACAACGGCAAGGTACAGGCAGGCGTTGCAAAAACTTGGGAAATAAGCAATGGCGGAAAAACATATACATTTCATTTAAGACAAGGGGCAAAATGGAACGTAAAAAGCACGTCGCAGAGTTCTGACAATAAAGAACTTACAAAAGTGCAGGAGCTTATGGGCGAAAGCTTTAATCCTGATATAACCGCTAATGACTTTGTATTTGCACTCCAAAGAGCGTGTGAGAAAAATACCGACGCTCCCCTGTTATCATCAATTTCAAATATCGTGAATGCATCTAAGATACATTCAGGTAAATTAAGTTCAAATAAATTAGGCGTGAAGGCACTTGACGATTACACACTTGAAATTAATCTTAAATCTGCAGACGACGGATTTTTAAATGTTCTTGCAACAGCCGTTGCAATGCCCTGCAACAAAGAATATTTCAACGCAACAAAGGGCAGATACGGCTTAGGTCTCGATTATACAATATTCAACGGTCAGTTCTATGTCAGTAACATTCTTGAAGCATCATACATTTTAAAAAACAACAAGCAATACGTCGGCGACTTCAAATCAGCTGTAACTGATATTACATTAAAAATAACAGACAAAACCGAAGATGCAGCTAAAAATCTTAAATCAGGCTATTACGACGCAGCTTATATAACGGGTCAGGAATATGATAAGCTAAAGGACAGCGACATAACTGCAATAAGCTACACCGATGCAACGCTTGCAATGGTATTAAACAAAAACAACACTATCTTTTCAAATGACAAATTAAGGCAAGCGGTTTGCTTAAGTATTTCGGATATAGACACAAAGAAATATGACTATTTAAGCCGTGCAACAAGTTTTACACCGCCGAGCTGCAAAATAGGGACAGACGAGGCAAGTAAGGCAATCGGCACAACCGTTTATAAGCAAAACATATCCAAAGCGCAGCAGCTTTGGAAAGAGGGATTAAACGAACTTGGCGCATCGCAAGCAAGCTTTAACGTTATTGCGACCGATGAATACAAAGATACGGTTAAAGAACTTGTTCAGGGTATTCAGGCAGGCGTTGGCTCAATTTCAGCTTACGGCAATGATGATGAACCTAAAATCGGCTTTTCATTAAAGGTAAATATATTGAGCGAAAGCGATTATCAAAATGCATTGTCAAAAGGTGATTATGACATTGCGCTTTATAAATTCACGGCTACTAATCAAAGTCCGCTTGATTTTTTAAGTACAATCATTAACGGCAATTACATAGGAACAGTACCTGCCGCAATATCTGCACTAAAAAAGCGCAAAACGCAACTGCCGCAGAACTCGCAGTTAATACTAAAGAATGTGACACGGCAATTTTAGCAGATTATAGCATTAAGCCCGTGCTATTTGAATCATCATATTATGCTCAGGCAAGCGGAGTTAAAATGTTCAGTTCCACCCCGGCAGCGGAAGGGTAAGCTTTGTAAATGCAACAAGAGAAGAAAAATAATTTAACAGTAATGATTATAAGTTGGGCACTTGTTATTATTTGTATGGCAATAATATTTTGGCTTTCCTCAAAAACGGCTGACGAATCGGCGGCTCAAAGCAGTGTTATTGTAAAATGGATAATAAATCATTTCGGAAAAAACAGCGTGACTGATTTTATCGTAAGAAAGCTTGCTCATTTTTCAGAATACGTTGGTCTGTGCTTTTTGGCAAGCAATGCAATATATCAATCGAGTAAGCGTTTTATTCCGCTTTATTCCTGCGCTCTCACCTCTTTTTATGCAATAAGCGATGAATTTCATCAACTTTTTGTCGACGGGCGTTCGTGTGAAATAAGAGATTGGGCAATTGATACAGTCGGTGCTTTAGTAGGTGCTTTAGCCTTTTATATTATTTACATTATTATAAAAAAAGTTGTTAAAAAGAAAAATAACATTGACACACAAATTAATTAGTTTATAATATATTAGATAACGATTTATAAAACGGAGGAAAAACAAATATGAACGTACTTGTGTATGATAACGAAGAGCAAATCGGTATTGCGGCAGGTAACTATATGTGCGGACAGGTTCTTGCAAAGCCTGACAGCGTACTTGGTCTTGCTACAGGCTCAACGCCGCTTAAGCCTTACGGTCATATGATTAAACTTTATGAGCAGGGTGCAGTTGATTTCAGTAAGGTAACAACCTTTAACCTTGACGAATATTGCAAGCTTGACGTAAACGATATAAATTCATATCATCGCTTTATGCATGATAATCTTTTCAATCACATTAACATTCCCGAGGAAAACATTAATTTCCTCAATGGCAATGCTGAAAATCCCGAAGATGAATGCAAAGCTTATGAAGAAAAAATCAAAAAAGCCGGCGGAATTGATATTCAGCTTTTAGGTATCGGTTCAAACGGTCACATTGCATTTAATGAGCCTTCTGACAGTTTCCAAAGATGGAGTCACGTTGTAGCACTTAAAGAAAGCACAATTAAGGACAACAGCCGTTTCTTCAAATCAATTGATGAGGTTCCCACTCACGCAGTAACTATGGGTATCGGCTCAATTATGCAGGCTAAGAGAATACTTATCATTGCTATCGGTGAAAATAAGGCTAAGGCAATCAAGCAGCTTATTGACGGCGATGTTACGCCACAATGCCCTGCTTCGGTTCTTCAATTCCATACAGATGTAACTCTTATGCTTGATAAGGGTGCTGCATCACTTCTTTAATATAAATTTTAAGGAGAAATCAAAATGGCTGAAAAAGAAAAATTTTATATAACTACGGCAATTGCATATACCTCAAGAAAGCCACATATCGGCAACAGCTATGAAATTGTTTTGACAGACGCTATTGCAAGATATAAAAGGCTTCAGGGATATGACGTATTTATGCTTACGGGCACTGACGAACACGGTCAAAAAATCGAAGAATATGCAGAAAAAGCCGGCGTTACTCCTAAGGAGTATGTTGACAAGGTATCGGGCGAAATCCGTGAAATTTGCGACCTTTTAAACACAAGCTATGACAAGTTTATCAGGACTACCGACCCTTACCATGAAAAAATCGTTCAAAAGATTTTCAAGAAATTATATGACCAAGGCGATATTTACAAGGGTCATTACGAGGGTATGTATTGCACCCCTTGCGAATCATTCTGGACTGAGAGCCAGCTTGTTGACGGCAAGTGCCCTGATTGCGGCAGAGAAGTAAAGCCTGCTAAGGAGGAGGCTTATTTCTTAAGGCTTTCTAAATATCAAAAGCAGCTTGAGGAATTTATTGAAAACAATGAAAATTTCATTTATCCTGAGGCTCGTAAAAAGGAAATGCTTAATAACTTTATTAAGCCCGGCTTGCAGGACCTTTGCGTAAGCCGTACAAGTTTTAAATGGGGTATTCCCGTAACTTTTGACGATAAGCACGTAATTTATGTTTGGATTGACGCACTTTCAAACTATATCACTGCTCTCGGCTACGACCCTGACGGCTCGTCTGAACTTTATAAAAAATATTGGCCTGCCGACGTTCACATTATCGGTAAAGATATCGTGAGATTCCATACAATTTATTGGCCTATTATGCTTATGGCACTCGGCGAACCGCTTCCTAAGCAGGTATTCGGTCATCCTTGGCTTTTATTTGGCGAGGACAAGATGTCAAAGTCACGTGGCAACGTTATTTATGCAGATGACCTTGTTAAGCTTCTCGGTGTTGACGCAGTAAGATATTATCTTGTATCGGAAATGCCTTATGCAAACGACGGTTCAATCACTTATGAAACGATTATCGAGCGCTACAACAGCGACCTTGCTAACACTTTCGGCAATCTTGTAAACAGAACAATCGCAATGCAAAACAAGTATTTTGACGGTGTTGTTCAAAGTCCGTGCTATGAGCCTGAATGTAAATATGTTGAGGACGAGGAGCTTAAAACCTTTGCTCTTGATACAGTTGCAAAAGTTGAAAAATGCTTTGAAACTTACAGAGTTGCAGATGCTGTTGAGGCTGTATTAAACCTTGCAAAGCGCTCTAACAAATATATTGACGAAACTGCTCCTTGGGCTCTTGCAAAGGACGAAAGCCAAAAAAGTCAAGACTCGGTACGGTTCTTTACAATCTTCTTGAAGCTATCAGATATATTGCGATACTTCTTTCGCCGTTTATGCCTGAAACAAGCGAAAAAATCTTTGAGCAGATGAACTGCGATATTAAGGATTACGATTCACTTAAGGAGTTCGGTGCACTTAAGCCCGGCACTAAAGTAGGAGAAGCAAAAGCGCTCTTTGCAAGAATTGACGCTGAAAAGATGCTTACCGAGATTGCTGAAAAGCAAAAGGAAAATGCTAAGCAAGAGGCTGCGGCTAAGCCTGAAATTGAAGGTCTTGCTCAAATTCAATTTGACGATTTTGCAAAAGTTGAGCTTAGAGTTGCAAGGATTGAGCAATGTGAGCCGATAAAGAAAGCTAAAAAGCTTCTCAAATTACAGGTTAATGACGGCTCGGGCGAACTTAGGCAAATTGTTTCCGGTATTGCTCCTTGGTACAAGCCTGAAGATTTAATCGGCAAGAGCGTTATTATTGTTGCAAACCTTAAGCCTGCAAAGCTTTGCGGCGAAATGAGCAACGGTATGCTTCTTGCAGGTGATGTAAGCGAAAATGACGTCAAGGTGCTTTTCGTTGACGGTATGCCGGCAGGTACTAAAATAAGATAAGAAACGGTAGGAATATAAATGTATCACAATATTTTTGATACACATTCCCACTACGACGACAGTAAATTTGACCCTGACAGAGAGGAATTATTAAATAATCTTCAAAGTCAGGGTGTTTCTTTAGTTGTCAGCTGCGGATGTGACATAGATTCAACTCAATTTAATTTTGACCTTGCGCAAAAATATGATTATATGTATTTTGCCGCAGGCTTTCACCCCGAAAATTTAAAGGGTGCAACGCTTGATGATTTAAAAGTCATTGAAAAATTTGCAAAAAACGATAAATGCGTTGCAATCGGCGAAATAGGACTTGATTATTACTGGATGGATTCAAGCAAAGAGGAACAGAAAAAGTTTTTCAAAGCGCAAATTGAGCTTGCAAAAAAGCTTGATATGCCGATAATTGTTCACGACAGGGATGCTCACGGCGATACACTTGATATTCTTAGAGAAACAAAGCCTAAGGGGTTGTTCATTGCTTTTCGGGTTCAAAGGAAATGGCAAGAGAAATCATCAAACTCGGTATGTATATCGGTTTAAACGGAGTTGTCACCTTTAACAATGCAAGAAAAAGCCTTGAGGTCGCAAAGGAAATCCCGATTGAACGCCTTGTGCTTGAAACCGATTGCCCGTACCTTGCCCCCACCCCGATGAGAGGCAAGCGCAACGATTCGCACTATATTCCGTATATTGCTGAAAAAATCGGCTCGCTTTTGGGCATAGACGCACAAGAACTTTTAGATATCACAAACGAAAACGCAAAAAGATTATATAATATATAATTTGTAAATAAATCAACATTTGTCAAAAAGATAAATGTTGATTTTTTTCTTGATATACACTTAATAATATGTTATTATATATATTATTTTTATTTAAAAGGGTGGCGCTAAATGGATAAATTTACTGAGATAGTAACCAAAGTAAACGACTTTGTTTGGGGACCTGTAATGCTGGTTTTTCTTGTCGGCACAGGTATATTTTTTGACATTAAGGCTTAGATTTTTGCCTTGGAGAAATCTTGGCTCTTCACTTAAAAAGCTTTTCAGCAAGGAGTCAAGAAAAAAGGACGGCGAGGGTGACATTTCACCGTTCTCAGCACTTATGACGGCTCTTGCTGCTACTGTCGGCACAGGTAACATTGTGGGTGTTGCAACGGCTATGGTGCTCGGCGGACCGGGTGCTCTTGTATGGATGTGGATTTCAGCTGCTTTCGGCATTTCAACAAAATATGCAGAATGTGCTCTTGCAGGAAAATACAGGAGAGTAAATAAAAAAGGCGAAATGTGCGGCGGACCGATGTATACGCTAAAATACGGTCTTAAAAACAAAAAACTCGGCTCGTTTCTCGCAGTAATGTTTGCAATATTTACTCTTATGGCTTCATTTGGCATAGGCAATTCTGCGCAGGGAAATTCAATCACTACTGCTGTAAGCTCCACATTTAATGTGCCTAAATGGATTGTGGGAATTATACTCGTTATATGTGTCGGTGCTGTTGTTATAGGCGGTATCAAATCAATTTCAAAGGTATCAAGCGTACTTGTTCCTGCTATGGCAGTATTTTATATGATTGCAGGCATACTTGTAGTTTGCATTAATTATAAAAACGTTCCGAGCGGAATTGCAAATATCTTTTCAATGGCATTTGGAGCTAAACCAATTGCGGGCGGTCTTGTCGGCACAGTTACGGCAAGTATGATGAACTCTATGCGTTACGGTATTGCAAGAGGCGTTTTTTCAAACGAAGCAGGTCTTGGCAGTGCGGCAATTTCAGCGGCATCTGCTACATCTGACCACCACGTAAAGCAAGGCTTTATAAATATGTGTGGCACATTTATTGATACAATTATTGTTTGCACAATCACAGGTCTTGCAATTGCTTCAAGCGGTGTACTCGGCACAACAAATGCCGACGGCAAATTGCTTGAGGGTGCAGAACTTACTATTGCGGCATTTGAAACGGCACTTGGCAAAGCCGGAGCTGTATTTGTAACAATCAGCATCATCCTTTTCGCTTTTTCAACTATCTTAGGCTGGGAATACAACGGAGAAAAGGCACTTGAATTCCTTTTCAAAAAGCCTATTTTCTGCTATATTTACAGAGTTGTATTTTCACTTTTAACTTATGTAGGCGCAACGGCAACCTTAGGTGTTGTTTGGAGCTTTTCAGACATTGCAAACGGACTTATGGCAATACCAAACCTTATATGCTTGATTGCACTTTCCGGCTCACTTGCTAAGGAAACAAAAGATTATCACAACAAATTAAAAGACGAAAAGGTTAAAACAAAATAAAAACTTACAAAGGGTTACTTCACAAATTTGAAGTAACCCATATTTTTTTACAACTTATTGATTTTCCATATATTCTTTGAATAATCCTCTATTGTTCTGTCAGACGAAAAGAACCCTGCGGCACAGGTATTTCTAAAGCATTTTTCAGCAAAGGCATATTTATCCTTATAATCAAGATTAAGCCTAAGCTTAGCCTTCAAAAACGGCTCAAAATCAAGCAAAAGATAATAATTATCCGCCTTATGCCAAGATGCACCCTCTAAAAGCGAGTTATACAGCTCTCTAAAGATACCCGTATTATTATCACTGAACGTTCCGTCAACAAGAGTATCAAGGCATCTTTTAACCTTAGGATTTGAATTATAAATTTTCCTTGGTTCATAGGTGTCTTTTATTTTATTAATTTCCTCTACCCTTGCACCGAAAATATAATTATTTTCTTCCCCTGCTCTTTCAACTATTTCAATATTTGCACCATCAAAAGTACCAAGGGTGACAGCACCGTTTAGCATAAATTTCATATTGCCCGTTCCTGATGCTTCCGTGCCAGCCGTTGAAATTTGCTCTGACACGTCGGAGGCAGGAATTATTTTTTCTGCATAAGAAACGCTGTAATCGCTCACAAAAATAATTTTAATAAATCGACTTACGTATTCGTCAGCTTCAACAAGCCTTTTGACCTCGTTAATAAGCTTAATTATCCCCTTTGCCCTGTCATAACCCGGCGCCGCCTTTGCGCCGAAAATGAATACGGTCGGGGTAAAATCATTTAAACTTTTTTTCCTTAATTTCAAAATAAAGTTCAAGAATAACAAGAATATTCAAAAGCTGACGTTTATACTCGTGAAGCCTTTTGATTTGGGAGTCAACAATAAAATCGGGTGAAAAAGAGTCGCCGTCTTTTAAACGAATATAGTTTGCAAGTTTCTTTTTGTTTTCTTTTTTAATTTCGATAAATCTATCTAAAACATCTTTATTTTGAGTAAATTTTTCAAGCTCTTTTAATCGGGATAAATCGTTAATCCACTCATCACTTCCCAAAAGTTCGGTAATAAGAGCACTGTATTTAGGATTGCAAAGGCGAAGAAACCTTCGTTGAGTAATTCCGTTTGTTTTATTCTGAAATTTATCGGGATAGATTTCAGAAAATGATGGTAATACGCTTTCCTTCAAAAGCTTTGTGTGAAGTTCGGCTACTCCGTTGATATATTTGCATACGTAGCAGGCAAGATACGCCATATTAACAGTGCCGTCTTGAATGATTTGCATATTCAGTTCATCAAAATTGCCTTTTGAAAGCTCCTCTGACTGTCTTTTATCAATACTGATGATAATTCTCGCAATATCAGGGCAAATGCTGTCAATAAGCTTTAAATCCCATTTTTCAAGGGCTTCCGGCATAATTGTATGATTTGTATAATTAAAAACATCACGGCAGATATTAAGTGCGTAGTCAAAGTCGCAACCGTCAAGAGTAAGAAGTCTTATAAGTTCGGGGATTGCGACAACAGGATGAGTATCATTAAGCTGAATTGTAATATATTGCGAAAAATGATTATAATCGTCACATTGGTATTTTATATTTCTTAATAATATCCTGCAAAGGAAGCGCTTGTGAAAAAATACTGCTGTTTAAATCTGAGTTTTTGCCTTCTAATGTTGAATCGTTTGGATATAGGAGTCTAGAAATATTCTCTGCATTATTTTTTTCTTCAAGTGATTTTGTATACTTTTGCTCACTGAACAGTGCAAAATCAAATTCATTTATGCTTTCGCACTGCCAAATGCGCAGAGTTGAAAATTTACGAGTTTTAAAAGATATAATCGGCATATCATAAGGCACTGCCAAGACGTCACCGTCGCCAAAACTGACCTTAACCTTATCACCTTTGCAAGGTACGCACCAAGGGTCATTATATTCAAAAGAATTATATATCTTTTCAATTTGAAAACCGTTTTCAATTCCCTGCTTAAAAAGACCGAAACGATACTTAATACCGTAGCCGTCAAGCGCCACATTAAGATTTGCGGCGCTGTCCAAAAAACAAGCGGCAAGCCTGCCTAAACCTCCGTTACCGAGAGGCTCGTCGGGCAATGCTTCAAATTCCTTAAGCGAACGTTCAAAGCCTGACAGTGCCTCTTCGATTTGAGATTCGATATCAAGGCACATCAAGTTTTTATAAACAGGTTGCCCTACAAGAAATTCGGCGCTGAAATAATAGGCACGTCGAGAATTAATATGTTCTGTCATACTTTTTTGCCAATCGGGTGAAATGTTTGATATCACAAGCGTTCCCAGAACGTCATAAAGTTCACCGACTGTGAGATTATTAACATTTTTATTATATTTTCCAAAAGCCAAAAGTTCTAATTTTTCTTTAATATTATCCATTAACACACCTTCCGCTTTTCTTAGTAATATCTAAAAGTTTATTTGCAAGAGATGAGGTTAAATCATCTTTACTCATTCGCCATTTCCAATTTTCTCCCATTGTTGACGGGGTGTTCATACGTGCCTCGCTGCCTAAACAAAGCAAATCCTGCATAGTCAAAATACAAGTATTTGCGTTTGAATTCATAGCGCACTCGTTCATTTTATCGACTAAATCAAATTTATCCTTTGCTCCAAGATAACGCATAGCATAAGCCACGTCTTTTTTATCGGCAGTATTGTACCAACCTAAAAAACAGTATCATTGTCGTGAGTGCCTGTATAAACAACGTTATTTTTTTCAAAATCGTCAGGCAATGATTTACCGTTATCATCCCTTGAATCAAAGGAAAACTGAAGCACCTTCATACCCGGAAAGCCCGTATATTTAAGAAGTTCATCAACCTCTTTCGTTAAAAATCCGAGATTTTCAGCGATAATCTTATTCTTAAATTCCTTAGGCAAAGCGTCAAAAAATGATTTTCCGCCGCCCTTGCGCCACAAGCCCTTGCGTGCCGTATTACTGCCTGCTTTTACGCTGTAATAAGATTCAAAGCCTCGAAAATGGTCGATACGAACTATATCGTAAATCTTGAAACTTTGATTAAGTCTTTCAATCCACCAAGAATACTTTTGCTTTTTAAGTTTTTTCCAATCATATACGGGATTACCCCAAAGCTGTCCGTCAGGTGAAAAGCAGTCCGGCGGACATCCTGCAAGTTCGCTTGCTTTTAATTCAGGATTAAGTTTAAATATTTCCTTATTTGCCCATACATCTGCACTGTCATTTGCGACATAAATGGGCATATCCCCTATTATTGATATTCCTCGTTTATTAGCATATTTCTTAATTGCCAGCCACTGCGAAAAAAGAAAATACTGAATCATTTTATAATAAAGAATTCTGTCTTTACATATCTCTTTAAATTCCTCAACGGCAAATATTTCACGATATTTAATATCATCATTCCAATAATAAAAAGGTTCTGCGCCGAAATAATCCTTAACAGCACAAAAAAGCGAATAATCACCAAGCCAAGAAAGATTTTCTTTGCAAAACAAATTAAAATCGTTTGGGATATTGCGTTTAAATCTGTCAAATGCTTTATAAAGCACCCTGTGCCTGTTTGTATATAACAAAGAGTAATCCACCGTGTTTTTATCTTTAAACCATTCTATATCTTCAAACTCTTCTTTTTTCAGCAATTCAAGACGGCACAGGGCATCTAAATCAATAAAATACTCGTTAAGCGCAAAGGTGGAAATACTCTGATAAGGCGAGTCACCTATTGTTGTCGGGCAAAGCGGCAAAATCTGCCAATAGGTTTGACCTGCTGCTTGCAAAAAATCGACAAAATCATAAGCGCATTTATCAAAGCAACCTATTCCGTATTTTGACGGCAGAGATGAAATATGAAGCAGCACGCCGCTTGCTCTTTCATTAAGCATTTTGTTCAGTCCTTTTCAGTCACAAATCAGAAGTTCGCTTTCAGGGTCGAATAAATGAACTTTTTCCGTGTCGATATAAAGTTTAACGCTGTCGCCTGAGGAAATATTTGTATCACTTCTGACTTTGGCAATTATTTCTTTATCGTTAATTGATGAATAGATATAGACCTCACTGCCCATCATTTCCGCCAAGTCGGCTTTGAGTGTAATTTCATTTTGCTTGTTTTCAAGTGCATAATTTGAATTTATATGCATATCCTCACATCTTATACCGTAAACAATAGGCTTGCCGACATATTTTTTTACATTCTCGTTTTCCTGCATTCGCAAAGGAAGAGGGACGGTAATATCGTCAACAAGTGCGCAAAGTTCTCCCGAACAAGTAATTATTGTTGCGTCGATAAAATTCATTTGAGGCGTACCTATAAAACCTGCTACGAACATATTGCAAGGGTGATTATACAAATTTGACGGAGTATCAAATTGTTGAACGACGCCGTCTTTCATTACAACTATTCTGTCTGCCATAGTCATAGCTTCCGTTTGGTCATGGGTTACATAAATAAATGTTGTTTCAAGCCTTTTATGAAGCAGTGCAATTTGAGAGCGCATTTGGGTGCGGAGCTTTGCGTCAAGATTAGAAAGCGGTTCATCAAGCAAAAATGCGCAAGGATTTCTTACCATTGCCCTGCCGAGTGCGACTCTTTGCCTTTGACCGCCGGAAAGTGCCTTTGGCTTACGATTTAAATACGGCTCAAGTTCGAGAATTTTTGCCGCCTGCCTGACCTTTTTATCTATAACATCCTTAGGTTCTTTGCGAAGCTTAAGCGCAAATGCCATATTTTTATAAACAGTCATGTGAGGATACAGCGCATAGCTTTGAAAAACCATCGCAATATCCCTGTCTTTCGGCGGAATATTATTTACCGTTTTACCGCCTATAATAAGTTCACCCGAAGAAATATCCTCAAGCCCGGCTATCATACGAAGTGTTGTTGATTTGCCGCAGCCGGACGGACCTACAAATATAACAAATTCCTTGTCTTTAATTTCAAGATTTAAGTCAGGGATAACGGTTACACCGTCATCAAAGGTTTTTACTATATGATTTAAGGTAATTGACGCCACTGAAAAACTCCTTTAAATTATCCTTTAACTGCGCCTGCAACAACGCCTTTTATAATATATTTTTGGCAAAAAATATAGAAAATAATTATTGGCACAATCGCAAGCACAAGCATTGCCATAAAGCCGCCGTAATCGGTTGAGCCGTAAGCGCCCTGCATTGCAAGCTGAATGGCAACGGGGATTGTTTTTTTATCAGAGCCTAAAACAAGATAAGGCAAAAGATAATCGTTCCAAATCCACATAGTATTGAGTATTGCAACCGTGATTGCCGTGGGTTTAAGCATAGGAAAAACAACAGTAAAAAAGCTTGAATGGGAGATGCGCCGTCTATCATTGCCGCTTCTTCTATTTCCAGGGGAATACTTTTAATAAAGCCGCAAAGCATAAAGACGGAAAGTCCTGCACCAAAACCGAGATAGACAAAGGTTATGCCGAAAACATTATCAAGATTTGCACGGTTTGTAACATACGTCATTGTATACATAACCATTTGGAAAGGAACAATCATACTGAAAACAAGCATATAATAAATCCCTTTTGTTATTTTTGAATTTGACCTGACGATATACCAAGCCGCCATTGAAGCAAAGAGAACTATTAATATAACGCTTACAACAGTAATAAAAAGGGAGCGTAAAAAGCCGAGAAAAATCAGACGATGTAACGCCGTTAATATAGTTTTCAAGAGCAACAAAAGTTTCGCCGTTTGGCAATTTAAGCGGTTGACTTGAAATATAAATTCGAGATTTAAACGAATTAATAATCACAATAATTATCGGTACTAAAAACAGAACGCTTAACGTAAGCAGAACAAAAAAATAACATTATTCCCTACTCTTTTAGATTTTTTCATCAAGCGTTCACCTCTTTACTGCTTGTTATTTTAAGCTGCAAAAATGCCAATATACCGACAATTACAAAAATATAACTGCCTTTGCCTGACCTACACCCTGCCAACCTACTCTGACGTAAAATGTATTATAAATATTAAGGGCAATCATTTCCGTTTCCCTTTCGGGTGCGCCGGCTGTCAGCGCCAGATTTTGGTCAAACATTTTAAATGAATTTGTGAGGGTTAAAAACATACAAATGGTAACAGACGGCATAACCATAGGAATTTTAACCGAGAAAAGGGTTTTTAGCGGTGATGCACCATCAATTTGAGCGGCTTCAATCAAATCATTAGGAACATTTTGAAGCCCTGCAACATAAATTACCATCATATATCCGATAAGCTGCCAATTCGTAAGAATAACAAGTCCCCAAAAGCCGTATTCAGCCTTATATGTTATATCAACTCCAAAAGAGGAAAGAACAGCATTGATAAGCAAATTCCAAATATAGCCGAGAACTATTCCGCCGATAAGATTAGGCATAAAAAAACAGAGCGAAAAAAGATTAGTACCTCTTATACCACGAGTTAAAAGAAGTGCCAAAATAAACGAGAAAACATTGACCGTTATAATGCTTACTACTGTAAACAAAGCAGTAAAACCTAACGAATGAAGAAAATCACTTGATGATGTAAAAGCGTCAATATAATTTTGAAAACCCACCCATTTTGCATCAGTTACAGTTGTAAAATCCGCAAAAGAAAGACCGACGCCCATAACAAACGGAACGGCAAAAGCAAATAAAAACGCTATTGTTATAGGCAATAAAAATATGGGAGCGTATTTTTTAATACTTCGTTTCATAATAATCACCATAGCCTTTCAGTCAACAAATAGTTTATTAAAAATCACCCGATATCCTGCGTTGCCTGAACAGGCGTAAATGGTGATTTCAGCCATCTCAAAATTATGCATCAGCAAATTTTGAGGGCAATACAATCAGTATTGTGTGATTTTTCACACTATAACTCTTTTCACTTGATATGTACGGCAGGAAGCCCTGCCTAAAGGAGTAATATTTTATGATTTGGAAGCATTTGATTCCTTTTCCCAATCCTTAACTACGTCAGATTTAACCTCATCCCATGATTTATTACCCTGAGCATATTTTAAAAGTGATGAGCCGAAATTATCCTTAAAAGTTTGGGACGGAAAAACGGTGAAATACCAAGGAATTGTAGTAATGCTTTGCTTATTCATCCAATTGCTTATTTCTTTTGCAAGCGGGTCGTTTGGCACTTCGTCGTCATTAAAGGTATCAAAGGAGCAATAAAACCAAGATCATCTGTTACAAATTTCTTACCCTTTTCGCTTGAATAAAGCCAATAGATAAAGTCGTTCGCAGCCTTTTGCTCAGCCTGACTTGCCTTTGAATTGACTGCATAGTAATTTTCCGTGCCGATGCAAAAGGCCTTTGTGTTTCTTCGCCTTTAACGCCTGTATAAATCGGCAAAAATTTAACATTGTTTTCTTCAACCTTATTGCCTGAGACCTTACTTATTTGGCTCCAAGCCCAATTGCCGTTTTGCACCATAGCACATTTTTCAGTAGCAAATTCAGCCATAGAATCCGTGACTGTTTTAGTGCCTGTTTTTCCTTTTTCTATAGTTGAATTATCAAGGTAGAGGTCAAAGATATTTTTAAAATTTTGAGCATATTCAAAGGTGATTTTTGAGGTATCGTTTGATGTTAAATCAATCTTATTTTTAGTAAATTCATAATAAATCGGCACATTTGCAAGGTGAGTTTGGTAGCGCCAATTCTCTCCTGCTTTAAGTGAGGTTGAAGCAAAAACACCGTCAATACCGAGCGCTGATTTATTTTTTTGCATATCCTCAACAAGAGCCTTTAATTTTTCAAAGGAATTGATATCATCCATTGATTTAAAATCCGTATTTTTGTTATCAAGTTCAAAATACTTATCGGTTATTGCTTTATTATAAATAATTCCGTACCCCTCAACAACATAGGGAATACCGTAAACCTTGCCGTCTTTTGAGGTAACTGCAAGTGATTTATCTTTCAAGTGCTTATAAAGTTTACTGTCGGACAAGTCGGCACAATAATCCTTCCAATTCGCATAACCCTTAGGGCCGTTGATTTGGAATAACGTAGGAGCGCTCTTGGTTGACATTTTTGCAGTGAGTGTTGATTCGTATTCATTATTTGCAGCAGTTTCAACTATTACCTTGACACCGGTTTCCTTTTCATATTCATCGGCAATTTTTTATAAACATCGGCAACCTCCGGCTTGAAATTAAGATATCTTACCGTGACGTTTGTGACGTTTGCATTGTTTGACTTTGTTGTGCTTTTTTCAGTATTATTATCGTTGTTTTTACCGCAAGCGGCAAAGACAAGAACGCTTGAAGCAACCAAAACAGCACAAAGAAGCGCTGACACTGTTTTTTTGATAAAACTCATAAGAATTCCTCCACTTATTTTTCATTATGTTTTCAAGGATATTATGTTCACATTATGAAAATTTATACAAAAATATAGACATTAAAAAATGATATTGTATAATAAAAATTGAAATAATTTTATTATTTTTAAGGGGAAAGACTATGAAGTTTAAACACAAAATCGATAAATTCGTATCGACATTATCTGAAAGAATTTCAAGCGGCGGAGTATCTCAGCTTGAAGTTAAGGCTGAGGGCGAAAGAGATATATTCGGCAATATGCCTGCCCTTGCAAGAAAAGCGGCAGCAGAAGGTATCGTACTTTTAAAAAACAATAATGCCCTGCCCTATAAGCTTGATACAAAAATTTCTGTTTTCGGCAGATGCCAACTTGATTATTTCTATGTCGGCTACGGCAGCGGCGGCGACGTTAACGCTCCATACTTTGTAAACGTTATTGACGGAATAAAAAATGCGGGTGGCCACGTTAACGAATGGCTTTTGGAATATTACAAGGATTTCACTAAAAACAATCCTGCACCTCACGGCTTTTTTTGGGGTCATTGGCCTATGAATTTTGAAGAGCCGAGCCTTGATGATAAAATGATTGAAAGAGCAAGTGAAGAAAGCGACGTTGCACTCGTTGTTATCGGTCGTGCCGCAGGTGAGGACAGAGAAAACACGCTTACCAAAGGCAGTTACTACCTTACCGATGAGGAGCGTACTCTGTTAGACAATGTTTGCAATCATTTCAGCAATGTTACTGTTTTGCTTGACTGCGGCAACATTATTGATATGCAGTGGGCACTTGACTATGAGGAAAGGCTTAGAGGTATAATTTACGCTTGGCAAGGCGGAATGGAGAGCGGTAATGCTATTGCAGACGTGCTTTTCGGCAGAGTTAATCCATCAGGCAGGCTTACAGATACGGTTGCTGTAAGATATGAAGATTATCCAAGTGCAATGCATTTCGGCAACAAGCTATTTAACACTTATGTTGAGGATATATTTGTAGGTTACAGATATTTTGAAACTTTTTCTAAGGAAAAGGCGCTGTTTCCGTTTGGTTACGGTTTAAGCTATACTAATTTTGATATTGAGGTTTTGGATTTCAAGGCTGACAATGACAAAATTAAGGTTGAAGTTAGGGTTACGAATATCGGCGATGTAGCAGGAAAAGAAGTGGTCGAACTTTATGCAAATGTACCGCAGGGTAAGCTTTCAAAGCCTGTTATGAGCCTTGTTGCATTTGACAAAACAATTAATCTTGAACCTAAGAAAAGTCAAAAAATTACTCTTGAAGTGCCTGTTTATCTACTCGCTTCATTTGACGATACGGGTGCTACGGGGCATAAATATTCTTACATTTTGGAAAAGGGTGAATATAAATTCTTTATCGGAGAAAATGTAAGAGACGTGGATGAGGCAGGCTCTTTTGAGCTAAAGAAGGACATAGTTTTAGAGGCGCTTGAAGCTGTTTGCGCTCCAAAGGAGTATATGGACAGAATTGTTGCGTTTAAAGTCAACGGTTCATTCATTCCCAAAAAGGTTGCACTCAAGCCGGAAAAGCCGTATCTTCGCAAAAGAATACTTGATAATCTTCCTAAGGAAATCGGTCACGTTGTTCATAATTACAATTTTTCCCAAGTTAAATCAGGGGAAATCAGCGTTGACAAATTTGTATCAAGCTTAACAAATCAAGAATTAGAAGCGCTCACACGTGGAGAGGGCGGAATGGACAGCAGCTACGGTGTTACAGGCAATGCAGGCGCTTTTGGCGGAATTATCCCTGAACTTAACAAAAAGGCGTACCTGCCGTTATTACTACCGACGGACCGGCAGGAATAAGAATAAGAAAATACACCTCTCTGCTACCATGCGGAACGGCACTTGCAAGCACATTTAATACAAGACTCGTTGAAGAACTTTGTTCTGAAATGGGCAAAGAGCTTAAAAATGCAGGCTCAAATGTGCTTTTGGCACCGGGAATGAACATTCACAGAAATCCGCTATGCGGCAGAAACTTTGAATATTTCAGTGAAGACCCACTTCTTACAGGTAAAATGGCAGCGGCTTTTTTGTCAGAGGTATTCAATCAAGCGGCGGCTCGGCTTGTCCTAAGCATTTTGCGTGCAATAATCAGGAATCGAGCAGAACGATTAACAACTCCATTGTATCTCAGCGTGCACTTCGTGAAATATATCTTAAAGGCTTTGAAATTTGCGTAAAAGAGGCTAAACCTTTAAATATTATGACGAGCTACAACAAAATCAACGGAGTTTGGAGCCATTATAATTACGACCTTGCCACCACGGTTTTAAGAAAGGAATGGGACTTTGACGGCTGTGTTATGACCGATTGGTGGATGAAGCACTCCGCAAGCCATGAATTTCCCAATCTTCGTGATAACGCTTATCGTGTTCGCTCGCAGGTTGACGTTTATATGCCCGGCTCATTTAAGAGAACGGAGAAAAATATAAGCCTGACAATTCCCTTTTGGAAACTATCGGGCTTAAAAACGGAATAACAAGAGGCGAGCTTGAACGTTCGGCAATCAATGTACTTAATATGATATTAAAGCTTGAATATTAATATTATTTTACCGGCAAGTTCAAAAATATATTTAAGCACAAAAAATCCCCGAAGAAAATAAATCTTCGGGGATTTTTATTTGAAACATTACTTTTTAAGTTTAATGCCTTGTAAATCAAGCTTATCGATAACAGTATTAACGATATCCATAACTTCTTCACGGGTAAGAGTTTTCTCCGGGTGAGAGAATGTTATACGTGTTGTGATTGACTTAGCATCGCCGTCACAATAAGTATCAACAACCTCAATCTTTTTAACAAGGTTGCTCTTAGCATCTTCAATAGCAGCCTTAATAGGAGCAAATTTATCTGTTACGAATGAAAGGTCAATTTCCATTGCAGGATATTTTGACGGTTCTTCATAACTGATGCTTGAATTAGCAATTTGCGCAAATTCCTGAATGTCAATTTCAGCAAATACGATTGAAGCCTTTTTATCAAGTTTCTTTGATACTACAGGGTGAACGATACCGATAGTACCGAGTTCCCTACCGTCGCAAATAATTTTATTAAGATTTCTTGGATGCTCATAAGAATGAGCCTTAGCAGCAGGGACAAAATCAAGTGATTTGTGTTTAATGTTATCGGTAAATGTTGCAAGCATATCACGAAGTTCAAAATAAATCTTTTCAACACTCTTGGTTTTACTGAAAAGAGTAATTGCAAGCATTTTATGCTCATCAACAAGACCGTCACTCTTAAGACCCTTAGCAACTCTGCCAATCTCGAACACGCCAAAATCAGGCGCATAAGAGGTATTATATTTAACCTGGCAAAGCTGAGTCGGCACTATTGAGTTACGAATAGTTTCAATATTAGGATTTGTTGCATTAACAAGCTTAATATTATCCTCAACTTCGATGCCGAGAGCTTTATATTCGTCATAATAAGCCCAAACGTAAGAATGAAGTTCGTGAAGATTGAAATGATTTACAAGAATGTCCTTAATCTTATCCTCATCTGTCTTTTCGATAGCAGGACGAACAGGATAAAGAGGAGCAACGGCGGTATGAATTGCAAAATTATCATAGCCGTAAATTCTTGTGATTTCCTCGATAATATCAGCTTTGATTGTAACATCTTTAGTAGCTCTCCAACTTGGAACAACCACACTGAAATTATCGTTATCAACCTTAGCGTCAAAGCCTAATGAAGAAAGAGTTGAAATAATGGTGTCGTTGTCAATTTCAATACCTGTATATTTATCAACAAATGCCTTATCAAAGTCAAGCTCAACGGTATCATAATGAAAAGCATATTCATCTGTAAGAGATGATACAACCTTAACGTCCTTATCAACGTCAGTCATAAGCTTAACAAAACGGGCAATTGCCGGAACTGTCATTTCAGGGTCAAGGCACTTTTCATATCTCATTGAAGCATCTGTTCTGTGAGCAAGGCGAACTGTTGACTTACGGATTGAAACGGCATTAAACGTTGCAGATTCAAGAGTAAGAGTATGTGTATCATCAACAATTTCGCTGTCAAGACCGCCCATAATACCTGCAATTGCAACAGGCGTATTATCGTTGCAAATCATAAGTGTATTTTCATCTATATTTCTTTCAACACCGTCAAGAGTTTGGAAAGTGAAAGGAGTATCAAAACGTTTAATTCTAATCTTTTCAACCTTGCGGGAATCAAATGCGTGCATAGGCTGACCCATTTCAAGCATAAGGTAATTAGTAAGGTCGGCAAGGAAGTTAATAGATCTCATTCCGCAATAGAAAAGACGGATACGCATATTAACGGGAGATACGCTTGTGTTAATATTTTCAACCTGAAGGCAAGAATATCTTTGGCAAAGCGAATCCTCAATTTTCATATCAACCTTAGGCAAATTATTATATTGAGTTAAATCAACGGTTTCAAGCGGTTTAAGTTCTCTGCCTGCAAGAGCAGCAAATTCACGGGCAATACCGTAATGACCCCAAAGGTCGGGACGGTTTGTAAGAGATTTATTATCAACCTCAAAAATGATATCGTCAACCTGATAAGCTTCTTTAATATCGGTACCGTTTGGCAAATCGTCTGTAATTTCCATAATACCGCTGTTATCGTCAGAAATACCGATTTCGCTTTCACTGCAACACATACCGTTTGAGATAAAGCCTGCAAGCTTTCTCGGGGCAATCTCAATATCGCCGATTTTAGCGCCAACCTTTGCAAAAGCGGTTTTAAGACCTACTCTTACGTTAGGTGCGCCGCAAACAACGTCTGTAAGCTCGCCGTCACCTGCGTCAACCTTAAGAAGATGAAGTTTTTTTGAATCAGGGTGATTTTCTACAGATTTAATTTCAGCAACAACGATGCCGCTGATATCCGAACCCTTGAAGAAAATCTCGTTTTCAACCTCTGCGGTGGAAAGAGAGAAACGATGGATAAGGTCAACCTTATCAAGACCTGTAAAATCAACAAAGTCTGAAATCCAATTCATTGATAAAAACATATTTAATTCCTCCCCTCTTAATTTTCGTCGTCAGTAAACTGCGATAATGTTTTCAAGCTACCGCTGTTTAAATCACGAATGTCTTTAATTCCGTATTTCATCATAACAAGCCTTGTAAGACCTAAGCCGAATGCAAAGCCTGTATATTCATCAGGGTCAATTCCGCCTGCTTTAAGAACCTCAGGATGAATCATTCCGCAAGGGCAAAGTTCAAGCCAGCCGCTGTGCTTACAGCTCGGACAGCCTTCGCCGCCGCAGATAAGGCAACTGATATCAAGTTCAAATCCCGGCTCTACAAATGGGAAGAAGCCCGGACGAAGTCTAACCTTAATATCCTTTTGGAATACCTCTGAAAGCATAGTTTTCATAAAGTAAATAAGATTTGAAATAGAAATATTCTTATCAACCATAACGCCTTCCATTTGAAGAATGTATTTTCGTGGCAAGCGTCCGTCGCTTCATTTCTAAAGCATCTGCCGGGGAAAATAGCCTTAATAGGTACACCGTCATTTACAAGCGCATCTCTGTACTTCTTATAAATAGCGTTTTGAGCGGCAGAAGTCTGGCTCTTTAAAAGCTGACCGTTAGTAAGATAATATGTATCCTGCATATCACGTGCCGGGTGATGCTTAGGAATATTAAGCGATTCAAAGCACTCATAATCTGTTACAATCTCGCTGTAATCCTCAACAGTAAAGCCCATTGACTTAAATATTCTTTCACATTCTCTTTGAACAAGAGTAATCGGGTGATATGAGCCTCTATCCATAACCGGCGGCATAGAGAGGTCAAACTCAGGCATAAGCTCAATTTCCTTTTGGATTTCCTTTTCCTTAAGCTCCTGAGTTTTCTCTGTAATTTTTTTCGTTTACAAGACCTTTAAGCTCATTAACCTTTTGACCGAATACTTTTCTCTCATCATTAGAAAGCTCTTTCATACACTTAAGAAGGTCTGTAACGCTGCCCTTTTTCCAAGATATGATACTCTGATATTTTCAATATCTGCAAGATTATCAATCTTTTCAAGTTCGGATACAAACTTTTCTTTTAGCTCTAAAATTTTGTTATCCATAATTTCCTCCGTTTTTAACAATAAAAAAATCGCCTCATAAAAATGAGACGAATAATATCCGTGGTACCACTCAAATTGCACAAACAATGTGCCACTCAAAATCCTTAACGCAGATATACGTCCTACTTTTCATAGGAAGCTCGTGAGTCGAAATTCATTGATAAAAGCAATACGGTGCTTTCAGCATATACACCGTTCTCTGAAAAAGCAAAATTATCAACTACTTTTGGCTTGCGCCCTCAGTCATTGCATTTAATTTATACAAAGATTTTAAACCAAAAGCGTTTTAAGTCAAGTATTTTCGAAATGAAATTTAAAAAAGGTATTGTAATTTTAGGCAAATATGTATATAATTAGTGTATAATGCTTTATAGGGAGGTGACTTTACCATGACTGATAAAACTATGACTTTTAGAATTGGTGACGATCACGAAGATGTTATGAAAGAAACTTTGACAGAAGTTTTTGACGCTTTGCAAGAAAAGGGCTACAACCCTATCAACCAAATTGTAGGCTATATTCTTACAGAGGACCCAACATACATCACTACTCATAACAATGCAAGAAGCTTGATAAGACGGCTTGACCGAGACGAGCTTTTGGCTGCAATGGTAAAGTCCTATCTCGATTAAAATTAAAGGAGGGTTATCTTTGGCAGAAAGCAAGAAGGAAAATCCTTGAATACAAAGGTAAGCCTTTGGTAAGATGTGGCAAAACAATTTACTACGGCAGTATGAGCGACCCTTATGTAATTTGTCTTAACATTCTCAGCGATGAGGATATAAAGGGGTTAAAGGTATCAGGCAAGGTTGCAATTCAGCTTATTGATACTGACCCGTCGGTTACATCACCAAAGGAAAAGATTATTAAAAAAAGTGAAAAGCAAGGTCTTTTCAATGCACTTGATTTAGGTGCAGTTTGGCTTGAAAGAGCTTTAAAAAAGCAATAATCTAATGGAATTAAGCGCCGTATAAACGGCGCTTTTTTTATTTTCAATGCAAATAAAATACCTTTTAAGCGCTATAGTCTATTAATTATATAAATACTTTAAAGCATTGTAGTATTTAAGAATTTATGATATAATAAAAGTCTATGATATAACTTAAGGGAAAATTATGTCCAATATATCCAATATAATAGTAGCTATTTATAATTTCCTATGGGGAGATTTAATTACACTGAATTTTAAAGGGACAAGTATCGGTATTCCTTTGCTTGTAATCCTTCTTATTCCGACGGGTATTTATTTTACCGTTCGCACAAGATTTATGCCGATTAGGAAATTACCGCAAATGGTGAGAGCGCTCGGCGAAAAGAAGGACGATAAAAGCAATCTGTCAACCTTTCAAACGCTGATAGTATCAACTGCTACAAGGGTTGGTATGGGTAATCTTGTCGGCGTTGTTGCGGCAGTATCCGTCGGTGGCGCAGGCGCAGTATTTTGGATGTGGGTTTCGGCATTTTTTAGGTGCGTCAACCGCTTATGTTGAGGGCACGCTTGCCCAACTCCACAAGAAAAAAGACCCGCTTTACGGCGGCTATCACGGCGGTCCTGCTTACTACATTCACGACTTTGTGGAGCAAAAGAGAAAGAAAAAAATCAAAAAATCTTTTATTGCAATTTTATTTGCGATTTTCGGTTTAATTTGCTGGTGCGGAATAAGTCAGGTTGTCAGCAATTCCGTTACCTCGGCTTTTAAAAATGCTTTTTCAATTCCTCCGATTTACACAACCGTTGTGCTTGTAATTATTGCGGCAGTGATTGTGCTTAGAAAAAACGCAACGGTCAGGGTGCTTGATATTATTGTACCGATAATGGCAGTCGTATATTTTCTTGTAACAATATTTATTATAGTTAAAAATATTAATTTAATGCCGGGTGTATTTGAAAGAATCTTTAAAGAAGCGTTTGGACTGAAGCAGGTTGCAGGTGGCGGCTTCGGTGCTGTTTTAATGAACGGAATTAAGCGTGGCTTATTCTCTAACGAAGCAGGCTCAGGTTCGGCTCCCTGTGCGGCAGCGGCGGCAGAAGGCAAGAAGCCTCAAACAGTCGGTATGGTTCAGTCGCTCGGAGTGCTTATTGATACAATCGTTATTTGTACCTGCACGGCTATGATAATGCTTTTAGTTCCCGAAGAAATAACAAAAGGCAAGCAAGGAATGGACCTTTTGCAATGTGCTATGGACTATCATCTCGGAAGCTTCGGCACAATATTTGTTGCAATTATTCTGTTTTTATTCAGCTTTTCAACCTTTATAGGTATTCTTTTTCTATGCAAGGTCAAATGTGGCATATATCTGCGGCAACAATTGGTGGAGCCAAACGCTTTATAAAATAGTTGCTCTTGTAATGCTCTTTATCGGCGGACTTCAGGCATATACAATTGTTTGGGATTTAGGCGACGTGGGCATAGGTCTTATGACAATTGTTAATTTAATAATTATTATCCCTATGTCAAGTCAAGCAATCAAGCTCCTTGATAAAAAGGATTAAAATAAAAATTAAGCGTCATCAAAGGAAATTTCCAATGATGACGCTTTTTTTGTTAGTTATCATTTTATTTAGGTTTATCAAATCAAATTTCGCCTTTTAAGCTCTTTTTTAAAAGATACGGCTGAATGGTCGGATAAGTCCAATTATCAGGCAGAGTATCAGTTATAACAATCTTTTCAATCTCGCTGTCAAACGGTTCAAACGAGGTTATATCGGCAACGCAAAGCATACCGTAGGTTTCATCACCATCGCCCTCTTTTACACCGTAAATGCAAACAGGCTCAAGCGTAAAATCCTTTGCGCCCGTTTCTTCTTTGAGTTCTCTTTCTGCGGTATCGACAATAAATTCCTCAGCCTCTCTGTGACCGCCGGGAAACTCAGGAGTATCTCTCATTTTGTGCTTGCAAAGGACAAATTTACCCTCGGTTTTAGCGCAAATGACGGCAAATTTCAATTTATCGTGGTTATCAATATAGCTATAAAATTTAACCATAATTCCGCTATTCTGTGTTATCATCGTAAATATCAAGCTTATAAATAGGCTCGTCCTTTAAAATTGAATATTCCTCGGACGAAAGCACCTTTTGCTTAAATTCATCAACATTTTCTACCCAATCGGCACGTGAAAACTCGCTTATTTTGCTTGACGGCGGATAAATTACATCAACGTGACTTTGATTATACCCCTCACCCTCTGCTTCATACTGCCTTACAAGTGAAAAATAATAAAGTTCATCGCACGTGAATGAAAAAACACCCGTTTCAAAAAGAAGCTCGCAATCTTTCAAATCAATTTCGCACATTTTGCAAAATGTATCCAAAATCTCACAAAGCGGGGTTTTAGTTGTAATATTTTTCTTTAAATAAGTTAAAATATCCATATTATTTTAAGAATAACTCCTTAATTTCCTTGCAACGCTTTCTGCGTTTAAAATTTAATCAGCCATTTTAATTTTAGCAATAGTAATCGTCATTTCTGTTTATAACGTATCACAACGTAGCGATAAAAATAATGTTAAATCAACGATTTAACATTATAATCTAATATTTTAGCCACGCCATTGATATTTTTCTAAATCCACCTTGCCATCAATCACTTCAATACCCTCGCTTATAAGCAAATCCGACTGCACCCTTAAACCACTAAAGGCGAATTTTTCTGTCAGTTTACCCTTACTGTTTACAACACGATAGCAAGGTATTTTTTGAGGGTTTGGATTTTTATGAAGTGCATTACCTACTGCTCTTGCATAATAGGGATTGCCGCAAAGTGTAGCTATTTGCCCATAAGTTGCAACCTTGCCATACGGTATTTTCGAAACTATTTTGTATATTTTTTCATTTAATGTCATAATTTTAATAATGTTTAAGATTACCTGTCCACTTGCCACAATAACTGCAAGACCAACATTCATATCCAGAAGGTACATTTTTTATAATATTCATCATATGTTATTTCTTCATTATCAATCTTTTTATTCCACTTGCTCACTTCACTATTATAATATGCTACTAATTCACTTCTACTATTAAACCATCTTCCCATATTACCACATTTTATACTATGATTGTTATTGTTTGTACAATGTGTTTCTTTTTGAATATTATCTTTGTTACTTTTTGTGTCTTTCGGAGTTTTTATACTCTTTACTTTAGACCATTTTGAATATCGAGTTTTTTTATTTGATGATTTATATGTTCTTATTCTGAAATAATATTTTTTGCTTTCCTTTAGATTTGAAATTTTCTTAGAAGTTATTTTTGCTTTTTAATCTTAATGGATTTTTTATTCTTTTTAAACTTACTGTCGGTTGAATATTGGATTTGATAGCCCATGATTTTAGATTTCTTTTTCCACTTGACGGTAACGGTATTTTTCTTAACTGATAAAGACGAAATACCAACAGTTGGCAATGCTGCGGCAAACGCCGTAATCGGAAAGCAAACGCTATATATCATTATTATTGATAATAAAATTGATGTAATTTTTTTCATTTTGATAACCTCTGTTTGATTATTTAAAATTTCTCTTTTCTTAAATACGTTGATAAGCTTCAATTCGGTTAAAGCCGACCTTATTTGTATTTCTCTTACCATTCACGAAGTATTTATAAACTTGCGTTTCATTATCAAAAGCATTCAAACACATATAGCGTGACACTTTATTATCGCTGAAAAGGTTAGCAAACATTTTTTACAATCTGCGACACATAGTAACCATTAGTAAATTAAACAATCCATTTTACAAGCTCACTGTAATAATCATACCAAGAGTCACAAATTGCATTACCAATCGGAGCGTATTTATCATTATGAATTGAATGAATTTTCATCAAATTATCTACAATCTCGTCAGGAAGCTCAGACTTATTTTTCCTCATAATAAGTTGAAACATATTTGCAAAAAATCGACCTTTATAGTTAAAATATAGCATAGATAATACTTGTTGTCAATTAACTATACATTTGTTCGACAGGATGACAGGCATAAAAAAGTGTATTTGATAAAAATAAAGAGGCGACCAATGGTCGCCCCTACAACGTCGAAAGAAATTCCGTGTTTGAATAAATTTTCTTTAGCAAAATTTATAATAAACACTTCATTCCTTTTCTTTTTCTTTTCCCCACCAAATCTATGATTTGGTGGGGTCCCCTGATTAAAAATTCCGTATTTGAAATTATTTCTTTCTTCTTGCGGCTTTACGCTTTGCAAGCTCAGCCTCAAGTTCTTTACGCTTACGCTCGTTTTCAAGCTCCTTAGCCTTTTCTTCAGCCTCGACTCTCGCCTTTGCCTCATCATACTGAGCGGCAATTTCGTCAAGATGCTTGAAGTTTTCCTTTTGCTCAAGAAGCTTACGTGAAGTGATATAAGCGTCTGCGGCACGGTTAAACATAGCATGCTTATCCATTTCAGCCTTAGAAGCCTTACGGGCCTCTTTACGCTCGTTGGCATACTTATTCATATCAGCCTTAATCTTAGCAATCTCGCCCTTATCCTTAGCCTTTTTAGCCTCACGAAGTTCCTTATTAAGTTCTTCAAGTCTGTCATCGCACTTATCCTCAACATTGAATAAGCCCTCAAGAACAGACATTTCAGGCTCTTTGAACTCATTAACCGAGCCAAAGTGCTTAAGATAATTCTTATGAGAAGCAAGCTTTTTCTTAGCAAGCTCAATTTCAACCTTACGGATTTCCTTATGCTGCTCGGTATCCTTTGAAGAGCCTTAGCAGCGGCAAGCTCAGCCTTAACAGCATTAACGTCCATATTAACGATACCGTCAAGACCTGCATCATATACCTTTTGATAAAGGTCAACCTGACGCATTACGTTTTCAGAATTGAACTTATCAAGCTCAGCGCAAACGAATTGCGAGATTTCGATTTCCTCATTATATTCAATTGCCTCACGGTAAGCCTTTTTAGCGGCTTTCTTTTCCTTGCCCTTAAGGTGCTTATAATCCTCCTTAGACACCGGCTTAGGAGTAGCTGTTGCCATTTCCCTTGCATTATTAACAAGGTCGACAGCCTCAACAAGCCCTTTATCGCTCAAAGCGTCGTTAGCATAGTCCTCAAAAAGAGCACGTACCTTAAGCACACGAACAACAGCCTTTTGCTTCTTCTCTGTAAAATCATAGAAGAAGAAAGGAATTACATTAAGTGTTGCACCGATAGCGGCAACAATAATAAGCACACGAAGAAGAGGAATAAGAACACCGTCAACGTCATAAAGAGCGTTAGACGCATTAAAAATATCCTGACCGTTGGCCGCCTGATCATGAAGTATTTGACCAATAGTTTCGGCTTTGCCCGGAAGCTTACGAGCCATAAGAGCAGAATCGTTTACAACTCTTCTTGCAGTTTCAACATTCATACCAAGCTTTTCCTGAAGAGTAGGAATAACAGATGAAGTGATAAGAGTGATTACAGAGCCGATTGTTGCAACAGCGGCAAACATACCGTCAATTCTTTCGCCGGTTCTGTACTGCTGATAGTCACGGATATCAGCCTGAATAGCAGGGTTAAGAATATGAGCAAACGCACCTACGATACCGTTGCAATACAAGCAAAGGAGTACCATCCAAATAGTTGCGCTTGTAATCTTGCCTGTAAAGAGAATCATTGCAAGGATGAATACAATATTAAGAAGGTTAGTAACAATCTGAACATTTTTCTTACCGTACTTGCGGATAAAGAACGGAGCCATAATCATACCCCAAAGAGCAGAGTTACCGTTAAGTGTTACGATAATACCGTAAACGTTACCCGAACAAGCGCCGCCGTAGTTATAAAGCCAAGCAAGGATATTTGAATAAGCCAATTCAAGGAAACCTATCCAGCTTGCAAGCGAAATAATCCAGAAATATTTATTCTTTGCAACAGCTTTGAAAGCATCGGTAAATTTAATTTGAATAACGTGGGTCTTAGCCTGAATAATCTTTTCTTTGGTATTTGCATAAACAATTACCAAAAGAGCAGAACCGAGGATACCCAAAATCGGGAACACAAGTCTGTAAACACGGATATCGGTCTGATTAGTATGGAATACGTTTTCAGCAACGATAGGCATAATAAGGTTTACAACAGATGGTCCGAGAGAATATACAATACTCTTAATTGATGCAACGTCAGCTCTTTCCTGCGAGTTAGGAGAAAGAACGTGAATAAGGTTTTCATACGCATCATAGAAGAACATATATACAAATTGAAGAATAACGTTAAATAAGAGAAGAACAAAGCATTTTGCAAGATAATCTGCTGTTTTGCCTGCGAATAAAACGTTAGTGCCGACAAGAAGTGAAAGCTTGTCATACGGGAACCATACCATAGCTATAAAGAGAACAGCCGAAGGTATACCCATCATCAATATGTAAGGTCGATATTTACCCGCTTTATTACGTGTATTATCAACAATTGTTGCACGCAATCCGGTAAGCGGAATACTTGCGACAGTTGCAATAACATACAAGATATACATATCGGTTGGTGTTATACCGATTGTACCTGTAATAAATACATTTGTTGTTGCGAGCATACAGATATAGCTCATACTAACGATAAGGTATGCGCCTATACCGCCGAATGCATATGAACCAATTTCCTTAAAGGACATATATCTGCCCTTGGGCGGCTCTTTCCAATAGTATTTTACATTGTCAACAAGAGTCGTCACTTTTTGTTTGAGTGAAGCAATGTCTGCCATACTAATCCCCCTTAGTTAAATCATAAGCCATATAATAACACATTAATTTTGCGATTACAACAAAAAGATACAATTTCTTGTATCTTTTTTATTAAATATATCAAATTGTAGTATATAAAGTGAATTTAGTCCAAATTGAATTCAAAGTCATCATTTCCTTTAATATCGACAATAACTTTAGAGCCTGAAATTTCATAAGAACTTGAAGTTGAAAGCTTGGAAAACGTTTCATCATCAATTTCATCGGGAGAAGAATTATCGGTAAACATAAATCCCGAACCTGTTTGTGCCCTCTTGGTATCCATTGCAAAATATTTTAATGCCTTACCTGAATTATCCTCAAGTTCAGAAGTGACATCAAAGAAATACTTTTGTCCTTTAAAATCGGCAAGCGATATCATTTTTGCAATAGAGTTTGAATCAACATTAATAAGATGAGAAGCATTGATATCATTTTGAAGAAGCAAGTATTCAAACAGCCCACTCAAGGTTGAACTCATACCCTTGCCCTGCAAAACAGTGTCAAAAACGGTGGTAACCGAATTATCAACCTTAAAATTACTTGCTATATATGAATATACGTTAAGCAAATATTCATCTTTGCCGACCTTGCCGTATCCGCATTTATTCATTATTTTTGAAATATCGGCATTAAATTCCTTTAGCTTGGCATTTTGCGTTTCCTTATCATTTGCATAAGTAATTTTAACACCTGAATTATCATTGAGGAAATCGATTCCGTCAACAAGAACATATTGCGGAAAAGAAGTATAAAACAACCGATTTACATCATCTGAAAGCGAAACATTATATTTAACCTCACTCTTGTAATTAAGAACGGCGTTGCAAAGCTTTTCATAAGCTTTGATTGACGATTCATCAAGAGAAGAATAATGAGCGTCGGTAGTTATTTTAAGTTCAATATTATTTTCCGAAGATTTATTGCTGCCGTCTTCATTTACACTTTTATCACTGCTGCAAAAAGCGAACACACAAAAGCCGCACTTAATATTAACGATATAGCTTTTTTCATTAATTAACACCTACTTTTTTAAGCGTTTTTAGTTTATCCTCACATTGAGAGAAAAATTGCCTGTAAGCTAAGCAGTAATCACTGCTTTCTCGGTTACGCCTGCAACCGCCGCCACGACAAATATAAAAATACTTACATTCCTTACACTTATCATCAAGCTTAAAGGAACTTTTTATAAATTCAACACATTTAGAGGTTTTATACATTTGTTTAAATGACGATTCGTTGATATTACCCAAAAGCCATTCATCTGTGCAATAGAAATCGCAAGGATAAACACTTCCGTCACCTTCAACAACAAATTGGTTTGAGCAAAAACCATTCATTCCGCATTGCTCTGCGTTATTACCGTTTATTAGAGATATGTAATTATCAAAAGTACGAATTGAAACAAAATCTCCACGCAAATAATCGTTATAATAAATATTAAAGCCTTTAGTTAAAAAATATGCATAATCGTCGTTATTCATATACATATCGTTTTCTTTTTCACCAAAAGGCTTCAAGCCGACAATAAACTGAATATATCTTAAATCGTTTGACTTAAAAAATCTGTACGCTTTTCTGAAATTAAGTGCCGTATTTTTAGTTAAAACGGAAAGAACATTAAAAGAAACGTTATGTTTTTTCAGAATATCTATTCCCTTTAATATATCATCAAATGAGCTTTTACCGTTTGGATAAATCCGATATTTATTAACTTCCTTATCACCGTCAAGGGAAACGCCGATTAAAAAACCGTTTTCCTTAAAGAAAAGTGCAAATTCATCATTAATAAGTGTTGCGTTTGTTTGCAGGCAATAATGAACATTACTGCCCTTTTTGTTTGATTTTTTAACGTAAGATACAAAATTTTTATAAAAATCAAGCGAACACAAAAGCGGCTCTCCTCCTTGGAATGTAAAATACACATCGGTAGAGTCCGCAAATTCAAGTGCGCTGTCAACAACTCTTTTTGCAGTATCATCGCTCATAAAGCCTTTTGAAAAATCAGTTCGCTTAGATGAAAGCGAATGATAAAAGCAGTATTCACAAGCGAGATTGCAATTGCTTGATGCCGGTTTGAGCATAACCGAAATCGGCATTTAATCACCTTCTAACCCATTTAGTATATAACAAAAGAAATAAATAGACAAGTGTTATTTACCGTTATCACGATAAAAAACAGAATATTTACAATTTAGAAATTTATTGTCAGTGAATTCTATGTTCTTAAAATTAACTGCCGATATTGCACAATCGGTTATATTTTCAAAGGTACAAGCTGTAATTTTGATGTTTGTTTGGTAAAGATTTTTAAAATAATTATGCGTACCGACTCCTCTATAAACATTTTTAAAAACACAGTTTTCAACCGTTATGCTGTCATTCATTGTATTATCATATGATGTGAAACCATAAAAGTGGACCTTATCGAGAATGTCGATTTGAATTGCCTCTGATGAATTGAGCATTAAATTTGAATATTGCCCGTTAAATGTACAATTTAAAAACGTAACATTTCGGCAAGCTGCAAGCTCGGCGTGGTGGGAATAATAATTATTAAGAAAAACAACATTTTGAATTTTAATGTTTTTGCATGACAAAGGCGCAAAATACATGACTTATTACGATTAAAATTATCGTCAAGCGTTCCGTTTTTATAATACATTCACATAGTGAAGAATACCCGGGGTACGCTTTATCTTCGGGAGATTTGAATATATTTCCACGCTTGAAATTTGCATTTTTAATCAGCGAGGCATTCAAATCAATTGTCGTATATGATGTGAGAAAAAGAGTATTTTTAACATTATAATTACCACGTGAAAGCTTGACGGTCAAAGGATTATATTTTGAAGCGTATTTTTTAGTATAATCAAGCGCTCTTGAAAGAGCTGTTGTAATATCGCTTGAGGAATAATAGCTTTTAAGCACACTGCCTTGCTCGTCAATGACGCAAACGCTGCAAATCGTAAAGCCGTACGAAAAAAAACACATAAAATCAATACAGCACACATAAAAAGGAAGTCAATTTATTTTTCAAGATGTCACCTCCGCACATTCCGTATTATTTTTAGAAAAATACGAAATTTAATACAAGACAGCTTTTGGAATAATTGACATAGGGAATATATAGTGTTATAATTATTTATCTTTATGTTATAGGAAGTAGCGATTTTGAAAAATTATTCAATTACATTACCAAGCTATTCAATCGGCGATAATGTTTATAGTAAAATCGGTGAAATTTGCGAGCCGTACGGCAAAAAGGTTATTTGCATAGGCGGTAAAACAGCAATCAGCAAAGTTAGGGATTTAATAATTAATGAATGTAACGGCACAAACCTCGAAATACTCGATTTTTTATGGTACGGCGGTGACGCTACATACGAAAATGTAAATAAGCTTAAAGAAAATGAACTTGTAAAAAAAGCAGATATTATTTTTGGTATCGGCGGAGGAAAAGCGCTTGATACCGCAAAGGCACTTGCATATATTACAAATAAGGAAATATTCACTTTTCCTACAATCGCATCAAACTGTGCGGGAACAACGGCGGTTTCAATTATGTATAATGCCGACGGCAGCTTTAAAGAGCCGTTTTTCTTTACCGCTCCGGCAAGGCATTGCTTTATTTACACTCCGGTCATTGCAAAGTCACCCGCTAAATATATGTGGGCAGGTATCGGCGATACTTATGCTAAATATTTTGAAGCAGAGATGAGCAGCCGTGGAGAGGACTTAGTTCATTACCACGCACTCGGTGTAACTACATCACAAATGTGCTTAACTCCCCTTCTCAAATACGGCAAAAAAGCACTTGATGATTTCAAATCGGGCACTGCGAGTTTTGAGGTTGAGCAGGTTGTTTTAGGAATTGTTGTAACAACGGGTATTGCATCAATTCTTTTAACAAATGAGCACATTATTGATTACAACACAGGGCTTGCACACGCAGTATTTTATGCGCTTACATCTTACCCTCATATTGAGAAAAGGCATTTGCACGGCGAGGTAGTGGGATACGGTGTGCTTATTCTTTTACTTGTTGATAAAAACGAGGAAATGTTTAAGAAAATGTTTAAATTTAACCGTTCAATCAATTTGCCGACCTGTCTTGCGGACATTGAAATGAATGAGGATGATTTAGATAAACTTGTGCCTATGGTATGCAATATGAAGGACATTGACCACAATCCATATAAAATAAGCGAGGATATGGTATATAAAGCTTTTAAAAAGCTTGAAGAATATAGCAAAATCAATTAATTAAGAAAGAGGTATTCTTATGAAAAAAACAATTAAAAAAATTGCAGCTGTTTTATTTGCAGTTGTAATTGCAGTCGCTTGCTTTGCAGGCTGTTCAAAATCGGGCGGCGAGCACGACAAAGTAAACGATTCAAAAAGGCTAAGTTCGGCATTGTGGTACAAACAGGTGCTAACGGCGCTTTCGTTGATATGAAGGACGGAATCATTGAGGAAATGAAGAAAAACGGTTATGAAAACGCTGAGTTTGACTACAAGGATGCGCAAGGCGATTCAACAACTCTTACGACAATTATCAACGCTATGGACGACGGAAGTTATGACGCAATCTTTACAATCGGCACTGCATGCACGCAAACTCTTGTTAATTTAGCATCTGACACACCTTGCTTCTTCTGCGCAGTATCTGCTCCTGTTGAGGCTCAGGTTATTACAGATATGAACACACCTGACAAAAATGCAACAGGCACATCAAATGCAATCCCTGTATCAGACATTATTGATATGGGATACAAAATCACTCCTGATGTTAAAAAGTGGGGCTTTATTTATTCAACATCACAAATTAACGCTGTAAACACTGTTGAATCAGCGCAAAAATATCTTGACAAAAAGGTGTTAAATACGAAAGCGCAACTGTTGAAACATCGGCAGACGTTAAATCTTCAACAGAAACACTTATAAAAAAAGGCTGTGACGTTATCTTCGTACCTAACGATGCAATTGTTCAAGACGGTGTAAGTGCGCTTGCTCAGGTTTGCAACGAAGCAAAAATTCCTACCTACTGCTCATCTGCAACAACAGTAAACAGCGGTTGCCTTGCTACTCTTGCTATTGACGATAAGGGCATCGGCGCTAAAACCGCAGACAAATGCATTGAGTATATGAAAGGTACAAAAATTGAGAAAATTCCGGCTGAGGTTGTAGGAATTGACTATTGCACATTCAATTCCGGCACAGCAGATATGCTCGGCGTAAAAGCTCCGGATAAGAACACTATCGGCTACGAAATTCAGGTAGTAAATAAATAATCAACTAAAATACAAACTATTAAGGACAAATTATGCAGGTTTATATTACGGCAATCGAGGAGGGATTTCTTTACGGACTTCTTGCCCTCGGTATATACATTTCACTTAGAATACTTGACATACCGGACCTTACAACAGAGGGTTCATTCGGCTTCGGCTCGGCAGTTGCAGCTATTGTTGCAAGCAAGGGATTGAGCATTACAAGCTTTATTGCGGCTTTTGCGGCAGGTGTGCTTGCAGGAATAGTAACAGGTCTTTTGCAAACTAAGCTTAAGGTTCACCCTGTTTTGGCAGGTATTATTACAATGAGCGGGCTTTATTCAATAAATTTAATGGTAAGAGGTTCGTCTAACCTTAACTTTAACGATAATTCCGCATTCACAAGATTTTACAAGGCAGTAGGCATAAGCGGTGCGGACAAAAAGATAGCAGGTCTTGTTATCGGTGCGATTATTTGCATCTTAGTGCTTATACTGCTTATTGTATTTTTCAGAACTCATCTCGGTCTTTGCATAAGAGCAACCGGTGACAACCCCGATATGGTAAGAGCATCATCGATTAATGTTGATTTTTCTCTTATTTTCGGTTTAGCGCTTGCAAACGGACTTATTGCCCTTTCAGGTGCGCTTATTTCCCACTATCTCGGCTTAAGCGACCAAAGTTTTTTCAAACGGCACGCTTATTTACGGTCTTGCGGCAGTAATAATCGGTGAGGCAATATTCGGCAAAAGGAATGTTGCACTGGGTTTAACAAGTGCGGTAGTAGGCTCGGTTATTTATAAAATTATAGTTGCATTTGTTATTGACGTTTCTCTCTTTGGCAAGAACAGTGAAAACCTTATGAAGCTTACTTGTGCAATAATTGTGGCGGCAACACTCATTATTCCTGAAATTAAGCACAAAATTGAAAATGCAAAAGCAAAGAAGGAGGCAAGAAAAAATGCTTGAAATTAAAAATGTCTCCAAAACCTTTGCAAAGGATACTGTCAATGAACACAAAGCATTAAACAACATTAATCTAACGCTTAATGACGGTGAATTTGTAACTATAGTCGGCTCAAACGGAGCAGGCAAATCAACACTTTTCAATATGATATGCGGAACATTCGAGCAGGACAAAGGCAGAATTATACTTGACGGCAAGGATATTTCCTTTATGCCCGAACACAAAAGGGCAAGGCTCGTCGGAAGGGTTTTTCAAGACCCTATGAAAGGTACTGCTCCTAATATGACGATTGAGGAAAACCTTGCACTTGCGTATTCCCGTGCAGGCTCAAGTTTCTTTTCGCAGGCAATCGGCAAAAAGAAAAGAGAATATTTCAGAGAACATCTTGCAAGATTTGATATGGGACTTGAGGATAGAATGAAAACTAAAATCGGTCTTTTATCAGGCGGTCAAAGGCAGGTTGTCACTCTTTTAATGTGCACAATTGTTACGCCTAAGCTTTTGCTTCTTGATGAGCACACGGCAGCTCTTGACCCTGTAACGGCGGACAAAGTTATGAAAATCACAAACGATATTGTTAGGGAAAACAATATTACCACTATGATGATTACTCATAATATGTCACAGGCACTTGTTACCGGTACGAGGACAATAATGATGGACTCGGGAGAAATAATCATTGACCTTGACAGTGTTACAAGAAAAGAAATGAACGTGTCAGACCTTTTAAAGCTTTACCGTGAACGTGAAATGAAAGAATTTGACAATGACCGTATGCTTTTGCAAAAGGACTAAAACGAAACCAATCCCCCACTCTGTTTAAAAACAAGTGAGGGATTTTTGTATAAAAAGAGGAGTAAATATGAATATTACAGTATATCTCGGAGCATTAAAGGGCAATGACGAAAGCCTTGAAAAAGCAGTAAGAGAACTTGGTACATTTATAGGAAAAAGCGGCAATACACTTATTTACGGCGGCTCAAAATCAGGACTGATGGGATTAATTGCCGAAAGCACATTAAGCTCCGGCGGAAAGGCAATAGGTGTTGAGCCTCAGTTTTTTATTGATAAAGAACTTCAATACGACGGCTTAACACAGTTAATCATAACTGATGATATGAGCGAAAGAAAGGCGAAAATGATAGAACTCGGCGATGCTTTTATCGCATTTCCCGGAGGTACGGGAACATTGGAGGAAATAAGCGAGGTTATGTCAAAAGTATCACTAAAACAGCTTAACGCTCCTTGCATATTATATAATTTAAACGGATATTACGACAGCCTTAAAAATTTACTTAATAATATGATTAAAATGGGACTTTCCACAAAAGAACGCCAAGAAGGAATATTTTTTGCAAATAATTTAGATGAAATTCGGAAAATTTTAAATTTGAAATAATAACAGCCACTCTCACATTATTAACGAGAGTGGCTGTTACTGTTTTTGCGTTTTTGTATTTTATAACGATTGATTTTTAAGCGCTTCACCGAGGGAAGTTTTTCTTATCTTTAAGAGCATTGCGATTGCAACAAGTACATAGCTGACAACGCCCAAAACAAACATTGATACATAACAGCTATTTGAAATTATATAAGGCACATAGCCGGTCATTTGGGTATAAAGATATGATTTAAAGCACCAACGAAGCACAACGGATATAAGCGGAATACTTATCAAAAGCGACAGCACAACAACAATCGACGTCATAATAATATAAAGCCTGCCTATTTCTATATCAGAAAAGCCGAGTATCTTTGTCATAGAAATTGATTTGCTGTTTCTTTCTATAATCTGCTTTGTTAGAACATACATAATCAATAGAAAGATAACAATTCCAAGCATTTTGAATACCTTTACAAATCCAAGCATAGAAACCTGCATTTGAGTAACAACCTTGTTAAAATCCTTTTCTGTTACGACTGCCGCAACATCGTCATCACTCAAATCATTCAATTTTTCATTGCTGAAATAGCCCGTGAAATAGTCAGTATCTTCATTAAACATTTGAAGATAATCGCCCCTACTCATAAACACGGTTATAGCGGCGTCATATTTATAATCGCCGGCAATCTTAAATAAATATGTCTTATCAGTATATTTTTTCTTAAGCGTAACCTCATCGCCGACCTTTAAACTAAATTTATTCATCATAGCGCTTGAAACAACAACCTCACCTGTAGGAATTGAGGTATTGATATATTTACTGTCGTTTGAAATACCATAGACTGAAACATCATCTGCCATAAATTTTTTATCAGTTGTTTCAAGAGTTGTAAGACAGAATTTTTCAGCATTTTTGTTGTCGGTTTCTTCTTGATTAATCATTACATATTGGTATTTTGAAATCATACTTTCCTTAACCATATTTGAATAATCCTCAAGAAGAGGTGCATACATAGAGCCGATAACAACGAGTGTTCCCGCAAGAAATATACCTAAAAACATTGTTAAATAAGACGGAACATTTTGGAAAAGAACACGCAATCTAAACTTTGAGAAAAATCTCATTTTCTTTGGAAGCTTAATAACCTTTTTCTGTCCTCTTTGCTTAAGCTCACCTCTTATAAAATTCAGCGGACTTATTTTAAGCTTTTTAGCAAGAACAAAAGAATTAACCGCAAGCATTATTATAAATGGAGCAATGGTTGTTTCTAAAAATGCATCCATATTCCAAAGCATTTTATAAGTCGGAAGCGAATAGTTGGAATAATAAACGCTGACGAATGCCCTTTGAAACACGGTATAACCGAACACGTTACCTATCAGTGCACCCATTACCGTCACCACCATTGGCATAAACAGATAATGCCTTATAAGTTCTCCTTTGGAATAACCCATTGCCCTAAGCGTTCCGATAACGTTGGCCTCTTTAGTTATTGTGTTAGATGTTGTGACTGCAAACAAAAATGCAATGACAATCATAATAATATATGTCATAAGCTGCATTGTTGCCTTATCAGAACTTGAGTCCTCAATAGAATAGCTTATTGATTTATTTGTATATTTGGCACTGTAATCCTTAATTGTAATAATTTTGCTGTCATCAAACTTGAAATTATTTACAATTTTTTAAGCTCTCCTAAATCGCTGTAAATTTTGGTACAATTATAAAGCTTTGCGTCGCTTACTGCATCAACAATTTTATAAACGGTATCAAACATATCGTCAAAATCGTTTAAATTATTCTTTGACTTATAATCATCAAGACTGATTTTAGGGGCTTTATCAATATTATCTAAATCCCAATTGTCCTCGTTTTCTTCTGCGTCCTCAAGCGCATTTTTAAGATTATTATATTGTTTTTGAGTTATACCTAGTTCCTTTGCAAGTTTTTTATCATCGCTTAATCCCGCATTTCTTATTGCGTCAAAATATTTTGATTTGAGCGCATTTTCTGCATCGGTAAATTCGTTTTTTAAACTATTAACATAAACTCTTGCACTGTCGTACAAATCGTCTACCTGCGACTGAACAAGCGGTTCATCATACTCTTTCAAAATGTTTTCAAGAGAATCGGTTAATTTTTCGCTTCTTGCATTTTCCGCTGTTTCGTCAGCCGGCTTATTGTTATAAATCCACGCATAATTGACGGTTTCGTGTGCATTTGACAGGGTGCTATAGCCTTCATCGTTCATAACAGCAACGCCAAATCCGACAGCGTCAAACATCATATCCGAATTTTTTCAAACAATGCGCTGTAATCAGAGAGTGCTACCCAACCGCTGACTTTATCATTTTTATTCTTTATCTTAATTTTATCGCCGATTTTAATTTTATTATTTTCGGCGAACATACGGTCAAGAGCTATTTCATCCTTACTCTTCGGCAGCTCACCGCTCATAAGGCATTGCTTATTAACCTTATCTCGCACCTTATAGATACGAAGATTTTTTGAGCCGTTAATAATGTTTTCTTCTTTATAATTAAGTTCGTAAAGTTTTAAATCATTATCATTTTCTATTTGTTTTAATATCTTATCACTTGGCTTAATGTTAAAAGAAAGATGACCGTCTTCAATATTATATTTTTCAAAACTTTCATCACTCATCGCCATAACGGAATTATCGGCAACAAAAAGCCGGATACAGCGCCTATAAAAACACAAGAAAAAGAAAAATTGCAACATATTTGCCAAAATCCGATTTTAAATCACGTTTAAATCTTTTGTTTAAAGGATTAAGCATATTCCACCCTCCTTACCATTCAAGGTCAGCGGCAGAAATCTTATTTTCATTTACGTAATTCTTACGAATTTCGCCGTCACGCAAGGTGAACACTCTATCAGCCATATTTTTAATTGCGTCATTGTGAGTAACCATAATGACGGTATTGCCGTACTTTTTATTAACATCCTCCAAAAGCTTTAAAATTTGCTTAGAGGTGTTATAATCAAGAGCACCCGTAGGCTCGTCACAAAGAAGAATATCGGGATTTTTAACTACAGCCCTTCCTATTGAAGTTCTCTGTTGCTGACCGCCGGAAAGCTGTGAAGGAAGCTTATCTGCTTGGTCGCTAATTCCAAGCGTATTCATAAGTTCGTCAATATCAAGAGGATTATCGCTTAAATAAGCACCCACCTCAATGTTTTCTCGTACCGTTAAATTAGGAATAAGATTATACATTTGAAAAACATAACCTATATGCTTTCTTCTGTAAAGAGTAAGTTTCTTTTCACTCATTAAACGTGTTTTTTCATTATTAATTGCAATATAGCCCTCGTCTGCAGACTCGATTGCACCGATAATATTAAGAAGCGTCGACTTGCCCGAACCGCTTGGTCCAAGCAAAACACACATTTCTCCCTTTTCAATAGACAAATCGATTCCTTTAAGCACTTCTACCCTGCTGTCACCCTCGCCGAAATGCTTTTTAATTCCTTTAATTTCTACAAAGCTCATTTTTTTCTCCTTTATCTCAACAAGTTAACTGCTACTAACTTTCAAGTCAAAAAACAAGGTTAGTTTCGCCTAACCTGTTGTTATAATATCACATTTTGCAAATATTGTCAATTAATTAATAAACAACTATGCTTGAAATTTTAAGAAGCAAAATATATAATTAAATCATTAAAACAAAATGAGGTGCGCTATGACACTGCAACAGCTTAAATATTTAGTTACCGTTGCCGAATGTAAAAAAAACATTACAGAGGCCGCAGAAAAACTTTTTATATCACAGCCAAGCCTGAGTGCGGCTATACACAATCTTGAAAAGGAAATGGGAGTGACTGCCTTTGTTCGTTCAAACAAAGGCGTCAGCGTAACAAGAGAGGGCGAAGAGCTTCTTTCATTTGCACGCAATTTACTTGAACAGGCAGACATAATGAAGGATAGATTTTGTAATGACAAAAGCAGAATGCCTAAATTTTCTGTTTCATGTCAACATTATTCATTTGCCGTAAACGCATTTGTAGACGTTGTTAATAAATACGATGCAAACGTTTACAGTTTTATTCTTCGTGAAACACAGACGGGAGAAATAATTGACGACGTTGCAAACGGAAGAAGTGAGCTTGGTATTCTTTATCTTTTTGAACACAACGAGGATGTACTGACTAAGCTTTTTAAAAAGAACGATTTGGTTTTTGAAGAAATATTCAAAGCCTCCCTCACGTATTTATAAGCAAAAATCACCCGCTTGCAAATAACGAGATTATCACTCTTGAAGAATTAAAGCCTTATCCTTATTTGGTTTATGAGCAAGGAAAACGCAATTCTTTTTATTTCAGCGAAGAATTTTTAAGCGTGCTTGATATGCCGAAAAATATTCAGGTTAGGGACAGAGCAACTCTTTTTAACCTTGCTATCGGTCTTAACGGCTTTACCGTAAGTTCCGGCGTTATTGACAAGGAGCTAAACGGAGAAGATATTATTTCAAAAAAGCTTGATATGGACTGCACTATGCGAATCGGTCTTATAAAAAAGAAAAACATTATTCTTTCACGCTACGCAATTTCTTATATTGATGCTATCAAAAAGCACACAGCTATAGTTTAATCCTATAGCTATCGATGGTTTTTAAGTATTTTTCAAAACAATATTAATGTGCTAAACTGTACTCATCAACAAACGAAAGGATTTTTTGATTATGAGTACATTAAAAACACCGTTTAGATATGATTTTGTAGGAAGTTTTCTTAGACCGCAGGCTTTAAAAGACGCCAAAACAGAATATCAAAATAACGGTATTACAAAAGATGAATATGACAAAATCGTAAACGAGGAAATTACGAAATTAGTAGCAAAGCAGAAAGAACTCGGATTCCATGCAATCACCGACGGCGAGTTCAGGAGAACTTTCTGGCATCTTGATTTTATGTGGGGCTTTGAAGGAGTAGAGCACAAGGCAACAGGAGGCGGAGTACCGTTTAATGATGAACTTGCTGTACTTGACGATACATATTTAATTGGCAAATTCAAAGCTAAGGCTCACCCATTCGTTGAGTATTTCAAATTCTTAAAGCAATTTGAGGATGAAAACACCGTTGCAAAATATACAATTCCTGCACCGGCGCAAACTTATTTGCAGTTTATTGTGCCCGGCAGCATTGAAAAAACACGTAGGTTTTACGAAACGAATGAAGAACTTATTGAGGATATAGGCAAGGCTTATCAGAACGTTATAAAACAATTTTACGATGCAGGTTGCCGCAATCTTCAGCTTGACGACTGCTCTTGGGGTTCAGCAATCGGCGACAGCGCAAATAAAGACGCTTTCGGAATTGATATCAACGAATTTAAAGAACAGCTTTTAAACGTAAACAACCTTGCGCTTGAAAATAAGCCTGATGATTTAGTAATAACCTCTCACATTTGCCGAGGCAATTATCATTCAACATTCTTCTCAAGCGGCGCTTACGACCCTGTGGCAGACTATGTATTTGCAAGAGAAAATGTTGACGCACTTCTTCTTGAATATGATGACGAACGCTCAGGCTCATTTGAGCCGCTTGCAAAGGTATCTGCTAACAAAAAGGTAGTTTTAGGCTTAATCACAACCAAGTCACCCAAGCTTGAGGACAAGAACGAGGTTATTAAAAGGATATATGAAGCGGCTAAATATATTTCTCTTGACAGACTTTGCTTAAGCCCACAATGCGGCTTTGCCTCCTGCGAAATCGGCAACAAGCTTACCGAGGAGGAGCAATGGGCAAAATTAAAGCTTGTTAAAGAAATCGCCGAAGAAGTTTGGGGATAAATAAAAGGATTACATAAAATCAAACTGTAGAATAATTCAAATAAAGCCATTCAATCTGAAAAAGACTGAATGGCTTTATTTATAGTTATTAAACTTTCAAATGAAATGCTTCAAGTTCGCTTTTTACGTCATTTTCACATGAGCGCATAGCAAGTATGGGTTTCATCAAAAAGCTTATTCAAATCTAAGCCAAGAAGTTCTGAGCCGTGTTTAATAGCATTACGTGAACAGCCTGCCGCCTTCAAAAGCTTTAATGCTTCATCTCTCGTAATATTTGCGTTCATCTCGTCCTCTAAATCACACAATACTTGCGCTTACAACTGCATTGAATATTGCATTTGCAAGAATTTCATGTCCCTGAGCGGTTAAGTGCTCTTGGTCGGTTTCGCTTGGTTGAACATAATCGGCAGCACTTATTATATTAGTGTTCTTTTCATACGCAATTCTTTTGTATTCATTATGAAGCGCTTTAGCAGTTTTTACAGAATTAGTATCAAACTCAGGGTCGTATTCCTCTTTCCAAACATTTTCTCCAAGAAAAATCGGAGAAACAACAAGAATTTTCTCAGGTGAAATATATTTTGAAAATTCATCAATACACAAGCCGAGACCCTTGGCGATTTTAAACGGATTTGAATTATAATAAGATTTACAATCATTCGTACCAAGCATAATAATCGCAGCATCAATAGGATAACTCGACTCTAATATTTCAGGCAGAGATTCGAGACCGTTGCGATTTTTTCTGTAAGCATCGTCAAATATGGTTGTTCTGCCGCAAAGACCTTCTTCTAAAATACGAACATTTTGAAGCTTTTCCTGCAAAATACTCGTCCATCTGACGCCCCAAGGGTATCTTTCGTTAGTCTTTGGAATCAAAACCCCAAGTGTTTGAGTCGCCAAAGCATAAAAGTTGTTTCAAAATAATCACCTTGCTTTAATTATGAATTGTTATATGCTTATTATAACATCATTTCCTACTTTGTCAATAGGTTTTTAGGTATTTATGTTTATTTTGTAACAATACAGCGGTGATAATTGATATAAAAATAAAAAAGAGAAGCAACAAATGCTTCTCTTTTTTGGTGGCTCATCGGGGAATCGAACCCCGGACACCTTGATTAAAAGTCAAGTGCTCTGCCATCTGAGCTAATGAACCGTATAGCACCCTGATATCAGGGTGTTGGCTGGGGAGGCGGGATTCGAACCCACGCATGACGGAGTCAAAGTCCGTTGCCTTACCGCTTGGCTACACCCCAATGTAGGGATAAATATAAAAAGTGGGGTGGGATATCGGATTCGAACCGATGACCTCCAGTGCCACAAACTGGCGCTCTAACCAACTGAACTAATCCCACCATATATATAAAAGCACTTTCGTGCTGTTACCCCAAACAATGGCGCGCTGAGAGGGACTCGAACCCCCGACCTACTGCTTAGAAGGCAGTTGCTCTATCCAGCTGAGCTATCAGCGCATTGGAGCGGGTGATGGGAATCGAACCCACACGACCAGCTTGGAAGGCTGGGATTCTACCATTGAACTACACCCGCGTTGCAACGTTCATTATTATACATAACACATTGCAAAATGTCAAGTCTTTTTTAATTTATTTTAATTTTAATATCATCATTTTCTACAGAAAGAGAAAGAGACTTAATTTCCTCATCCTGATTAAATACAATCGCATTAGCAAGTTTTTCTTCAACATCACGTCTTACGCAATCACGAAGTCCTCTTGCATTTTTCTTTGAGCCGAATGCTTTTTTTGCAAGATAAACCGGAACGCTTTCATCGTAAGACATAATAATTGCCTTATCCTTAAGACTTTCAACAAGTTCACCGAGCATAAGCTTAGCAATTTTTTCAAAGTCATCATGAGTGAGTTGATTAAAAATAACAATTTCGTCTACCCTGCCCAAAAATTCAGGACGAAGGAAGCGCTCAAGGGCTTTCATTGTAACTTCTGCGTTAATGTCGTTTGCTGTTTTATTGAAACCTAACGAAGCAGAGTCGGTAGAACCTGCATTCGAAGTCATAATAATAATTGTATTTTCAAAATTAACACTTCTGCCCTGTGCGTCTGTTATTCTGCCCTCATCAAGAATTTGAAGAAGAATATTGAGAACATCCTTATGTGCCTTTTCAATCTCGTCAAAAAGGATAATACTGTACGGCTTACGTCTAACCTTTTCCGTAAGCTGACCGGCATCATCATAACCAACGTAACCCGGAGGCGAACCGATAATACGGGAAACGCTGAATTTTTCCATAAATTCGCTCATATCAAGACGAATAAGATTATCCGGGCTGTCAAATAAACTGTCTGCAAGGCGCTTAACAAGTTCCGTTTTGCCGACACCCGTAGGGCCTACAAATATAAACGACTGCGGTCTTTTTTTAGGGCTGATATTAACTCTGCCCCTTCTGACAGCATTTGAAACCTTTTCAATAGCCGTATCTTGACCGATTATATGCTCTTTAAGTTCACTTTCAAGATTTGCAAGCTTTTTAATATCATTTGCTCAATCTTAGTTGCAGGAATACCGGTCCAAAGTGATATAACCTTTGCTAAATCAGACTCCAAAACCTGATTATCGGATGCTTTTTTCCTTAAGGTCGGCTATTTTTTCGTCAAGTTGAATAACTTCACTTTTAAACTTAGTTACAAGCTCGTAGTCAATTTCTTCATTTTCCTCAGGATTGGAAAGCCTTTCTATATTGCCCTCTAAAAGCTTTTTTTCTGTCAAGTGCCATCTGGTATTGGCTGATAGCCGGATTGCGCAAATTTGCGCTTGTGCAGCTCTCATCAAGCAAATCTATGGCTTTGTCAGGAAGATATCTGTCAGTAACATATCTTTCAGACATAGTAACGGCTTTATATACAAGCGAGTCTGAAATCTGCACCTTATGATAATCTTCATAATATCCCTTAATGCCGACAAGCATTTTATATGCATCGTCAATTGACGGTTCTTCAACCTTAATAGGCTGAAAACGTCTTTCAAGAGCGGCGTCTTTCGATATATTTTCTGTATTCATTAAAGGTAGTAGCGCCGATTACTTGAATTTCGCCTCTTGAAAGAGCAGGCTTAAGAATATTTGCAGCATTCATTGAACCCTCTGAATCACCTGTACCTACAAGATTATGAACCTCGTCAATAAACAAAATAATATTACCCTCGTGTTTAACCTCATCAACAAGGCCTTTAATTCTGCCTTCAAACTGGCCTCTGAACTGAGTGCCGGCAACAAGTGCGGTAAGGTCAAGAAGGTAAATCTCTTTGTCAGCAAGACGTGCTGGTACCTCTCCCTTGGCAATTTTGATTGCAAGGCCCTCTGCTATAGCGGTTTTGCCGACACCCGGCTCACCAATAAGGCATGGGTTATTTTTTGTTCTTCTGCAGAGAATTTGAACTGCACGTGCAATCTCGCTTTCTCTGCCGATAATATTATCGATTTCGCCCTGCTTAGCACGTTCGGTAAGATTAGTACAGTAAGTATTGAGGAATTTTCTTGAATCATCCTTTGATCCTCTTTTACCCTTTCTGCGCTTTTTGCCGTTTGGCTGAGAATCGGAATTATCGGTGGTAATTTCTTCTTCACCGTCTTCTGTCGGAGAAAGAGCACCGTTAATTAAGTCGGAAAAAGGCATAGTTTGAGCGCCGTCAAAATTTTCAGGATTAAACATTTCGGACAAATTATCAAGATTAAAATCGCCCATATTTTCCATAAAATCAGCCATTTGCTCGCTTGCAGCTTCAATTTCCTCGTCGCTGATGCCAAGCTTATCAATCATTTGATTAATTGAACCGATATTAAGCTCCCTTGCACATTTAATGCAAAGTCCTTCAGGAGTAACCTTATCATTTTCCATTTTTTGAATAAACACAACCGCCGGTCTTTCACCGCAGCGTGAACACATTTGCTGTTTCATTAAATCACCTCGTAATAGGTAGTCAGCTTATTTTTCAGAGGAATCGCTTTTTTCTTTATTTTCCTTGAGCTGACGAATAAATCCCGGTGCGTAACCGAAAAGAGACGCAAAAGCAAGAATTGCGGAAATAATAACCATAATCATTATTACGGTATTATTAAGTTCCAAGCCTTTAAAGAAGTCAATGCTGAGAAGCGCACCGTCAGGTGCCGATAGCAATAATTGTTATCATAAATGTATAAAATACAACAGTTGCAAGTTTTCCCCAAACTTCAGCGGCAACAGGGCGCATACCCTTTGACATCAAAATAGCTGCGCCGATAATCATCAACAGTTCTTTAAATATAAAAAGGAACAAAATATACTTAAGCGGACCGTCCCAAAACTTAACAAGCAAAATAATAACAATTGCTATCTGTGACAGTTTATCCGCAATAGGGTCAAGAATTTTGCCGAGATTTGACACCATATTATATTTTCTTGCAATTTTGCCGTCAAATACATCGGTTAAAGCCGCAACAATCATAGTTATAAAAGCGGCTATGTATTGTTCTTTAATAAAAAGAACGGAAAAAACAGGAATAAGTGCAATTCTTACAAAGCACAACCAGTTAGGAATTGTATTCCAATTTTCAGAAATGTCTTTAACATTTTCATTAAATTTACTCATAGCTTATCCTCCTCATATCAAAGGGTTGAATTTATTAATATATTCTATAATCACACTGCTTCTAAGCTGTGTAATAAACTGATTTTGCGTGGTCATAATATCAAGCAAAAATTCACAAACAGCTGAAATAACAATCAAGTAAGCGCCGGATTTAACCAAGCCGAATACTCCGCCGAAAAAGCTGTTTGTTTTGTGAAAAGGAAGTTCCTTTTCTTTCCTTATTTTTTTTGTAAAAGAAAGTATAATATTCGTTATTACATAAAAAAGAACAAAAGTCAATAGAATTAAAAGTATTTTAATAATTTCTTGAACAATAGGACAAAGAATATTATCCGTTATATAAACAGCGGCTTCGTTTGAATTAATATTTGAAAGAGATTTAACAGTCGAATTATCCTTTACAAAAAATGAAAAGGTGTTTGCAAAAGATTTAACGTTTTCTGTAAATTTTGTTATTTCGCTAGAATCATTAAGCTTTTTTGATACATATTCAAGAATATATCTTCTTACAACTTTATTATATATTATAACATTATAATTATTGCCTACAAAAGAGAAAGCGGAACTGCAATAATAAAGCGAAGCGCTGACAAAAGTGAAATTAAGAATCCCCTTTTAATACCGACAAAAACGGTCAAGGCAACAAATATAACAAGTGTTAAATCAACAAGGTTCATTATTTATCACTCTCATTTCTTTCAATAAGAGATTGCCTGTGAATAAATACAGCAGAGCCCATTTGGCAAATTGATTTAACGGAATCATCAACGCTTACTCTTTTCTTTTGCTTCATATTGCCAAGAGAATAAGTGACGATATTACTGTCGGTCAGCACACTCACAACGCTTGGCGATGCCGAAATATATCTGATATTACCGTTAACCGTTGTTTCGCTTTTTGTATTGCCCCCTGCTCTTACTCTGACAAGTTTATTTTCCTTAGAATTGCTGTAATCGTTATAAGCCAAAACAAGCTCGTCATTAGGAGTAAACGTATAGCAAACAGTATTTATTTTTCCACATTCAAAAACGGTCTTTAATTTCTTTTGATTAGAAACAATGCCAATATAATCGTCTGCCACAACGTATAAATTATCGCTGTTGTATTTAAGTTCAAGAACGTTACAGTTTGGCAAATCAAGAATTGCCTTTGGCTCGCTTGTGCCGACATTCATAGTATAAAGTTTTGCCTTAAGCTGAGCATTTTTACTGTTAAGCGCAACAAAGGCAATTTTGCTGCCGCTGTTATTAGTCGCAATGTCAATAATATAGCCATAATCCAAATCATAGCTCATTTTTTATCAAGCGATTTATTGTAAACAGTCACGTTGCAAAGCTTATCACCGGATAGAGTTGCAAGCACAGTGTTTCCGTTTTTAGCTACGTCGCCGCAAAGAATATTGCCTTTGAGTTCATTTTCATACACATTTTCACTGGTATTGTCAAGGCGCATTTTTGTACTTCCTTGGTCAACAAGCAAAGAATAAATACCTGAAGTTTTAATAACAGGATTTGAATAACCGTGGTCAAAAGTATACTTAGCGACTGCCTTTTTTGTATCAATAACAGTAAAGGTTGACGGAGTTAAAACACCAAGCTTATTATTAATATTTTTAACTGTCACATTTTGAGATGAATCAAGATTATAAGAAAAATTATTTTTATCTACATTTTGCGAAATGGAAAGTTTACCGCTTGAATCGGTAAAATGTTCTTTAACGGTATTAATATTAATCTCGCAAACCTTCATTACAATTAATACTGCAACAACAATGGCAATTATAATCCAAATGATAGTTTTATTTTTTCTGTCTTTTTTGCTTTTAGCTCTTTTTTGCGCATTTCACGCTGATTGCCTGCCACATATCTCACCTGCCTAATAGTTAATCTTATTCAAATAAAGCCCCTGTGGCGGAGCAGTTTTGCCTGCACGCTTACGTTCTTTTGAAAGAATTATATCTTTCAACTCATCTTTTTTTATTTTTCCTTCAGACACAAACAAGAGAGTGCCAACCATAATTCTTACCATATTGTAAAGAAATCCGTCAGCTTCAACTTTAAAATATACAATATCTCCCTCTCGCCAAACCTTAAAAGATTTCACACTTCTAACCGTATCCTCAACGTCACTTTTAGCCGAGCAAAATCCCGAATAATCGAACGTGCCGACATAAGCCTGCGCCTGAGAATTAAGATAATCGGCATCAATGAAACGCCTGTAATAATAAGCATATTTCGGCAAAAAAGCATTAGGCCTTTTGCCATTATAAAGCTTATAAATATATTCTTTTGATTTGCATGAATATCGAGGGTGAAAATCACTATCACATTCCTCGCAATCAATAACGGCAATATCACTTGGAAGCTTTGAATTAAGCGCCATAATAACGCCCTCATTTGATATATTCATATCTGTTTCAAGGGTGAGAACATACATATTTGCATGAACAAACGAATCCGTTCTGCTGCAACCGGTCACGTCAAGTCGCTTTAAAAGACCTTTTCAACAGCGTCTTGAAACACCTCTTGAACGGTAACGGCATTTTTTGCACCTGCCAGCCGTGATATGAAGAGCCGTCATATTGAATTGTTATTTTTAGTTTTCTCATATTACCTTTTTAAATATAAAATTAAACGAAATAAGAAGCGCAATAAACACAATTACTGCCGCAAGAGCAATATAATCTCTTGCCTCAAATTTCATAACCTTCATTTTTGTCCTGCCGTCTCCGCCACGGTAGCAACGGCATTCCATGGCATATGCAAGCTCATTGGCTCTCCGAAACGCTGAAATAAAAAGAGGAATGAGAACGGGAACAAGTGCCTTTGCCCTATGGATAAGACCTCCTGAATCCATATCCGCACCACGTGATTTTTGAGCTGACATAATTTTATCAATTTCTTCAATCAAGGTAGGAATAAATCTCAAAGCAATGGTCATTGTCATCGAAATTGAATGAACGTCAATTTTTAATATTTTAAGCGGCTTCATCAGCCTTTCAAGCCCATCTGTAAGCTCATTAGGCGAAGTAGTATACGTTAAAAGCGAACTTATAACAACAAGGGTAATAATTCTAATTGCCATAAACACGGCAGTCATAATGCCGTCCTCGGTTATTTTGAGCTCCCAAATTTGAACAAGCGGCTCACCCTTACCGTAAAAAAGATTAAGAACAGCCGTAAACAAAATAATAATTGCAAGAGGCTTGATACTTTTAAACACCGTTTTAAGAGGTATTTTGGAAATAAGCACAAGCGCAATTGTTGCAACTACAATAACACCGAGAGCAGGCAGGGTTTTGCAAATAAAAATTGCAACTATAAGTAAAACAGTAAGAATAATTTTCATTCTTGAATCCATTTTGTGAACAACGGAATCGCCCGGGAAATACTGACCTATCGTGATATCGGTAATCATTAATAAGCACCTCCCGCCAAAAGCCTTTTATATTCTTCAACGCCCTGCTCAACCGTATAAATATCGGTTCGGCAATCAATGCCCGACGCCTTAAGTTTCAGGAATATATCTGTTATTTCAGGAACATTAAGCCCCATTTTCTTAAGTTCGTCGCCATGAGAGTATACCTCATTTACACTGCCGCAAAAAGCAAGCTTGCCCTTATTCATAACAATAACCTTTTTGCAAAGTTTGGCAACGTCTTCCATAGAATGGGAAACAAACAAAACAGTATTTCCCATTTGGCTTTGATATTCTTTAATAAGATTAAGTATAGTATCCCTGCCCTTAGGGTCAAGACCGGCACACGGCTCGTCAAGAATAAGCACCTGAGGCTCCATAGCAATAATAGATGCGATTGCAACACGTCTTTTTTGACCACCGGAAAGATCAAACGGTGATTTTTTTGAAAATTCATCAAACGAAAGACCTACAAATTCCATACTTTTTTCTTATTCGTTTGTCAATTTCGGCTTCATCAAGCCCCATTTGTTTTGGCCCAAAGGCTATTTCCTTATAAACATCCTCTTCAAAAATTTGATATTCGGGATATTGAAAACAAAGACCGACAGCAAAACGAACCTGCCTGATTTTTTTTCTGTTTTCTTTAGTCCAAATATTTTTACCGTCAAGAATAACGTTGCCCTTATGAGGCTCAAGAAGCCCGTTTAAATGCTGAATTAAGGTAGACTTGCCGGAGCCTGTATGACCGATGATACCAACAAGTTCGCCTTTTTCAATTTCAAGGCTTACATCATCAAGTGCAGCAGTTTGAAACGGAGTTCCCATACTGTAAAGATATTCAAGATTTTCGCAGACAAGAAACGCCATTTATACTTTTGCCTCCAAAGTTTTCTTTAAAAATTCAACGCAATCATCTGCGTTTAAAATTGTATTTTCACTTTTCAATCCAAGCCTATGTATAAGCTCTGTTGACTGAGGAACGTCAAGACCGAGGGACTTAACCTCATCAAATTTTGAAAACACGTTTTGCGGTGTATCATCAAGTTTAATTTCACCGCCGTCCATAACAACTACCCTATCAGCCTGAACTGCCTCATCCATATAATGAGTTATAAGAACGATAGTAATTCCGTCTTCCTTATTAAGCTTTTTAATCGTACTTAAAACCTCTTTTCTGCCGCTTGGATCAAGCATAGCAGTAGGCTCATCAAGAACGATACACATTGGTTTCATAGCAATTATGCCTGCAACGGCAACACGCTGTTTTTGACCTCCGGAAAGCTTATTCGGCGCTTTAAGGCGATATTCATACATACCCACCGTTTTAAGGGCATTGTCAACCCTTTTTCTTATTTCTTTAGGTTCAACTCCTAAATTTTCAACGCCAAAAGCAACGTCCTCCTCAACAATAGAGGAAACAATTTGATTATCGGGATTTTGGAAAACCATTCCGACCTTGCGCCTGATATCAAATATAGTTTCATCGTCCACAACTTTTTGACCGTCAACGATAACCTCACCGCTTTGAGCAATATTAATACCGTTAATAAGCTTAGCCGTTGTTGATTTACCTGACCCGTTATGGCCTAAAATTGCAACAAAACTACCTTTTTCTATTGTCAAATTAAAATTCTTAAGCACATCAACAGTAACCTGATTTTCATCGTCATCATCAATCGCATAAGAAAAGCTTACATTTTTAAATTCAATTAAATTCATTATTTCAACATCCAAATTGCCGTTGAGCCGCAAGGAAGAACTCTGCCGTTTGAAGAAACAGGAATACCAATTTCATCAGCGCTAACCTTTCCGCCTCGTTTATCAGTAATTACATCATCAAGAATATATTTCATAACAGAGGCTGAAAGCCCTGTAGTATACGAATTAAGCATAACCATAAGCGGTTTATCAGAAAGTACCTGCTCAACAAGCTTTACAAAATCGTAAATGCTGTCCTCAAGATGCCATATTTCACCTTTAGGACCTCTGCCGTAGCTCGGAGGGTCAAGAATTACGATATCGTACTTACTGCCTCTCCTGATTTCACGATGAACAAATTTAATGCAATCATCAACAATCCATCTGACTTGACCGTGGTTAACTTCGGACGCAGCTGCATTTTCCTTTGCCCATTGAACCATACCTCGTGAAGCATCAACATGAACTACCGAAGCGCCCTCTTTAAGACAAGCAACCGTTGCACCGCCGGTATATGCAAAAAGATTAAGAACTCTGACCTCACGACCGTCAGCTTTCGCTTTTTTGATAACCTCTCTTGTAAAATCCCAGTTTACTGCCTGTTCCGGGAATATTCCCGTATGCTTAAAGCCCATGGTTTTGATGTTGAAAGTTAAATCCTTATATTTTACCTGCCAAGATGAAGGAATTTTAGTATGTATCTGCCATCTGCCACCACCTGTTCTTGAACGAAGGTAGGTAGCATCAGGCTGAAACCAGTATTTATTTTCCTTTTTACTTTTCCATATAACCTGAGGATCAGGTCTGACAAGAATCTCTCTCGTCCATCTTTCAAGCTTATAACCGCTGCTGCAATCTATAAGTTCATAATCTTCCCAATCTTTTGAATATCTCATATATTAAATCCTTTATGACAATCTATTCCTGACAACATCTGCAATTTTGTTGCCGAGGGTTGTTATCTGCTCTAAATCGCTACCCTCAAGCATTACACGAATAAGCGGTTCTGTTCCGCTTACACGAACAAGAACACGACCCTCACCCATAAGTTCCATTTCAGCCTGCTGAACAGCAGAAATGATATACTCATCATTATTGTATTTTTGCTTACCCTCAGGTGTAACCTTAACGTTTATAAGCACTTGAGGATAAACCTTCATAACTTTAGCCAACTCAGAAAGCTTTTTACCTGATTTAACTACTGCTTCAATAAGCTGAACACCTGAAAGTTCGCCGTCACCCGTTGTTGCGTAATCGAGAAAAATAACGTGACCGCTTTGTTCGCCTCCGATATTGTAGCCTTCCTTTAACATTCTTTCAAGAACGTATCTGTCACCTACTGCGGTTTTGGCACAGGCAATATCATTTTCCTCGCAGAACTTGAAAAATCCCATATTGCTCATAACTGTAACAACGGCGGTATTTTTAGCAAGAGTGCCTTCGTCTTTCATTTTCTTTGAGCAAATAGCAATTACCTTATCACCGTCGACAAGTTCGCCGTTTTCATCAACAGCAAGCATTCTGTCTGCGTCCCCGTCAAAAGCAAGACCCAAATCAAGCGAAGCATCCTTAACAAATCGCATAAGTTCCTCGGGATGAGTTGAGCCGCAATTGTCGTTTATATTTGTTCCGTCAGGTGTATCGGAAAGCATTAAGCATTTAGCACCCAACGAAGTAAATATTTCCTTAGCACAAACCGAAGCACTGCCGTTAGCGCAGTCAAGAGCAATTGAGAGACCATCGAAACGAACATCCGTTGTTGAAACAACGTGTTTAACATAATCACTGACTGCCGTTTTGCAATAAAGCCTATTGCCGACTTTACCGCCGGTAAGAACAGGAATTTCCTCGGCGTTGTCAAGAATGATTGCTTCAATTTCATTTTCAAGAGCATCATCAAGCTTATAGCCGTTGCCCTGAAAAATCTTAATTCCGTTATATTCGCAAGGATTGTGAGACGCAGAAATCATAACGCCCGCCTCACAGCCATATTTATCAACCAAATAAGCAACTGCAGGAGTAGGGACAACGCCTACCGAAAGAACGTTACATCCAACCGAACAAAGCCCCGCCGTAAGTGCCGCTTCAAGCATATCTCCCGAAGCACGAGTATCCTTACCGATAAGAACCGTCGGCTTTGCCGATTTGCTTTCCTTAAGCAAAACCATAGCTGCCGCTCTGCCTATTTGAAGTGCAAGTTCAGAAGTCAAATCAACATTTGCAACTCCTCTTACACCGTCTGTACCAAAAAGTCTGCTCATAATAGTTCCTCATTCCATATAAATTTAGTTATTATAAAAGTGATTGTTGACCGGGTTGCTCAATTCCCAAATGCTGATACGCAAGAGGAGTAACACATCTGCCTCTCGGCGTTCTTGAAAGGAAACCTATTTGCATAAGATAAGGCTCATAAACGTCCTCAATAGTAACCGATTCTTCGCCTATAGCCGCCGCAATCGTATCAAGTCCTACAGGACCGCCATTATAATTTTTAATCATAGTTGTTAATAAAACTCTGTCTATATTATCAAGACCGAGATTATCTATTTCCATTCTTTCAAGAGCATCAACTGCCGCTTCCTTACTGATTATACCGTCATACTTAACCTGAGCAAAGTCACGGCTTCTTTTAAGAAGTCTGTTAGCAATACGAGGTGTTCCCCTTGAACGAGAAGCAATTTCCATAGCGCCTTTTTCATCAACAGGGATATTAAGAATATCTGCGCTTCTTTTAACTATTGACGAAAGTTGCTCGTTCGTATACATTTCAAGCCTGAAAATCACGCCGAACCTGTCACGAAGAGGTGCTGAAAGCTGACCAGCACGGGTGGTTGCGCCGATAAGGGTGAAATGCGGTAAATCAAGCCTTATTGACCTTGCCGAAGGACCCTTGCCGATAATAATATCAAGCGCTCCGTCCTCCATTGCCGGATAAAGGACTTCCTCAACCTGCCTGTTAAGGCGGTGAATTTCGTCAATAAATAAAACGTCACCCTCCTGCAGATTTGTAAGAAGAGCCGCCAAATCGCCCTGCTTTTCAATAGCCGGACCGCTTGTCACACGAAGATTAACACCCATCTCATTTGCAATAACACCTGCAAGAGTAGTTTTGCCGAGACCGGGAGGGCCATACAAAAGAACATGGTCGAGTGCTTCCCCTCTTCCCCTTGCCGCCTGAATATAAACGGCAAGATTTTCCTTAACCTTATCCTGACCGATATAATCGTCAAGTACCTTAGGTCTTAATGAATTTTCTATATCGTTATCCTCAGGAGTAAAATCAGAAGTAACTATTCTGCTTTCAAAATCCATTTCGGTTTCCTGCATAAACGATTACCTCCTTATAAATTCTTTGCAAGCTCTTTCAAGCCGTACCTAATCATTTCATCAACCGACATTGAGCTGTCAAGCGAGCCGACAACAACCGCCGCATCCGACTGCGAATAGCCGAGAGAAACGAGAGCCTCAATAGCCTCTGCGCTTGCGCTGTTTTCAATATTTTTCTGCAAATTGGTAACTGTAGCAGAAGCCGCTTCGGTAGCAATTGAGCCGATTTTATCCTTAAGTTCAAGAACTACTCTTTTCAGCCGTTTTCTTTCCGACGCCCTGCGCTGCAGTAATCGACTTAGCGTCACCGGATGCTATGCAAAGTGCAAGCCTGTCGGGAGTGAGTTCGGAAAGAATTGCGACAGCCGCCTTAGGACCGATACCCGATACGGTAATAAGAAGCTTAAAAGCATCAAGCTCGGCAGTGGTGGCAAAGGCATACAAATCCATTGCGTCCTCACGAACTGCAAGGTGAGTAAATACATTTATTTCCTTGCCGATTTCGCCAAGTTGCTTAGCAGTATTAAGCGAAGTAAAGCACTTAAAGCCGACACCGCCGCATTCAACAACTATAAAATTAATATCGCAAGCAGTAAGCTTGCCCCTTAAATTATATATCATAACAAATCCCTTTATTTCAGTGAATTAAGCTTTCCCATCATTGAGCCGGAGCAATGACCGTGGCAAATAGCCATAGCTAAAGCATCGGCAGTGTCATCCGGTTTAGGTATTTTAGCAAGGCCGAGCATTAACCTCGTCATTTCCTGCACTTGCTTTTTTTTCAGCCCTACCGTAGCCTACAACTGCCTGCTTAACCTGAAGAGGAGTATATTCAAAAATGTCAACCCCGTAATTTTGAGCCGAAAGAGTGATAACTCCCTTGCCTGCGCCACGTCAATAACTGTCTTTGCATTATTGTTGTAGAAAAGCTTTTCCATACTCATAACCTCAGGCTTATACTTTTCAAACAGATAGCACATATCGTTATAAATCGTTTGAAGCCTAAGAGGAAAATCGGTATGAGCCTCGGTAGTTATAGCGCCGTAGCCGAGAACACGAAACTTATTCATTTTATATTCAAGCACACCCCAGCCGACGATTGCGTAGCCCGGGTCAATTCCGAGAATTATCATATCATACTACCCCATAATAAATCAATTAATTATATCACAGTAATTATTAATAAGCAATATATAATATATAAATTATTTATTATAATAAAGCTAAATGGCATTAAAAAAGGCAGTCAAACGACTGCCTTTAATCCCTCCGAGTGCAACAAGTTGCACCCACCTCCCATTTACAAGGGAGGCAATTATTCTGTTTTACCTTTTAGCTGATGGACAAATTTTTGAAGTTCTGTCATATTAAAAGTATATCTGCCCATATCGGTATTAGGGATATAATACCTGGAGCAAACTTCACTGCCGAGCGGTGCAAAAGACTGCTTAAGCGAATTATACATATAATCTGCCGACTGCCTTGCATTAGAGCCGCTTGCGATAACAACGCCAACTCTTTTTGGCTTTTTAATAGGCGGATTAGAGCCACGCTTATAGCGAGCGTTATAGTAACGCTGAAAGCGGTCCAAAATTGCCTTAATCGGAGCAGGAAAGAAATTATTATACACAGGGGTAAAGAATGCTATGTAATCGGCATCCTCAAAATCCTCAAAAAATATATCCAAATCCTTATTAGAGCACCCGTCGTGATATTCGCACCATTTGCAATCGGTGCAAGGTGACGGAGCAAGCTTGTAGCTGTCATAAAGCTTAATTTCGCAATCAAGAAAGTATTTACGAACTTGATTGATAAGTTCCTGACATATACCGTCCTGACGGGGAGAGCCCATAATTATCAACAATTTTTTCATTATTTTTCAACTGAATATTCAATAGAATTAGACTTACACCATTCCTCAGCCTTTTCAAGAACGAATTTATTTTCAAATTCGTCAAAGCCCTCGCTTATGGAAGAATAGGCATTAAAATATTTCCAAAAAGTGTCAATATATTCATTGCCTGAAAGTTTTTCCAAAACAGCGCTGACCTTTTTATTATCAAGAAATTTGATATAGGCTCTGATAACCTCTTCATTAGAGATTGTCAAGAAAGGAATAAAGCCGTTAGTCATTAAATCCTCGGTATCATCACATTCAAGTTCGACGCTTGAGTGAACCTGAGAATCAACTCTCGAATACCAATATTCACCGCTTCCGCCCCAAACAAAGCGAAGCGTCTTTTCATCAAGTAATAGTTTCATCAAAAATACCTCGTTATAACTGTTATATAAATATTATATGCTAAAACAGTTAAAACTACTTTTCAATAGAGTTCATCAAGCCGCCGTTTTTAATAATATTTTGAATAAACGGCGGAAAAGGCTGAGCCTTATAGGTTTTGCCTGTTGTGCAATTAGTTATTAAACCGCTGTCAAAGTCAACTTCGACTTCATCACCGTCTTTGATATCCTTTGCCGCCTCGTCACATTCAAGAATCGCAAAGGCCGATATTGATTGCATTTCTGTAAAAAATACGAGCAAAAGTAGATGCAATTACGCAGGAAATGCCCGAAGCCTTAATAGCGATAGGCGCATGTTCTCTTGAAGAACCGCAACCAAAGTTAGCCTCGGCAACCATAATATCGCCCGGCTTAACCTTATTTACAAAATCAGCGTCGATATCTTCCATACAGTGCGATGCAAGCCACGCCTCATCACTCTTATTAAGATAACGTGCGGGAATGATAACATCGGTATCAACATTATCGCCAAATTTATGTACTGTACCCTTTGCTTTCATATTCCTACCTCCTATATTTCTCTCGGGTCTGCAATGTAGCCTTTAATAGCAGAGGCAGCGGCTACAGCAGGAGATGCGAGATATATTTTAGAATCAACGTGGCCCATTCTGCCGACAAAGTTACGGTTTGAAGTTGAAACAGCAACCTCACCTGCAGCCAAAATACCCATATGGCCGCCAAGACACGGACCGCAGGTCGGAGTTGAAACAATAGCACCTGCTTCAACAAAAGCTTCTGCAATACCCTCTTTTATGCACTGAAGATAAACGCTTTGAGTAGCAGGAATAACGATACAGCGAACGCCGTCGGCAATCTTCTTACCCTTAATAATAGAAGCAGCAGCACGCATATCCTCAATTCTGCCGTTAGTGCAAGAGCCGATAACAACCTGGTCGATTTTAACATCGGAAAGTTCGTCAACAGTCTTAGTATTTTCAGGAAGGTGAGGGCAAGCAACGGTAGGAGCAAGAGTTGAAAGGTCAATAGTAACCACGCTGTCATACTCTGCATCCTCGTCAGCCTCATAAACCTCATACGGGCGCTCACTTCTACCCTTAACATATTCAAGAGTTATATCATCAACAGGGAATATTCCGTTTTTAGCGCCGCATTCAATGGCCATATTTGAAATGCAAAGACGGTCGTCCATCGAAAGTTCCTTAATGCCGTCACCTGTAAATTCAAGTGACTTATAAAGAGCACCGTCAACACCGATTTCACCGATAAGATGAAGAACAACGTCTTTACCGCTGATACAAGGTGCTTTTTTGCCTGTGATTACCACTTTAATTGCAGACGGAACCTTAAACCAAGCTTTACCTGTAACCATACCTGCTGCCATATCGGTTGAGCCAACGCCTGTTGAAAAAGCACCGAGCGCACCGTATGTACAAGTATGAGAGTCGGCACCGATGATGCAGTCGCCGCAGGTAACAACGCCCTGCTCAGGCAAAAGTGCATGCTCAATACCCATATTTCCCACATCATAATAATGCGTAATATCATACTTTTTGGCAAATTCTCTAACCTGCTTGCAGTTTTGCGCAGATTGAATATCCTTGTTAGGAGTAAAATGGTCCATAACAAGAGAAATCTTAGTCCTGTCAAAAACAGAATTTTTGCCGAATTTGGTCATTTCGTTAATTGCAACAGGAGAAGTGACGTCATTACCAAGTACCATATCAAGCTTTGCTTCAATAAGCTGACCTGCTACAACGCTGTCAAGACCTGCGTGCTTAGCCAATATTTTTGAGTCATTGTCATACTCATAGCTATCACCCTTTTCGTTAATATATTCAAACAAATAAATGTATATAATAATTAAAACTATATATCATCTGTAAATGAGCCTTCGCCTCTTTCAAGTGAAGTAATACCTGTGCGGGCAAGCTCAACAATAGTAAATTCATTTTCAAGTTCTTCAACAAACATATCGATAGTGCTTCCGAGACCTGTAAATTCAAATGTAATTGTAGTCATTGATACATCAATCACACGAGCACCCCAACGAGCATTAAATGCAAGAAGTGCGTTCTTATGCTCAATGCCCTGAGCGTGCACCTTAACAAGTAAAAGTTCAGATGAAACGGAACTGTCAGGCTTAAGCTCGGAAACCTTTTTAACGATTTCAAGCTTTAAAAGCTGAGCCTTAATTTGCCTTACGTTTTCAGGCTCGGTTTCAGTTTCAATAGTCATACGAGAAAACTTTTCATCCTCTGTTTCACTAACTGTAAGAGACGAAATATTATAGCTTCTTCTTGAGAAAAGGCTGGCAACTCTTTGAAGTACGCCGCTTTCATTATCAACAAGAACTGACAATACTAATTTTTCTTTCATTGTTAGCTGCCTCCTTAATTAAATTTTTCAATAATATCCGTATGAGCCCCTCCCGGAGGAATCATAGGAAGTACGTTGGAATCAGGGCTGATTCTGCAATCAACCAAAACAGGTCCGTTATATTCAAGCGTTTCTTTAAGAACAGCATCAATATCGTCATTAGTGCTGATACGAAGTGCCTTAACGCCAAAGCCCTCAGCAACCTTAACAAAATCGGTTGCTCTGTGTGGGTCTGTATCTGCAAAGCGATTTTCATAGAAAAGTTTTTGCCACTGACGTACCATACCCAAAACGGTATTGTTCATAATAAACATTTTAACAGGAATATTATATGAGCACATCGTAGCAAGTTCTGAAAGATTCATATGGAAGCCACCGTCGCCTGCAAACATAACAACTGTTTTGTCAGGGCAACCCATTTGACCGCCCATTGCCGCACCCATTGAATAACCCATAGTACCGAGGCCGCCGGAAGTAAGAAGAGTTCTCGAATGCTTAAATTTATAAAATTGCGCAGCCCAAAGCTGATGCTGACCTACATCTGTTACAACAATAGTGTCATCCGGTGTTGCGGCATCAATTTTTTCAATAAGAGTCTGAGGATTAACATAATCGCCGATTTGAAGCTGCTTGAAAGGGCGACGGAATGTTTCAATCTCTTTTCTCCATTCGCTGTGGTCAAGTTGCTCAATCTCTCTTGTAAGAATAGGAAGCACCTCTGCAAGGTCGCCACGAAGATGATAATTTGAAACAATATTTTTATCCATTTCTGCAGAGTCAATATCAATATGTAAAATTTCTGCATTAGGAGCAAATTTCTTTCTATTGCCGGCAACACGGTCTGAAAAACGAGCGCCGCATGTAATAAGAACGTCACAATCGTGAGCAGCTTTGTTACATTCATAGTGACCGTGCATACCGATAAGACCGAGATGAAGCGGGTTATCATAAGGAAATGCACCGAGACCCATAAGGCTTGAAGCAACAGGAGCGTCAATTTTTTCAGCAAAGGTAACCAAATCCTCACCTACATTTGAAAGGATAGCTCCGCCGCCAACATAAATAAGAGGTTTCTTAGCATTTCTGATAAGCTCAACTGCCCTTTCGACAGCACTTTTCTTAGGTTCTTTTGCCTTTTCTACTTCAACCTTAGGCATAGGTGTATATTCACACTCAGCCGAAGTAATATCTTTAGGAATATCAATAAGAACAGGACCTTTTCTGCCGCTTTGAGCAATAGAAAATGCACGACGAATAGTATCTGCAAGTTCTTCTACGCTCTTAATTTGAAAATTATGTTTAGTAATAGGCATAGTGATACCGCAAATATCAACCTCTTGGAATGAATCTCTGCCAAGACCGGAGGTTGCATAGTTGCAGGTAATAGCTACTACAGGAACAGAATCCATATATGCAGTTGCAATACCTGTTACAAGATTGGTAGCACCGGGGCCTGATGTTGCAAAGCAAACGCCTACTTTGCCTGTTGCTCTTGCGTAACCGTCAGCCGCATGAGAAGCACCCTGTTCGTGAGCAGTAAGTATATGCTTAAATGTGTCGCCGTATTTATATAATTCATCGAAAATGTTGAGAATCGTTCCGCCGGGGTAACCGAAAATAGTATCTACACCCTGCTCTTTTAACACTTCAAGAACGATTTTGGAGCCGTTAAGCTTCATATTTCCCTCTCTCCTTTTACAAAAAAATAGACATATAAAAAAATATTAAAGATATAATATATTATTTGACTAATAAAGTCAAGAAATAAAATCAACATAATTTAGACTTGTAAAAAGAATATTTTTGTTATATACTTTATAGGAATTAATTTAAGACAACAAAGGAGAATATATATGAAGCTCGGTATTGTCGGTTTGCCAAACGTTGGCAAGAGTACATTATTTAACGCAATCACTAATGCAGGCGCTCAAAGTGCTAATTATCCGTTTTGCACAATTGAGCCTAATGTAGGTATGGTAAGTGTTCCTGACGAAAGGCTTGATAAGCTTGCCGAAATGTATAACCCTGATAAGTTCACTCCTGCAACTATTGAATTTGTTGATATTGCAGGTCTTGTAAAAGGTGCGTCTCAGGGAGAGGGTTTAGGAAATAAATTTTTATCTCACATAAGAGAAGTTGACGCAATTATTCACGTTGTTCGTTGCTTTGAAAATGACGATATTACCCACGTTGACGGAAGCGTTGACCCCGCAAGAGATATTGACACAATTAATCTTGAGCTGGTTCTTTCCGACCTTGACATTCTTACGAGAAGAATCGACTCAAGAAAAAAAGCTATGAAAGGCGACAAAAAGCTTGCCAGCGAGGTTGAATTTCTTGAAAGACTTGAAGGCGAAATGGAAAACGGCAAGACTGCAAGAAGCGTTGAAATAAGCGAGGAAGAGCAAGAGTATTTAAAAGATGTTTCACTCTTAACGATTAAGCCGGTGATTTACGCTTGCAATATGGGTGAAAATGATTTCATCGACGGAATTGACAATAACAAGTATTACAAAGCTGTTGAGGAAATCGCAAAAGCCGAGTGCGCCGAAACACTTCCTATCTGTGCAGAAATGGAAGCGGAGATTGCCCAGCTTGACGATGAAGAAAAGGCAATGTTCCTTGCAGATATGGGGCTTGAAAAGAGCGGTCTTGACAGACTTATTAAAAAAGTTACTCTCTTTTTAGGCTTAATCTCATATCTTACGGCAGGCAAGCCTGAGGTTAGAGCGTGGACAATTAAAAAGGCACTAAAGCACCACAGGCGGCAGGTAAAATTCACACCGATTTTGAACGTGGATTTATCAGAGCAGAGGTTGTTTCATTTGATGATTTGATGGCTTGCGGAAGTATGGCGACAGCAAAAGAAAAAGGTCTTGTCAGAAGTGAGGGCAAGGAGTACGTCATGCAGGACGGAGATATTGTTCTTTTCCGTTTTAACGTATAATTTTGGTATATTTAATGCTCGATTTTTGTCAAAATAAGCAAAATTTGAGCATTTTTTATAATATTTAGTAGTTTTATTTAAAAGTTTTCAAGAATTATTTGTGATTTTTGTTGACTATTTTTAAATAATTTGTTATTATTTTAACTAAGGTGGGAGAGAACTATGTCAGAGCCCGGCAAAAACATTATAAATGACACAATTCTTTCAAGTGCGCAATCAGGCGACAATAAGCAGACAGAGGCTTTAATTAGGCAATATCGAAATGTTGTTGAAGCAATTGCCGCAAAGTACATCAATTCTCCTCTTGAATATGACGACATTATTCAGGAGGGCATGATAGGACTTTTGGCGGCAATTAAAACATTTAACAACAGCAAAGGTGCTCAATTTAAAACCTATGCCCAAACCTGCATTAATAATTCCATTCAAACAGCACTTAGGAAATTTAATCGAAAAAAGGATATTCCGATAGGTTCAGTTATTGAATATGCCGAGGAGGAAATCCCGGAGGAAAACGGAGTTATAAGTGCAGAGGATTATTATATCGCCGGTGAAAGCGTTTCAATGTTGGCAAATACCCTTAAAGAAAATCTTTCTGAATATGAAAACGAAGTCTTGAGGTTACATATTGTCGGTTGCAACTACAGTGAAATAGCGAAAAGATTAAGCAAAACACCTAAATCGGTAGACAATGCGCTTCAAAGGATTAAGAAGAAATTATCGACCGTAAACTTAAAAACCGACAAATATAATTAAGAGGTGTAAGAAAATGTACGAAGACAAAACATTAGTTTGCAAGGACTGCGGAAAGGAATTTGTATTTACAGCAGGCGAGCAAGAATTTTATGCGGAAAAAGGCTTTACAAACGAGCCGCAGAGATGCAAGGAATGCCGTGACAAAAGAAAGCACGCTCCACGTGAATATCACGATGCTGTTTGCGCATCTTGCGGCAAAGCATGCAAAGTTCCGTTTGCTCCAAGCGGTGACCGCCCTGTTTATTGCAGCGAATGCTTCGCAAAAATGCAGGAAGAATAATTTTAATACTAAATTATATCTACATAAACAGAGCTGTTTTATTACGGCTCTGTTTTATTTTATAAAAATAAACAACTTTTTAAAAAAAGTTCTTGACATATAGGCTCACGTATGGTAATATACATAAGCACCAAACGCAGAGGTATCGAAGTGGTCATAACGAGGCGGTCTTGAAAACCGTTTGTCCGAAAGGGCGCGTGGGTTCGAATCCCACCCTCTGCGCCAAGAGAACTACACAATTATTTGTGTAGTTCTTTTTTTGTATTTTTATCGGTATAAAAATATTTTTCAAAATATGTAACTTTTTCCCTATCTCAGCCGTTACTATAGTGAAAGGACCTTTCAAAAAGATGCGAGGTGACATAATGGAAGAATACAAATTTAACGAATGTGTAAGAACGCAAAGCAAGCGATTGTATTTAATTGCGTTGTCTTTTACAAAAAATCAGGCAGATGCTGAAGATATACTGCAAAATGTATATTTAAAACTTTTCAACTGCAAAAAAAAGAATTTGAATCGGACGAGCATATAGCAAAATGGCTTACAAAGGTATGCATTAATGAGAGTAAAGACTTATTAAGGCTGCATTTCAGAAAAAGGAGTGTGCCGCTTGAGGAAGCGATAAATCTCTCGTGCATTGATAACACAGAAGATATAGATTTAATTAAAGCCGTTATGTCATTGCCGAAAAATCAAAGAGCTGTTATTCATTTGTTTTATTTTGAAGATTTACAAATAAATGAAATAGCAAAACTCTTAGGCATTAAGGAATCAACAGTTAAAGCACGCCTTTCACGTGCAAGAGAAAAGCTTAAAGCTAAATTGGGAGATGACGATTATGAGTAATAACAGATATAAAAATGCATTTAATCAGATAGAAGTTTCCGATAGAGCAATTGATAATTTATACGACATTGCAACAAAGAAGCAAAGAAGGACAAATAATATTGCAAAAAGATAATCGCCACTGCAACAGCATTTATCTTAGTTATCGGCGGTGGATTCGGTATAAATTATTCAATAAGCGATAAAAAAGCGTTGGAATATATGTTGCAAGTGCTGATGAAGTCGCAAGCATAAAAAATTCCAGCAGTCAAGATTTCACTTATAAGGCTTATATTGCCGATAACGCAGACAAGCAAGAAATTATGAGCAAATGGCAAAAAGACAGGCAAAAACTGATGAACGAGGCTGAAAAATTAGGCGATGATAATTATTCTGCATCGATAAGGTCAGGCTCAAGTATTGCAACGAACGGCAATAAAGATTATGATTTTTACACATTATCAAGCGGAAATTTCACGGTCAATACAGGTGATATTGATAATGTAAAAAAATTAACTCTTGAAAATCAAAACAAATATGCCGAACTTTCCGTTATGGTATATAATGATGATTCAACAGATTGGAATATATGCGCAAAAAAAATTGAAATAAGCGGCGACAAGCTAAAGAAATCGTATGACAGCAAAGTATGCTCTTTTTCAAACGGCAGATTTAAAAAAGAAATTAATTTCGGCAACAGCTTCACTTGGGATTTATCGAATTTAAGTTCATATATCAATGAGACTGATAAAATTGATTTCAGCGATTTAAACGATACAATCATTGCAAGTGTTGAGTATAAGGACGGTTCAATTATTAAGCGTGGCTTTAATATTAAATTTGATAAAAACGGTGTTGCGCACTTCAGTGAGTTTGAAGTTAAATAATCCGAGCGAGCAACGCTCGCCCCTACGGTAAAAAAACAAAAGCACGGTGGTTAGAAATTATCTAACTGCCGTGCTTTTTATTTTAAGTATGTATTAAATTATGCCTGAGCAGGAGCTCCTACAGGACAGGTAGCCTCACAAGCGCCACATTCGATACAAGTATCTGCATCAATAACGAACTTGCCGTCTCCCTCTGAAATAGCACCAACCGGGCATTCTGCAGCACAAGCGCCGCATGAAATACAATCACCTGAAATAGCGTATGCCATCATTACACCTCCTACACCATACTTTATATTTAATATATCAGTAAATGTATGAAAAATCAAGTAAAATTGAACAATTCATTTATTAATTTTTGTTCATTTTTGGTTTGTTCTCTCTAACTATTCTCACCTCGTCACGGCTGACCGTAACAGGTAATCCGTCAGGAGTATCATCAAGCCTAACCTTAAGCTGACCGGTTAAAATCGCAGTATCAACAACCGTACCTCTTCCGTACCTGCAATCGACCAGCGTACCGATTTTAGGAGTAATCTTATGTAAATATTCATAAGAATTTTTTTGCTCATACTTTAAGCAACACATAAGCCTGCCGCAAGTGCCGCTGATTTTGCCCGGAGCCAATGAAAGCCCCTGGTCCTTAGCCATTTTAATAGTAACGGAATGGAAACCGTCAAGAAAGGTTGAGCAGCAAAACGGTCTGCCGCAAATACCGAGACCGCCAAGCATTTTGCTTTCGTCTCTGACACCGATTTGTCGAAGTTCAATTCTTGTATGAAGCGTTGCCGCCAAGTCCTTAACAAGTTCTCTGAAATCTATTCTACCATCGGCAGTGAAATAGAAAATAACCTTTGAACAGTCAAACGAATACTCGGCATTGGTCAAATTCATTTCAAGCTGATGCTTTTCTATTTTTTTAGAGCAAATCTCAAAAGCTTCTTTCTCTTTAATTTTATTTTCATTAACTTTTTCACGGTCATTATCATTTGCAATACGTATAACAGGCTTCAATGGGCTGACAACTTCATCATCTTCAACCTCTTTCACACCGCAGGATGCCTTGCCGAATTCAAGACCGTTTGCAGTTTCAACGATAATTTCATCTCCGTTTTTTATGTCGAGACCCTTAGGGTCAAAATAATATGTTTTGCCTGTGTCGCTGAAACGAACACCAACAACCTTAGTCATATATTTCCTCCGTTATCTGCCGATTGCTCTATTGAGTGAATAGCAGAATTTTGTAATTAATAAAGCATTATTGGCATTACTCAATGCCGTTAATTTAAGCTCGTCACAAGTATTTATAAGTTTAATTAAGCTTTGCCTTGACAAACTTGATTTAAGCAGGGCGGCACTTTCTTCCTGCCCTGATATATGCTCACTGCTCTCCCCTGCAAAAAAGAGCATCACGAAAAATGCTCTTAAGCAAATCGCACGCAAAAACAACACCCTGCCTGTCCTTTTGAAAAACGGAGCAAAGTGTCATCATTTCATATTCATTTGAAGTAGCAAGAGCCTTGCAAATTTTATTACAGACGTCAACAAACTCACTCGTTTTACTGTCCTGCAAACTATCAATTGCCTTGCCTATATTGCCGTTAAAAGTTTCAACCGTTTTTTTAGCGGTATTATAATCAATATTTTCGCAGTGAGAAGTAATATAATTTGCCGCACGTTCAATATCAACACCCTCAAGGCTTACGCAAACGCTTCGTGACAAAACGGTTGAAAGAAGGGCGCTTTTAGAATTAGTTGTCAAAATAAAGACAACATATTTAGGCGGCTCTTCAAGAATTTTCAACAGTGCATTTTGCGCATTTTGATTCATACAATGCGCATTAGCCAATATGTATATCTTATAATCAGCCTCGTTTGGCTGAACGTAAGCATCGTTAATAATATTTCTGACTGTATCAACGTGAAATGAATTGGCAGTTCCGGCAGGAATATACTCGCTTATGTCAGGGTGAATTGCGGCAATAGCCTTTTTGCATTGAGCACATTCGCCGCACGGTTTATCATTGCCCCTGCAAACCAAGGCGCACGCAATGTCTTTTGCAAGCGTTTTTTTGCCTATCCCTCTTCTCCCTCAATAATGAGGGCATGAGGAAATCTGCCGCTTTCCATAAGTTTTGAAAGCCTGTCTATTACCTTTTCATTTCCGATAAAATTAGTCAGTTTCATAAATTATAACTTTCTGAATTGGTCAACATCAAGAACAAATGCAACAGCGCCGTATTCCTCAACGTCAACCGGCTTCTTAAGAAGTGAGCCTTGAAGAGTGCTGTCGACACCGATATGGCGGACAACTCGCTTAGTTACATTTTTTTCAATAATATCAAATAATTTTTCTACTTCCTCGTCCTTTACGCCGAAAAGAACAGTTGTCTGTCCGTTTTCAAGAAACATTCCCTGAGTTGAAATCTTGGTTGAAAAATATCCTTCTTCTACAGTAGATGATAACACATTTGTCAAGTCTTTATTAGACACAATTACAATTACAAGTTTCATTATATAATCACCTTTCAAAAATAGTATTCAAATAATATTATATGTAACGAAAATAGCAATATTCCTATTTGTAATATCAATTATTCCTATCAGTATTACATTATATAATATTATCCCACAATTTTCAACTTAAAGAGATATCTATTAAAACAAAATTAACACTTTAGACACAGAAAACATTTTATTAATTATCACCTTTATTTTTAATTATATAAACTGAAAGTTCACTAATTAAAGCAAAAATTCCGATAAATAAATATGTAACAGCTGAGAACGAAACCTTGCTCAGCTTTTCATACTCGCCGGATATAATCATTAAAATTCTTGCAAATGAAAATGAAAAGCTTAAAGAAAAAAGACCGAGGGCAAAAAAACTAAACGACGGTTTGATAAACTTCTTTTCATTATCAATACTCGAAGCACAGCACAAGGTGAAACCGCAATAAAATATTATAAATATAAATTCCAAAAAGCTTTCTACGCTTTCGACATCAAAAATTTCCGTCATAATGACAAGCAATCTGCAAAAGCCCCACGCAAGAGGGACAAGATGAAACAGCTTGAAATTTTTAAAATCAATTTTCGTTTCTCTGACAGACTTGGCACAAACAATTAAATAATAACAACTTAGAAGTGCAAAAATTGCCTGAAATCCCATAGGCAACAAGTAATTATATTCAACATACGACTGTCTTGATGCCGTTTGAATATAGCTGTAACAATTATTTACTTGATGAACAAAATCAAAAAGTATGCAATACACAAAGCTATAAGCGATATGTAAATGCCTTTATTGCCGATAAAACTTATTTTTCTTATTTTATTTCTTGCAATTAAAGAATAAATCACGGCAAATACGACTGACAAAATGAGCACTCCGTAAAGAATATAGGTAATTAACTCATTTCCGATAACAAAGCCTGTCTTACTGTCAGTAAATCTGATTAATTGAAAAAAGCGAAGAAAGCAAGCCGCAAGCGCAGTGATACTTTACGGCAAGGAATGAAAAATACATAGGTTTATTTTTCAATTTATCTCCCTTATATCAGCTTTTATCTCTCAATAATCGGTTTAAATGTACGAGGTTTGCTTACGCTCTTATATGCCGGACGGATAATTTTGCCGCCGGAGGTGAGTTCCTCAAGTCTGTGAGCGCACCAACCTGCTGTTCTTGCAACGGCAAAAATAGGAGTATATAAATCCTCCGGAATTCCCAAAACCTTATATACAAGTCCCGAATAAAGGTCAACATTAGCGCACATAGCCTTGTCGATGCCCTTAACTTCCGAAAATACCTGCGGAGTGAGAAGTTCAATATTTTCAAGAGTTTTAAATTCTTTTTCAAAACCTTTTTCATAAGCAAGCTTTCTTGCGTTTTCCTTAAGAATTACCGCTCTTGGGTCGCTCTTGGTATATACGGCGTGGCATACCGTAGATAAGACCGGAGCCGTCGCCTGCCTCCTTGTTTATAATTTTTACAAGGTAATCCTTAACCTGATTAGGGTCCGTAGGGTCGGCAACATTAGCCATAATTTCACGCATTTGCTCGGCAACACGAAGATTTGCACCGCCGTGTCGAGGCCTTTAAGAGAACCAAAGCCTGCTGTGATTGCAGAATAAGTATCCGTACCGCTTGAGGTAAGAACCCTTGTTGAAAAAGTAGAATTATTACCTCCGCCGTGATCGGCATGGAGCATAAGGCAAATATCAAGAAGTCTTGCTTCTTCTATAGTAAACTTTTTATCAGCTCTTATTTGGTTGAGAATATACTCAGCAGTTGCCTGTTCCTTTTTAATCGGGTGAAGGAACATTGTTTTATTGTAAAATGTTCTACGCTTAATTTGGTATGCGCCGTTCATAATAGTCGGCATTTGAGAAATAAGCTGTAGCGACTGACGAAGAACGTTTGCAACAGAAATATCATCAGGATTTTCGTCAAAAGAATAGAGAACAATAACACATCTTGCCATTTTATTCATAATATCTTTAGAAGCGTGCTTCATAATCATATCTTCAACAAATTCGTCAGGAAGCTCACGGCACTCGCCAATAACCTCTCTAAGACCTACAAGCTGACTTTCCGTAGGCAAATCGCCGAAAAGAAGAAGCCATACAACCTCTTCAAAGCCAAACCTGCCCTCATTGATGCAGCCGTTTACAATATCGTTAATATCATATCCACGATATGATAGCTTACCGTCCTTAGGAATACGCTCTCCGTCAAGTATATAATAACCCTCAACTGAGCAAATACGGGTAAGGCCGGCCATAACGCCGGTGCCATCCTCATTTCTAAGTCCTCTTTTAACATGATATTTTTGATAATCATTTGGCTTAATCCAGTTATTTTTATCAAGCTGAGAGCATAAATTAGAAAGGGCATCCATAGAAATAGGTGAAATGTAATTCTTTGGCATAATCTATCTCCTTTTCATTGTGATGAATATTTAGCAAAGGCAACAAAAACGCCTTGGTAAAAATAAAATTATTTTATTATTATACTATTTTTATAATATAAAGTCAAGGAGATGAGAGTAGTGAAAAAAGTACTAATTATTTACATTTCGGTGCTTTTATTGACAGTTATAATTCCTGCCATTATTTGCTTTTCGCAAAACTACGGTTCATCATCAAAAGAGCTTGTAAATATTTTCAATTCATTTATAAGCAAAATCTGAAAATCATTCTAATTGGCTGTTATCGCTGATTTTTTCAAGATTAATATAAGAATTTACATTTAATTCAGCTTTTGAAAGCCGCCGTTAATATCAGATAAATGTTTTTCGTAATATTCGGGACAATCCCTTGCAATAAATTTGCCTATTCTAAGTGCATTGCTTTTAGCATAAATACAGGCATTATAAGTTTTGGATATCATTTCGTTGCACGCTTTTTCAACAAGTGCGCAAAGACGTTTGTTGTCCTTTTTGAGAGTTTATTTTGCGCACCTTTTTCAATTTCACCAAGTATTATATCTGCATTTATTTCAACATTAAAATATGCTTTGTTTTCAGCAACACTTGCTGATTTTTTGCATTTTATATTTGAAAGTTTAACATCAATTTTTCCGAACTTTTCATCACTTATTTGGATTAAAACATCTTTAGCCTTATTATTCAAAATAACAAAGCCTTTTGTCTCAATATCATTTGTAATATATGCAAGTCGATTGTCAGAAAAAAGGGCTATGCCTGCCGACTTAACAGTTGATTCATCGTCTTTTCTTTCTATAACGGGTAAATAAATGTCTGAACATTTATCTTCATACAGCATTAAAAACTCATTTTCGTTAACAAGAATCGACTGACCCGTTTCCTCATTATTATTTATAAGAAAAAGTATATTTTCGCTTGGAACATTAGCATCATTTTCCTTACTTTCAAGTATAAATTTGGCTTTTTCCTTACTGATGCATATTGCAACGTCGGCTCTTGAATCCTCACTTCTCAAAAAGTAATCTATATAGTTTTTTATATCGTTTTGCGCAAGCTCTTTTGACAAGACAATTATTTTATTATGTCCGAAAAAAGCACGTTTTGAAACAGCCTTTGCAATTTTGTTTATAGCATAGGAAACCGTAGTGCCGCTTGCCGAAGTATTAACAACCATATTACCCAAAGGCGTATCCGAAGCATTACTCACATTCACCTTTAAGCCTTGAAGGGTGACCGACAAGTTGTTGTCATAATAATCAATTCCGAGTCCTTCAACAATAAACAAATCCTTTAAATGCCTGCTGCCGGTACAACCGGTGAAAAGCAAAAAACATAAAAACAATGAAAAAAATATTTTAATACATTTTGACAAGTTCATCACCATAATTTTTCTTTTTAAATATAAGAGTAAGAGTCGGAATTATAACGCTGAATACAAGAAACAAAGAGAGCGTCATTCTATAATCTACCCCCTGTCCGTTTGCGAAATTGAGCATAAATACACTGAGTACAAATGCAACGGCAGACGAAGTAAAAGCAAAGTTTCTTTTAAATTCACGTTTTATGCACGAGCAAGCACAATAAAGAGCAGTAACCGCTTTTACAAACACACCCATTATCCAAAAGGAAATGTGCAAAACATCAAGGCGCTCAAAATTGCCGAATTTTGAAATTTGAAAGAGCGAATAAAAAGGAAAATTTCTCATTAAAATACTTTCGCCCATTACCGCCGCACCGAAATATAAAAGCAAAAATATGCTTAAAAACGAGCAACAAATAAACCTGATAAAATTCCTTGTGCATTTGCCGTTTACACTTGGATAAAGGACAAGAAACAATGCTATTTCAGTAGTATTTGATGAAAAAACAAGCGCATTTTTCAATATGCCTTTGCCTTCGTTTGTAATAATGGGATAAAAATTAATGTCATTAAACGTATCATAATTACAAAGCAAGACGCACAAAATCGCAAGACACAAAAGTACAAAAACAAACGCCGAAAAGCGGGAAAGTGCTTCAACACCCAATGTCGTGCCGTAAAAGCGCAGACACAAATAATAAGAGCAAAAAGCCAACCCTGTGTTTCAGGATTAAGCGTAGTTGAAGCAAAATACGAAAAACGGCTTACGCTGACAGCGGCAACAAGAATAAAATATACGTAATAAAGTTTTGAAACCCATTTAATATCAATTGGATTTTTATTCATTTTATAGCAAAAAACAGCAGGCAATGAAAAAACAACCGTCATAACCATTGCAATCACGAAGCTTATCAATGCCTGTGAATTAATCTCGGTTGTGCTGATAGAATGAACGCTTGTCAGGCACACAACTATTCTGCATATAAAAAGAATATAGAATAACGAAAGCGGCGAAATCTTATTTCTTTTTGCCGAGTCTGACATCAACATTCGCTCCTCTCAAATTATTTATTCTCACTTTTCTTTTAGAAAGCTTACGCCAAGATTGCCTGTAAAACAAATCGGCAAGAGCTTTTTTATCAAACGGAGAAATCGGCGAGCAATAAGGAACCCCATAGGGATTTATCGCACAGATATTCATACACAAAACGGAGGTGGCAAGAATTATACCGTACATTCCGGTAAGGCCTCCGATTAAAATAAAGAAAAATCGTAAAACAGACACACTTTCATAAAGAGATGACACAACATAAGATGAAATTGCCGTCAGAGCGATGACGACGAGCATAGGCGCACCGATAAGACCTGCCGACACGGTCGTTTCGCCTATAACTATACCGCCGATGATTGAAACTGCGTGACCGACAGCTTTTGGCAAGCGCAATCCGGCTTCCCTCATTATTTCATACAAAATAAGAAGCATAAGTGCCTCTGTCATTAACGAATACGGGGTTGTTATTTCCTCTCTTGCAATAGTAAAAAGCATAGATGTAGGAATGAGTTCTTGGTGAAAGGTTCCTATTGCGACATAGACTCCGGGTAAAAAAATAGATAAAACAAAAGAAAAATAACGAAGTGTCCTGATAAATCCCGAATAAAACGGCGGAATATTATAATCATCGGGAGTTTGAAAATTATCGCTGAAGAGAGCCGGAGTATACAAAGCAATCGGTGAACCCTCAACAAGAATTGCTACCCTGCCCTCAAGCAGCTTTGAAACGATTATATCGGGACGCTCGGTTGACGCAACGTCGGAAAACATAGAATTAACACTTGTGTCTACAAAGAATAAGCGTCCCGAAATCGGTTAATACATTTAATTTTGAATTTTGAACAGCACTTATTATTTGAGATACAAGTTCTTTATCGGCTCTGTCGTCCATATAAGCGATAACACAAGGTGCAGGTGCGGCAGAAGCAAGCTTTATTTGTTTTAGCTTTAAATGCGGAGTTTTAAGTCTTTTTCTAAGGAGCGCTTTATTAGTATTTAAAATTTCTACAAATGCTTCCTTAGGTGCCTTCGTGGACTGTTCATTAGTTGGCTCATCAACGCTTCTTGACGGCGGATTTTGAATACCGAAAGCAAGAGCGATATTTTCCCCGTCGACCACGACAATGGCAAAGCCGGACATAATATAATAGTAACAATCGGCAAATGTTTTAGCTTCATTAAGTTCAACGCAATTAGTAATCGAATTTTTAATATTATCTATACTGATATCTTCACTTTTTAAAATCGGAGACACCACCATTTGAGAAAGCTGGAGAGAATCTATAAGTCCGTCACAAGCGGCAAAGAATAGTTTTTTATCCCCGATTTTTGCCTTTCTTACAAGAAAATCAGAGCAATCGACAAAATCATTCTTGAAGTGTTTATAGTTTTCTTCAATATCTTTAGAAAGCGTCATATAATCACCTGTATTATTATTGCAAATGATGTGCAAAATATTATAGGTGAAATATATGAGTTTAGTAATTATACGTGCATTTATAATTTATGTTTTTGTAATCATAGCAATAAGGATAATGGGCAAAAGGCAAGTCGGAGAATTGAAGCCGCATGAACTTGTAATAACATTTTTGATAAGCTCAACTGCGACAATTCCTCTTCAGGATAACAATATGCCTCTTTTAAACTGCATCATACCGGTGCTTTTATTTGTAAGCCTTGAAATAATTGTCGCAATATTGAGCATTAAAAGCGTTAAATTCAGAAATCTTATTCAAGGCAAACCTATTGTTATTATTGACAAAGGTAAAATAGACGAAAAAAATTGAGACAGTTACGATTTACAGTTGATGATTTGTGCGACGCTTTAAGGCAACAGGGTTATTGGGATATTGCAGAAGTACAAAATGCCGTAATTGAAACAAACGGAAGCATCAGCGCTGAAAATTGGGAAAAATACAAACCTTTAACTCCCGACAACGTAAAAATAAGCGTTGATGACAAGGGACTTCACACGGCAATAGTTATTGACGGAAAACCTGTCGAGGAATATTTTAAAAATAAAAACATTAAGCAAAGCGAAATTGAATTACTGTTAAAAACGAATGGCAAACAAGCAAACAAGCTTTTATTAATGACTGTTGATGATAACGGAAATGTTTACACAGTAAGAAAGGCGAGCACAAAATGAAAAAAATATATATTGCAATAGTGCTTTTAATAATATGTTCAGGGGTTTGCATTATTGAAGAGGTAACAATTAATAAAGTATGCAGTGAGACAACAAGTATTATAAATACGGCATTAGACTTAAACGAGCAAAAAGATTTTTTAAAAGCTAAAAGTCAATGCGAAAAACTCAGGAAAATTTGGAGCAAGAGGTATCCGTATTTATCTGCAATGATAGATCACACACAGCTTGACGGCGCAAGTGCGGCAATAAAAGCGACAAAGGATATAAGCAAAGAAAATGAAGATGAACTAAGCGAAAAGCTGATAGAAGCAAAAGACGAAATTCAACTGTTAAAGGAAAATCAATCAATAACCTTAGGCAATATATTTTAACAAAACAAGATGAACACTTTTGCATTTAAAACATAGGATAGTTTAGAAAATGTGAAAGGAGGTCGACCTAATGGGTTGCGGATGCAATAACTTTGGTTGTGGTTCATCTTGGATTATCATCCTCATTATCATCTTACTCCTCTGCGGCGGTTGCGGTGGCGGTTGCGGCAATAATGATTGCGGCTGCGGTTGCTAACATCAAATTTCATTGAGGTGTCGAAGCGAAAGCTTCGGCATCTTTTTTGTTACAAACAAAAAAGCGATTAAATTTTTTTTTTACTCAAAACTTAAAATTTTATTGTACTTCTCTATTGACAAATCAAGTTAGTTTGTTAAACTAACTGTTAAGGGGTTATATTTAAAAAATGTTTTCTATATAATTTATAAATAAGCTTTTAAAAAAATGGAGTTAAAATGAACATTAAAGATTTAGAAATAGGAAAAAGCGCAAAAATAACAAAAAGTAGGCGGCGAAGGCGCCTTAAGGCAGCATTTTCTTGATATGGGTCTTATTCCCGGTGCTCAAATCACAATGATAAAATTTGCACCTATGGGTGACCCTGTTGAAATTAAAATTCACGGCTATGAATTGACATTAAGGCTTGCCGATGCTGAGAAAATAGAAATTGACAAGCCGTATACTATAAAAACGGACAATAATATTGATACAAGAAAAAGGACATTTCCCATCCGGGCTTAGGTGAAGGAGGCAAATTTCACACAAAAGCTGACGAAAATCCTTTTGCCCGACGGCACAAAGCTGACCTTTGCGCTTGCCGGAAACCAAAACTGCGGCAAAACGACCTTATTTAACAGGCTGACAGGCTCTAATCAGCACGTCGGCAATTTTCCCGGTGTAACGGTTGACAGAAAAGACGGAGAAATAAAAAATCACCCAGATACACTTATTACAGACTTGCCGGGCATTGATTCTATGTCTCCTTACAGCAATGAGGAAATAGTGACAAGAAAATTTTTATTGGATGAAAAGCCGAAAGGAATTATCAATATTATTGACGCTTCCAATATTGAAAGAAATCTATATTTGACAATGCAGTTAATGGAGCTTAACATTCCTATGGTTGTGGCGCTTAATATGATGGACGAGGTCCGCAAAAACGGCGGAAGTGTGCTTGTAAACGAAATGGAACAGCTGCTTGGCGTTCCGGTCATTCCGATTTCAGCTGCTAAAAACGAAGGTATTGAAGAGCTGACAGACCACGCATTGCATATTGCAAAATACAGAGAATGCCCCGGCAGGCAGGATTTTTGCATTTCGCACGGAACGAGCGAGCAAACAGCAGTACATAGATGTATCCACGCAATAATGCATCTTATTGAAGACCACGCCGAGGCGGCAGAAATTCCCATCAGATTTGCGGCTTCTAAACTTATTGAGGGTGACAGCCTTGTTGAGGACAAATTAAAACTCAGCCAAAATGAAAAGGAAATGATTGAACATATTATTGTTCAAATGGAGCAAGAACGTGGACTTGACAGAGCCGCCGCAATTGCCGATATGCGCTTTCATTTTATTAAAAGCATTTGTCAGCAAACAGTTATTAAACCGAGCGAAAGCAAGGAGCACGCAAGAAGTATAAAAATTGATAAAATACTTACGGGTAAATACACGGCTATTCCGTCATTTATTGCAATAATGGGTCTTGTATTTTGGCTCACATTCAGCGTAATCGGCAAAGGACTTTCAAATTTGCTCGACTTAGGAATAAGTCATCTTACAACCTTAGTTGATGGTTTACTCACAAAAGCAAATATAAACGATGTAATACATTCGCTTATAATTGACGGAATATTCAACGGTGTCGGAAGTGTGTTAAATTTCCTGCCGATAATCGTCACGCTCTTTTTCTTCCTATCTCTGCTTGAGGACAGCGGATATATGGCAAGGGTTGCATTCGTTATGGATAAGCTGTTAAGAAAAGCAGGGCTTTCAGGCAGGAGCATTGTGCCTATGCTTATAGGTTTCGGATGTACCGTACCCGGAGTTATGGCAAGCAGAACATCATCAAGTGAACGTGACAGAAAAATGACTATCCTTTTAACTCCGTTTATGAGTTGTTCGGCGAAGCTTCCTATTTACGGATTTTTCGCCGCTGCATTTTTCCCTAACAACAGCGCAATAGTTATGATTTTACTATATGTACTCGGAATTGCAACTGCCGTATTTATGGCTATGATAATGAAGTTAAGTATTTTCAAAGGCGAACCGGTGCCTTTTGTAATGGAACTGCCTAACTACAGAATGCCAAGTGCTAAAAGTGTTTGCCAGCTTCTTTGGGAAAAAGCAAAGGATTTTCTTCAAAGAGCATTTACTGTGATTTTGTTGCAACAATTGTAATTTGGTTTTTGCAAACTTTTGACACTAAATTTAATCTTGTTGAAAATTCACAAGACAGCATACTTGCAACAATTGCGGGCTTTATTGCACCGATATTCAAGCCGCTTGGATTTGGCGATTGGAGAATTTCGACTGCGTTAATCACCGGCTTTATGGCAAAGGAAAGTGTCGTATCCACGCTATCCGTTCTCTTAGGCTCAGGTGTAAAAATAACAAGCATACTCACTCAACTCGGCGCTGCTTCACTTCTCGTTTTCTGTCTGTTATACACTCCCTGTGTTGCGGCAATTGCTTCGATTAAAAGAGAACTCGGAAGAAAATGGGCTTGCTTTGTAGTTGTTTTTCAATGTGTAATTGCGTGGATTATGGCGTTCATTACTCACGGAATTTTTGCACTTATAGGACTTTTATAATGAATATTCAAAGTATAATTTTATTAATATTAATTGTAATATTGCTTATTTTTGCTATAATATATTCGTCAAAGCATAAAAGTGTCTGCTCAGGCAATTGCTCTAATTGTAATAAAAACTGTAACAACAAAAGGTAATATGGTAATATTATGAAGAAATATCATATAAATAAAGATTTTGATTTAGTAAAGTTTCTTACATTTCCTGTTATTCCACAGGCGGCACCGATAGCAAGAGGCATACTCAAAACACTTGTAAACGAGCACCACGGTGACAAATACATAAAGGTAAGCAAAAGCAAAATCGTAATTGAAAACGTCGACAGAAGAACAGATTTTTTAAGAAGGTGTTTTAGATAATGAAGTTTAAAGCAGTAGTTTTTGATATGGACGGCGTTATGTTTGACACCGAAAGTGTATGTATGAAATCTTGGGATACGGTCGGCGAGGAAATGGGAATCGGCAAGGCAGGATATGTGGTCTATAAAACACTGGGTATGACTGCTCAAGCCGCTATTAATATTTTGCAAAACGAATTTGGAAAGGACTTTGACGCAAAGCTTTTTAAGCAAAAAGGCAGAGAATGTTCATATAAATATTTCAATGATTTCGGCGTACCCGAAAACCTTTTCTTCACGAAGCACTTGAATATCTTAAAGAAAAAGGATATAAGCTTGCAGTGGCTTCTTCAACAAGCAGTGACAGCGTTTTTCATCATTTAGAGGAAAAGAATATCACCCATTATTTTGACAAGGTTATCTGCGGCGATATGATTAAAAATTCTAAGCCTGCACCGGATATTTATTTAAAGGCATGCGAAAAGCTTGGCGAAGTGCCTGAAAATTGCATTGCTGTTGAGGACTCGAAAAACGGGATTCTGTCAGCCCACAACGCAAATATGAGTGTCATTATGATTCCCGACCTTTGGCAAGGTGAAACGGAAATTGACAAACTTCTTTTTGCTAAATTAAAAAGCTTGGGTGAAATTAAATCGGTGCTGTAAAATCAGGAACATTTCATAATTTATGCGAATAATATAAATTAGGTATTGACATATCTGAAATATCTGTTATAATATATAGCACACCGAGGAAATCTCGGCAAAGCAATTTAATATCGCGGGGTGGAGCAGTTGGTAGCTCGTCGGGCTCATAACCCGAAGGTCGTAAGTTCGAGTCTTACTCCCGCAACCATAGAAAAACAGACACCTATTTATGGTGTCTGTTTTTTTATCATTATGAATTTTTAAGACTCGAACTTTCAGGGCTCCCGAAAAGCGTAAGCTTTTTGGGAAAAGGAGGAACAACGCAATGAGTGATAAATAAATTTAACTCAAATAATAAAAAAGTTATTTTGAGCGATATGGAGTTTGTGACGACGCAGTCTTACTCCCGCAACCACCATAGGACACTAAAAATGATACAATTTTTAGTGTCCTATTTTTTTCATAAAGCCTTGTAAATAAAGGCTTTTCAGCGTTTGTTGATAATTTTGTTTCATCGGCAGAGCTGTTTTTATATTCGTTTCTATATCAAAAAACCTAACTGTTGCACTGCGTGAAAATATACCCCACTCCGTGAAAATAAATATATTTCTCAAAATCTAAAGGTACAATAATATGTACTAATCTTTCCGAGTTAATAATTTATCTTTTATTTTTTGATAATTTATGATATAATTAAGCTATAAATTATAGAGGTTTAATTATGAATTTAATTAGTTTGTTTTCCGGAGCTGGTGGTCTGGATTTAGGATTTGAAAAAGCGGGTTTTAATATATCTATGGCTAATGAATATGACAAAGGTATATGGGCAACCTATGAAGCAAACCATTCCGCTCCACTTATAAAAGGTGATATTAGAAATATTAAAGATACTGACTTTCCGAATGAAATTGACGGAATCATCGGCGGACCTCCTTGTCAAAGTTGGAGTGAAGCCGGTTCATTAAGAGGCATTAATGATTCAAGAGGTCAATTATTTTTTGATTACATAAGAATTTTAAAAAACAAGCAACCTAAATTTTTTCTTGCCGAAAATGTTTCGGGTATGTTGGCAAGCAGACATTCAGAAGCTGTAAAAAATATAATTCAGCAATTTGAAGATTGTGGTTATAATCTTACACTTACGCTTGTAAATGCTGCTGATTATGGTGTACCACAAGATAGAAAGCGAGTTTTTTATATCGGATTTAGAAAAGATTTAAAGATTGATTTCAAATTTCCAAATCCAACAACACCAAATGCAAAAGACAAATTAACTATGAAGGATGCTATTGGTGATTTGGTTGATACACCTGTACCTGCTTTACCAAAAAACAAAACAAACGGAGATTTAGAAATTCCAAATCACGAATATTATATTGGTGCTTATTCAACTATTTTTATGAGTAGAAATAGAGTCAGAGGATGGAATGAACAAGCTTTCACAGTTCAAGCAAGTGGCAGACAATGTCAATTACATCCTCAAGCTCCAAAAATGAAATTTATTGAAAAGAACAAGCGTATTTTCGTTCCGGGTTATGAAGATTTATATAGGAGATTAACTGTAAGGGAATGCGCCAGAATACAAGGCTTTCCAGATGATTTTAAATTCATTTATACCGATGTGGATTATGGTTATAAAATGATTGGAAATGCTGTTCCTATAAACTTAGCATATATTATAGCATGTTCAATAAAAGATGCTTTAAATGGATGAAGGAGAAAATATGAGTAGTGCAAGTAATGACCAAGGCAGAGCATATGAATATATTTGTTTAATTACATTAACTGAAGAAATCAACAAATTCAGATTAGCTGTAATAGATAAAAATTCAAGTTATGAAGCTGCTCAAAATGCATGGAATAACATTGATGCTCAATTAAAAGAAATATTAACAGAAAGTGCAAAAGCTGCTGTATTAACTATTTTCGACTTAGAGCCTTTGATTATAGAAGACGGTAACGATCAACTCGATTTGAAAATTCAAAAAGACAGTGAAGGTGAAATTGGTGATGTTAGAGATATACTGATTATCCGCAGAAATATTCATTGGGAGATTGGTTTAAGCGTAAAGCATAACCATTTTGCTGTTAAACACAGTAGATTATCGCCTAAAATTGATTTTGGCAAGAAATGGTTTGGTGTAGAATGTTCTAACCAATATTGGAATAGCGTTAATGTTGTTTTTGATTATCTAAAAGAATGTAAAAATAAGGACTTAAAATGGAGCGAGTTAGATGATAAAGAAAATGATGTTTATATTCCAATTTTAAATGCTTTTGTTGATGAAATAAAACTCAGTAATTCACAACATTCTGACCTTCCAAGAAAAATGGTTGAATATTTGCTTGGTGAATTTGATTTTTATAAAGTTATAAGTATTGATAATAAAAGACTAACACAAATACAGACCTACAATTTGAGAGGCACTTTAAACAAGCCAAGCACAACAAAAGAAGCAAAAATAAAAGTTCCAATTTCAACATTGCCTACAAGAATTGTCAGTCTTGATTATAAACCAAATAGCAAAAACACAGTCGAACTGTATATGGACAACGGTTGGCAATTTAGTTTCCGAATACATAATGCTTCAACAAAAGTTGAAACAAGTTTGAAATTTGATGTTCAAATTATCGGAATGCCTGCAACAATTATTTCAATAAATTGTTCTTGGAACTAATTTATTAATTGTAAACGTATAGCATAAATTATAACAAAGAAACGGAATAGTGGAACATGAATGAAAACGGTTCTTATTTTAGTGCATTAAACGAAAGTATTCAGAGATTGGAAAAAATAAAAAATGCTTTTGTTTCACCGCAATTTAATCAACTTTCACTATATTTGCAAAATAATGTGATTTCGGTTGTTAAAAGTGACGCTGTGAATTCACTAATTAATTTAAGTGATAATATTATAAAAATAGTAAATAAAACTGATTTTACACCATTTATAAAAATATTTAATGATACCGTAATTTCAATTAAGTATATTCAATTATTAAAAAGAAATCAAATAGGCCTATATTTTTAATTAATGATTCTTTTCTTCAAGAACAAATTATGTCTGCGTGTGAAAATAAAATTGATGAAAAAGCTACTTCTAATATAATAACATCATATTTTACAGATGATGTTTTAGATATAATGGAAGATGATTGGACAAGTTGTAGCTTGATTAATGAGCAAAGAATTCCAATACTTAAAGAAGCTATTTTAATGCATAGAAATAGTTACTATTATGCTTCAACTTCCATTCTAATGTGTCAAATATATGGAATCGCATCTGACATAATTAATTTAGCTAAAGATAATGGATTAGAACTCAATGACGAAAATAAAAACATGTTATCTGAACAATACAATATCGACAAGAAAAATATCGATAAAGAAAAAGGAAAACTAATATAGATGACTGCAATAGCGGAAAAGGGAATATTTATATGGGACGCTATTGCAAGTTACTTAAAAGAGGAAATTTTATGTTCTTCCGAATCACAAATTCGATGGGAAACACAACCGTTGAGAAATAAAATTTGTCATGGTGATCAATTAAACTTTGGTACGAAAGAACACTCTCTAAAAGCAATACTCACTATTGATATGCTGATTCAATTAATTTATGAAATTAACCGAATTGTTGAATTGAAAAATAACGATACCAGCAATTAATATATATGATGTAGGTCACATTTTCAAGTGCAGGGTCACATTTTTGGACAGGTGGTCACATTGTATCAAATATGCTGTACAAAGACATTGATATAGAGCCAAATCTTAATTGATTTGGCTCTTATTTTTTGCTACTGTCTAACGGATTGTCTAACACTTTTCAAATTTTTTATTTTTCAATAACACTTGAAAGGCAATTGAAATATTTTGATTTATGATTAAAATACAATTTAAAACAAACTTTATGGTTTAAATTTTTTTAAGGGATAGATTTCGTTAAGAAATCTATCCCTTAAAATGTAGCTTTTTATCAATTAGGTGTATAAAGATTTGCATAAGGACGTGATGTTGCCGCAACGAGCTTTTTAAAAGGCTTTTGCATAATTTCATTATAATCCTTATTAAAATACTTGCAATATTTTTTAATATATTCGTCAAGTTCTTTTTTATCATCATCATCAAGAGCCTGAACCTTAATATTCTGAGAAATATTTTCTTTAGGAAATGTTCCACGGACAAAGATTTTGCCGCCATGCATACCGGATGCGCAATGAGTACCGAAAAGCTTTTCGCCCCTTTTCATATCAAGGCCCAACAATACGATAGTGCCGCCCGCCATATATTCGCCGAGAAACGAGCCGGCATTTTTACCGATAACAAGAACAGGGCGCATTTGCCTAAATTCTTTCATATGAATACCGCCACGGCAAGCAACGTTATCACGGATATAAATTTGGCCGTCACGCATACCGTAACCCATAGCATCACCGGGTGACCGTGGACAACAATTTCGCCGCCGCCCATTGTATTGCCGACTGCGTCCTGACAATTTCCGAAAACAACGACCCTGCCGCCGTTTAAATAGCAAGCCATATCGTTGCCCGGAGTGCCGTAAACCTCAATTGTTTTGCCCTCATCAAGAGCGCAACCGATATAACGCTGACCGTTGACATCTTTTACAGTAACCTTATTTTGCTTTTCAAGTTGCTTTTCAATTTCCTTATTTACTGCTTCATATCGAGTAAGTCCTGCTTCGATAATCATAACAAAATGCCTCCTCTCAGCTTTTGAATTCTTGTATCCTTATCAAACAAAAATATTGACGGTGTTTCCATAATATCGCCTTCAAGAGTAGAAAGGTCAACCTTATTTGAAATAAGATTTGTATAAATTCCTGCATTTTCGCTTGAATTGATAAGAACAAAGCCTACAAGCCTGTCACCCTCAAATACAAGCCTTTTATATACATCGCCGTCAGATTTAATTTTATCAAAATATTGCTCACCTTGAGCATTGATAAGACCGCAGGTGCAAATACGAAGCCGAAAAAAAGTCAATAGCGTTTACAGAATAAGTACCGTCTACCGTATTGCTTTCACTTGCCATTTGATAGCCGGCAACTCTGCCCTGCTGCACTGCGTTAGGCCAAAGAGCAATAATTTTTTTTGAACCGTCAAGCATATCAACAGATACAGTGCAGTCACCTGCCGCATAGATATCCTTATCACTCGTTTGCATAGTGTGAATATCGGTAATAATACCCCTGTTCACCTCAAGCCCTGCGCTTTCGGCAAGTTCGCACTGAGGTCTTACACCGACTGCAAGAACAAGCAAATCGCATTTTAATGTTTTGCCGTCTTTAAGAGTTACACCTGTAATATGCTTACCCTTTGATTGAGCCTTAACAACAGTATTTTCCAAATGGAATTTAATGCCGTTATTTTCCAAATGCTTTTTAACTTGACGTGCAGAAGTTTTATCAAGAATTGACGGTAAAACTCTCGGTGCAAGTTCAACAACATCTACGCTTTTGCATATTTTAACAAGACCCTCGGCAGCTTTCATACCGATAAGACCTGCACCGATTACAACAGCTTTTGTGTTTTCATTTGCAAGAGACTTAAGCTCCTTTGCAGAAGCTAAATCAAGAAATGTAACCGCATTTTCCTTGCCCTCAACATTTTCCATAGGAGGCACGAACGGCTTTGAGCCTGTTGCGAGGCAAAGCTTATCATAAGGGTATGATTTTTTGCCGACCTTAACAGTTTTATTTTTTCTGTCAATAGAGGTTACCTTAGCGTTTGTAATAACATTTATATTATTTGTTTTATAAAAAGACGGCTTACGAAGAGCCATATCGCTTTCCTTAACCTTGCCCTTAAGAAAATAGCTGATAGAAGGGCGTGAATAAGGGAAATAAGCCTCCTCTGTAAGCATTGTGATATTACCCTTGGCATCGGCTTTTCTGACAGCCTCAGCAGTAGCAAGACCTGCGGCGCAAGCGCCTACAATAACATAATTCATTATTTAGCACCTCCTACCTCAAGCCAGAGCAAAGCATTATTAGGGCAGTTTTTAACACAAGCCGGTTCTTCGCCCTGACAAAGGTCACACTTATATGCAATATTGCCCTGCTTAATACAACCGATTGGGCAAACTGCAAGGCAAGTCATACAGCCTATGCACTTATCCTCGTTAACAGATACAATGCCTGTTTTTTTATCCTTAGTCATTGCGCCTGTAATGCAAGCCTTAACACATGCAGGGTCATCGCAATGGCGGCAATTGACTGCAACGGAAGCGACCTTATCGCCGAAAACAGAAATTCTGCTTACAGGTTCAGGATTTTCCGATTTATATGCTTTAACTACGTCTTTAGATTTTGAATGAGCTGTTTTGCAATAAACTTCGCAAAGGCGGCAGTTTATGCAAAGTTCTTCTCGTGCGAAAACTTTTTTCATATCTATGCCCTCCTTATTCGCCGGCATGCTTAATACCGAGTATTTCAAGTTCTTTATCACTAAGACCGATACCACGAAGCATAAGTCTGTTACCACGAAGCGAGTCAATAGAGTTGATACCCATACCGCCCATAATTTCTTTAATTTCGTGATTCCAAGCGTTTATTAAATTGATTACCCTTTTATGTGCGATTTCAGGATTAAGACGACGTGTAAGGTCAGGACGCTGAGTAGCAATACCCCAATTACACTTACCGGTATTACATGTTTGGCACATATGGCAGCCCATTGCAATAAGGGGAGCAGAAGCAACATAGCAAGCATCTGCGCCGAGAGCAATTGCTTTAACAATATCAGATGAACAACGGAACGAACCTGCGGCAACAAGAGAAACAGTTGAACGAATACCCTCGTCACGAAGCCTTTGGTCAGCTGCTGCAAGTGCAAGTTCAATAGGAATACCTACATTATCTCTTATTCTTGTAGGTGCGGCACCCGTGCCGCCTCTAAAACCGTCAATTACAACAATATCCGCACCTGCTCTTGCAACACCGGAAGCAATTGCGGCAACATTATGTACTGCGGCAATTTTAACGGAAACAGGCTTTTTATTATGAGTTGCCTGCTTAAGCGACCAAATAAGCTGGCGCAAATCCTCAATAGAATAAATATCGTGGTGAGGAGCTGGAGAAATAGCATCTGATCCCTCAGGAATCATACGTGCATTTGACACCTCTACATTAACTTTTTCACCGGGGAGGTGACCGCCGATACCCGGCTTAGCACCTTGACCGATTTTGATTTCAATAAATTTAGAATTATTAAGATAATCCTTATGAACGCCAAAACGACCGGAAGCAACCTGAACAACTGCATAATCGCCAAAAGAGCGCAAATCAGGATGAAGTCCGCCTTCGCCTGTATTAAAAAGCGTTCCAAGCTCAACAGCCGCCATTGCAAGCGATTTTTGAGCATTAAGAGAGATTGAGCCAAAACTCATAGCAGAAAACATTATAGGTGTTTCAAGCATAACCTGAGGCGGCATTTTAGTAATTGATTTACCCTTTCTTTCAACCTCAAGCTTATTAGGCTTACGGCCTAAAATAGTACGAATTTCCATAGGCTCACGAAGCGGGTCGATAGACGGGTTGGTTACTTGTGATGCATTAAGCAAGATTTTATCCCAATAAATTGGATAAGGCTTAGGATTACCCATTGCCGAAAGAAGAACAGAGCCTGTATCTGCCTGACGGCAAATTTCTTGCTGATAGGTAGGAGTCCAGTTTGCATTATCACGATAATCGCAAACATATTTTTCTATGCGAAGCGCACCTGTAGGACAGAGGTCAACACACCTGTGACACGCAACGCAATTTTTTGAATTAACCAATACGGTTTTGCCGTCCTCATCAAAATAGTGGCATTCGTTTGAGCACTGACGAACACAACAGCCGCAGTTGATACATAATTCTTTATCACGAATGACAGTAAATTTACGTGGAATATAATTAATCATCAGTCCTCAACCTCCTCATCATCAATTTCGAGCGGAATAAATACAGGCTCGGCGCCTGAAACAGACCATACCTTTTCAGGGTCAGGGCAAATAATTCTGATAGCCGATTCCTCAGAAGCAAAATATGCCCTATTGCCCTTTGTTGCCGCAGTAAGCGAACGAAGCTTAAGCCTATCATTAATAGCAAGAAGCCCTTTATTAGAACCGAGAATTACGGAGAAAGGACCGTTTACGAGAGCGCCGTTATAAATCGAACGAAGATTTGTGAAATATTCCTTTCTGTCATCGTCCATTTTATCTATCTCCTCCCATTCAGGCGCTGTAAGAACATCAGCGGCAACCTCGATAGGAAGATTATGGTGGCGCAAAAGGTGGTCAAAAGATAAGTGATAACTTCGGTATCTGTCTGCATTGTGCAAATATAGCCAAACTGCTCAATATATCTACGGTTAGTGTCATAAGAAGAAATTTCGCCGTTATGAACAATTGACCAGTCAAGAATATTAAACGGATGAGCACCACCCCACCAACCGGGGGTGTTGGTTGGAAATCTGCCGTGAGCAGTCCAAATATACGCCTCATATTGGTCAAGCATATAAAACTCGCCGACATCCTCAGGATATCCTACTGCTTTAAAACAGCCCATATTTTTACCACTTGAAAAAATGTATGCGCCGTCAATAGCGTTGTTAACCTTGGTTACGCACTGAGCAACATATTCAAGTTCATCCTGACGTGCATCCTTCATACGAACACGGTTAGCCTTGCCGAAATATCTCCAAATATCAGGTCCTTTTTCAATACTCGGTACCTGACGGGTAGGTATTCTTTCAGCAACATCAATATTGAAATGCCTAAAAAGAAAATCCTCACATTGTTTTTTTGCTTCGTTAGAATCATAGAAAACGTGAATTGCGTATTCGTCTTTGTGTTCAGGGTAAATGCCGTAAGCCGCAAAGCCGCCGCCGAGGCCGTTTGACCTGTCATGCATAAGAGCGATAGATTTAATAATTTCCGAACCGTTGATACGATTGCCTTTTCTGTCGATTATTGCAGCAATGGCACAGCCTGACGGAATCCTGATTTCTCCCTCTTTCAACATAATATCCTCTCCTTAAGTTAAATAGAAATGATAATATAAAATTTATGAACATTATGTTCATTAAATATCACCGTTAAATTAATTTTACAATAAATAATGCACTGTAGTCAATTATACAAATTACAAAATTAAAGCAATTTTTCGCTTTATTTATGTATAATTTCACAGTACTTATGAACATTGTTGTATACTTATGCGCATTCTAATGAATACCATATTATATTTATGCAATAGAAAAAGCAGGACTGCAATTGCAATCCTGCTTTTTTTAGGTAGAAAATAACAAATACAAATATTTGTAAGGGATTAAATTAAACAAGTATTAAACATCATCTTCGCCCTGCAAAGCGTCATATCCACGCTCGCCTGTACGAACCTTTACGGCATCCTCCACATCATATATAAAGATTTTACCGTCACCGATATTACCTGTATAAAGAACGTCTCTTGCAGTTTCAACAACCTTTTCAACAGGCACTGCCGAAACAACCATTTCAAGCTTCATTTTTGGATTGAGATTCATTTCTTCAATTTCAATACCACGATATTTTCTGATATGGCCCTTTTGAGTACCGCAACCCATCACATTTGTTACGGTCATTCCGGTGATGCCTATCGAATTCATAGCAGTTTTGATATCTTCAAATTTGGCAGGATTAAATATCATAACTACCTTTGAAAGCTCAGGCGATTTTTTAGTTGTATAAGTTTCAACCTCAACTGCCTTTTCAACAGGTGCAAGAGGCGAAGCCGGAACACTTGCCTTAGGGGCAGAAGCTTTAATTGATGACGATGTAGCAAATGCCATAGCCGGCATAAAGTCTGCATAAGCTGACGGAAGATTATGTTCTGTAGCGTCAAGACCCTTGATTTCTTCATCCTCAGATACACGCAGTCCGTTAGTTTTCTTAATAATAAGGAATACGATTGTCATTGTAACAATTGTCCAAGCTGCAACACAAACAAGACCTAAAAGTTGCTTGCCGAGAAGTGAGAAACCGCCGCCGTAGAAAAGGCCTTTAAACGAATCGTTGCCCGGAACAGAAGTTGTTGCGAAAAGACCTACTGCAATTGTGCCCCACATACCGTTTACACAGTGAACTGCTACGGCACCTACAGGGTCATCAACCTTAAGCTTAATATCAATAAATTCAACAGCAACTACTACGAGGATACCGGAAACCGCACCGATAAGGCAAGAACCGAGAGCATCAACAACATCACATCCTGCTGTTACTGCAACAAGACCTGCAAGTGAAGCATTAAGCGACATTGAAACGTCCGGCTTACCGTTTTTAATCCAAGTGAAAATCATAGTTACACAAGTTGCAATAGCAGGTGCACATGTTGTTGTTAAAAAAAAGATAGAAGCAAGCTGAGGTCCGCTCTTTGCTGCTGCACCGTTGAAACCGTACCATCCAAACCAAAGGATAAATACACCGAGTGCGCCGAGAGTAAGTGAGTGACCGGGAATTGCCTTTGCTACCTTTTTACCTGTTTTTTTATCCTCAACATATTTACCGATACGGGGACCGACCATAATTGCGCCGATAAATGCAGTTATACCGCCTACCATATGAATAGCGCAAGAACCTGCGAAATCATGGAAGCCAAGATTAGCAAGCCAACCGTTTGGATTCCAAATCCAACCTGCCTCGATTGGATAAACAACAGCAGAAATTACTGCCGAATAAATACAATAGCTTGAAAACTTTGTACGCTCTGCCATTGAACCGGAAACAATAGTTGCCGCTGTAGCACAGAACACAAGGTTAAAGACAAAGTTTGACCAATCAAAGTTTTGATAATTTGTGAAAACGCCCAAGGTTGGCATACCGCAAAAGCCGCCTAAGACCTCTTCACCCATCATAAGACCAAAACCGAGCAATATAAACATCGGAGTACCGATGCAAAAATCCATAAGATTTTTCATTATAATATTACCCGCATTTTTTGCACGTGTAAATCCGTTTCAACCATAGCAAAACCGCATTGCATAAAGAAAACGAGAGCCGCACCAATCAAAAACCAGATGCCGAACATTTCGCTGTCGACCTTTTCAAGAATAGATGTTATATCCATTTATCCTTCCTCCTCAAATTATATAGTTTGTAATGACAAAAAGAAATAAAAAAAACAGGGTGCGGCAAATGCAATTGCATTGTCGCACCCCATTGTGCTGAAAAAATAAGCCAAACCGACACCGAAATGATATCGGCTTGGCTAAATGGCATAAATGCCATAAGAGAGGGTTAAGTAAAAATTAATAGTTAACCATATATCTGTCGATTTCCCACTGTGAAACCTTGGTTCTGTATTCGTCCCATTCAGCCTTCTTGCCTTCTGTGTATGCGTTGAATACGTGTTCGCCTACTGTTTCCTTAACAAATGGGTCAGCCTCTGAAGCCTTGACAGCCTCTTCAAGCGAACCCGGAAGACAGTCAATACCTCTTGCGGCAAGTTCTTCGTCAGAAAGGTCAAATACATTATAATCTACTGCAGGAGCAGGAGTAATTTTGTTCTTAATTCCGTCAAGACCTGCTGCAAGGCAAAGTGCCATTTCAAGATAAGGGTTGCAGGTTGGGTCAGGGTTTCTAAGCTCTACACGAGTACCCATACCTCTTGCGGCAGGAATACGAACGAGAACCGAACGGTTAGATGCAGACCAAACCATATAAGTAGGAGCTTCATATCCCGGTACAAGTCTCTTATATGAGTTTACTGTTGGGTTTGAATAAGCGGCAATACCTTTAACGTGCTTAAGAAGTCCGCCGATAAAGTAATGAGCAACCTCACTGAGACCGTCTTCGCTTTCAGAATCATAGAAAGCATTAACTGTTTTGCCCTCGGCATTTTTAGTCATAAGCGACATATTAGTATGCATACCTGAGCCGTTGATACCGTAAATCGGCTTTGGCATAAATGTTGCGTGAAGGTACCATGCTTTGTAGCATAAGTTTTAACAACGTGCTTAAATGTCATTACACGGTCAGCTGTTGTCATAACCTCATCAAACTTAAAGTCGATTTCGTGCTGTCCCTGAGCAACCTCGTGGTGAGATGCTTCAATTGTATATCCCATTTCCTCAAGAGCAAGGCAGATATCACGACGGCAGTTTTCGCCATGGTCGATTGGGTTAAGGTCAAAGTAACCGCCCTCATCACCTGTTGTAGTTGTTGGATTACCGTCTTCATCAAGCTTAAAGAGGAAAAATTCACATTCAGGACCTACGTTAAAGCTGTAACCCATTTCAGCAGCCTCATTCATAACCTTTTGAAGAACGTTTCTTGGGTCGCCAAGGAACGGAGTCTTATTATCTGCACAATAAACAGAGCAAATAAGACGAGCTGTCTGAGCGTTTTGGTGCTTTCTCCACGGGAAAATTGTCCATGTATCATAATCAGGATGAAGATACATATCACTTTCATCAATTCTTACAAAGCCGTCAATTGACGAGCCATCAAACATACACTCATTATCAAGTGCTTTTTCAAGCTGTGAGCTTGTGATAGCAACGTTTTTCATAATGCCGAAAACGTCTGTAAACTGAAGTCTGATAAATTCTACGCCGTTTTCCTGTGCGCTTTTAAGGATTTCTTCCTTTGTGTACTTACTCATAGTAAATACTCCTCTCTTAAGAATTTGTTTCAATAAAATAAAGCAAAAAAACAGGCGCTCCGAATTCACTCGGAACGCCTTTGTTCTTACTACAATTTCATTATAGTCAGCAAATTTACGTTTGTCAACGATTTTATACAATTTTGTCAATTTACTACATGAGCAATAATTCACGCTAAAAGTTTTTATACAAAATGACAAAAAATAGACTATTTCGATAAATCGAGGTATTTTTCATCTACAACCTTTTTAACAAGCTTATTATAATATTCGGGTGTGCCGCCCTTTTGAGAATGCGAGGAGGCAAGCTCTTCATTATAATCACTAAGCTTATAGACGTCAAATGTAAATTTGCCGCTGTCGGTTCTGCTGTAATGAGTTACAATCGGTACAAATTTGCCCTCAATTGTGATTTCGCCGTTTTTCTTTTCAATATCAACACTTGCCATACCGCCGCAAAGTTGGTCAATTTCAATTTGATGAGAAATGAAATTACCGAGAGAATAATAGACAAGCATTTTATGCCCCTTGTCATTAGTAACCTCTTTAACCGGCTGAATAACGTGAGGGTGACAACCGATAACAAGATCAACTCCGAGAGAACTGAAAAGCTCGGTATATTCCTTTTGATAATCAGATATACCAAAGCTGTTTTCCGTCCCCCAATGAGGGAACACGATTACAACGTCGGCGTTTTCCCTTGCCTCTTTATATCCTTAGTAACCTTGTCCTTATTCATCAAATTAACAAGCCACGGCTTATCGCTTGGCAAGTCAATTCCGTTTGTGCCATAGGTATAATTAAGAAGCGCAAATGTTATATTGTTTTTCACATAATATTTAACAGTGTTATAACTCTGCTCGTCCTCGTTAATGCCAAGATAAACAATATCCTTTTGCTTTTTGAAATAATCAATTTCATTCATAACGCCCTGAGAGCCTTTATCCATAATATGATTATTTGCGCAATTGAAAATATCAAAGCCTGCCTTAATAGCAGCGTCGCCGACTTCTTGCGGAGAATTAAAAACCGGATAACCCGTATATTCAAATTCAGAGCCGCCCAAAACTGTTTCCTGGTCAATTACGGACATATCATATTTTTGAATAACGGGAGCAATATTTTTATAAAGGCAAGTATAGTCGTAGCTTCCGTCCTCCTGCTTACCTGCATCAATCAAGGTGTTGTGAATAAGATTATCACCAACTGCGCAAAGAGTAACCTTGCCGTCGGTATTAGCGCTTGTAGGCTCAGTCGTTTCATCATTAACGACTGAAATTGAGGTTTCGGCAGTAGGCTTTTTTATATCCTCGGTTTTAGTTAAATGACCGCTTACGGCAAGAAAGATTAACACGAATACTGCCACTGCAATAGGAATAAATATTAAAGGAGTGAATTTTTTGTTTTTAGACATAACGTCACCTCATATATTAATTAACTGAAATATTATAACATATATAAGCATTTAACACAACTAAATTTTAAGGCGGACAGATATGGCAAATATTTTTACATACACCTTTTTATTATCGGACTTTTTTAATAATCAAGGGCGGAGATATTTTTGTAGACAGTGCTACACAAGCGGCAAAAATGCTTAAAATACCTAATTTTATAATTGGCGCAACAATCGTTTCAATTGCTACAACTCTGCCCGAAATAATAGTAAGCGTTCAGGCAACCGTAACCAAAAACGTCGATATGGCAGTCGGCAATGCAATAGGCTCGGTCACGGCAAACACTGCACTGATATTAGGACTTTTCATAACCTTTATGCCCTTTGAAATAAAAAGGCGTGACATTTTCTTTAAAGGTATTTCAATGATTTTAGCAATTATATCTTTAATAATAGGCTGCGTTATCACAAAAAAGCAAACATTACAATTTAAAGGCGAAAGCAAAGAATATTATTTTTTGTCCGCATTAGGTGTTACGCTTTTAATATCAGTATTTGCAGTATTTATTTTTGAAAACATAAAAAGCATAAAAAAGAAGTAAAAACGATGAAAACGATAAAACGTTTACAGTAAAAGAAAAAGTGCTTTGTACTGTTTTATTTATTTTCGGCGCAATAGGAATAGTTATAGGCGCAAGACTTCTTGTATCGCAAGGAACTCAAATAGCAAAAAACTTACACATTTCGCAAAGGGTGATAAGCGTAATTGCAGTTGCAATAGGCACTTCCCTGCCGGAACTTGTAACGGCGCTGTCGGCGCTAAAAAAGAAATCCGGAACACTTTCGGCAGGCAACATACTCGGTGCAAACATTATTGATTTAACATTAATTCTTCCGCTTTGCTCATTAATTTCAATAGCAAGAGGGAGCGGTGAACTTGCTGTTTCTGCCTCAAGCGTAAGTATGGATATGAAAATATGCCTTATAGTTATTTGCATTGCGGTTTTGCCGACGATAATAACGCAAAAATTTCAAAGATGGCAAGGGATACTGCTCCTTTTAACCTATGGTGGGTATATTTATTTCGTAGTCAAATAAAAAAACAGAGGCAGTTTTTCAACCGCCTCTGCAAAACTATTGATTTTTATTTAACTGTTACCTTTACAGTCTTATAAACACCGTTTTGAGCGTATACATAAATTGTGCATTTGCCCTTCTTCTTAGCCTTAATCTTGCCTTTTGAATTTACTGTGGCAATCTTAGTATTTGAAGATTCATAGCAAATAGCTCTGTGCCTCTTAATTTTCTTATCCTTCTTAATTTCAGAAGCTTTAATCTTAAAGGTCTTACCCTTTTTGATTTTTACCTTACTCTTATTAAGCTTAACTGTCTTTGCTACACCGTATTTACCGCCAAGAGTTGTTGCGTGAATCTTTTTAGAAGCAGCGAGTGTAACCTTAACACCGTTTACATATTTAAATGCTACGATATTATATTTATAATATGTGCCTTTCTTAAGCTTTTTATGAGTGTAGGATGTAGTCTTACCTGAAACCACCTTAAGAACCTTATATTTACTCTTGGCACCGCACTTAGCACCGTAAACAATATAACCGTCTGCATTTTTAACCTTATTCCATTTAACGGTAACACTGTTCTTTTTAAGTTTAGTGGTTTGCGCTCTTAAAAGTCCGAAGTTTGAGCCTTTATAATCGCCGTCGCCTTTAGGAGGTTTTGCAGTCATTTTGCTTTCGGTCAAAGAAGCCGTATCACTTGAAACATTATTAGTGATAAAAATGTAATTAATTTCCTGAGCTGTTTTAGCATCGACTCCGTATTCTTTAGCAATTTTGTCTTCACTCGGAGTAAGAGCCGGCAATACAGGCGTGTAATCGCTTACATAATTAACGCCGCAACGTGTACAAGTATATACTGTATAGCCTTGTGACGTTGTTGTAGCGGCAACTACAGTTGCAGTATAGCTATGACCGAGAGGCGAAGTTTGAGAATCAACATAAGTGTGGTCGCCTCTTACACAAGTATGCGTTGTATATCCGCCTGCCGTACAGGTTGGAGGAGTAACAACATTATTATAACTATGACCGATAGCATCGACATAATTTCCTACATAAGTGTCATTACATCTTGTGCAAACATAAGTTGTGTATCCACCTGAAACACAAGTAGCAGGAGTAACAGTTTGCGCATAATCGTGACCGAGTTTTGAACCGGGAGCTGGGATTGTATTAGTTTCGTTACATTTGTCACACTGAGCTGTCATCGTGCCGTCTTGAGTACAGGTTGCGTTGCCGTCAAGTACATAATTTGTAAATGAATGGCCGGATGCATTAATGTAATTATCTTTATATGTATCACCGCAACGTGAACAGGTATGTTTTGTATATCCCTTTTCAGTACAAGTCGGAGCGGAAACCGTTACAGTGTAATTATGATTTGATGAATCAATCGGCTTTACATTTCTCTTTTCGGTATTGCCGCACTTTGAACAAGTATAAAGGTCATAGCCTTGCTCTGTGCAAGTTGGAGCAACGGTCTTTGTAAACTGATATGTATGGCCACCTGCGATAGCCGGAACTTCGTTTCTATGCTCCGTTTTACCGCAACGCTCACAAGTATAAACGTCATAGCCGCCTGTAGTGCAAGTAGGTGCTACAGTGTTTGTTTTTATAAATTTGTGATTAGACGGATTGATTGGCTGAATATTTTCCTTTTTAGTTGATTTACATTTCTTGCATGTATAAAGGTCATAGCCCTTCTCGTTGCAAGTAGGGGCAACGGTTTTAGTAAACTGCCAATCGTGACTTCCGGAAATTGCAGGAACAATGTTTCTTTTTTCAGTCACATCACATCTTGAGCACTTATATAAATCATAACCTTCATCGGAACATGTAGGTGCAACTGTTTTTACCAACTGCATATCATGATTGAGCTTCTTTTTATTATTAACGTTATCGGTATAAGACTGACCGCAAACTGAGCACTTCTTTACAAGGATTTCATCAGTCGTGCAAGTTGCGTCTTTAGATTTTTTCTTCATCCTTTACGAATGTGCAATATGCCCAATCAATATAACCACAATCAGACAATGCACATTTGCGTGTATGTGCATATTTGCCATCTTGATATACAGGAGTATAATTTGCAGGATATTCATGCGGTGTTTTAGCAGGAATTACTGCTTTTTCAACATAGCTTACATCAGCTGTAGCTGTAGCTGAAATTGCAGGCTGCCATTTATAAGAAGCAGTATAATGACCTTCAGGGTCTGTATTTATAAACTTATCACTATCAAGCTTTGGCTGAATAATGGTTTCGCCGGCCTTGTAGTAGTGGTCAGCAACAAGAGTACCGTTTACATCTGTAAACGAAATACGGTATTGCTTACTGTTTTCAAGATTTTGCTTTGCAACATTATAATCGTCAACAAGTTTTTTAATTTCCGTTGTGCACTTACCTACACGAACAGCAACATCCTCAAGATCAGTTGCGGATTTACCGTCATTTTGGTCAAAATAAGTGTTAGGGTCAAAATCATATAATGCCGCAACAGCATCATAGTATGAATTAACCGCTTCAGGAGTATAATCTGTTTGAACTAAAGTTTTTAAATATTCTGCCGCTTCATTTGCAGCATCGGCAACAGGCTCATAGTTTACTACATAAATTGTAGAGCTTGACTGCCAAGAGTTGTTATCCTGAGATGTATTAAACTTCTCCGGATCACTGTATGAATTAGTTGTCCAATAGAGTTTTTTAGCTAAGTAGCCGTTTGAATCAAATGTTATGCCACTGTCAACGTGAAGAAAACTTGCGGCATCATTTTCCATGGTTAATCCGAAATTATAGCATTTACCTGCGCCTTCGCCTTTAAAAATAAATGAGGTTAATACTTCTGCAGCAAATCCAAAAGTTGAGCCGTCAGAATATCTGGTCAATGTAAAATTCTCATTTTTCGAACCGGTAACACCACGCCATTCATCAGCATAAAAATCCGTACTGTGAGCAGGAGATGTGGCACCGTTTAAACGTTCGTAATCATAAGGTGCCGCATAAAAAATTGTTCTGCCGGGGTCAATTGCAAAAGGATTGCTTTTCAGTGTATTTTGAGCAAGTGCCATAATAGGCATATAAACGTCTGTTTTACCGTCCCAGAGCAATACTGCCGACGGATAAAACATTTTAAAATTAAGTCTGTTTCCGCTTCCATCAAGATTCGTTGTTGTTCCCACATAAGCGCTCGGCCAATAAAGTACATTTGATGACGGAGCAAAAGACTGCTTATAAGTTGTTCCTTCAGTGGTAGTTACTTCACTGCTGTTGAGCCAAGAAACCTCACTCATACCCTTCTTGGCGGTAAAGGTTGTTGATGGGGCTGTTTTGTATTTAGCCTCAGTTTCCGCAATGTTTGAGCTTTTTGCCTCAGCGGCTGAAGCGGTAACGGCTGTGAATGGGGTTACAGTCATCACCATAGTCAAAGCCATAAGGCATGCGAATAGCTTTTTGAATGTTACTTTCACTTTTTAGTTCCTCCTATTTATGATAATTATTCAAACAGTACTCTAATGCTAATATAGCACAAGATATAATATTTTGCAATAGTTTATACATAATAAGTTCACAAACTCTGAACATTTTTAGACATTTATTATGCAAATGCTAATGATTATATAAACATTAACGTACATAATGTTAAATAAAATATATAAAAAAGGTGTTGCTGATGCAACACCTTTCATAATTATTATTAAGTTATTGAATAATTAAACAGGGTGAACCTTTGATTCAAAATCCTCATGCTTACCATCAAGGTTGTATTTTTTATCTCTTCTCTTTTGGAAGAATTTAACAGCAACCTGACCGAACTGAGCATATGAAAGGATATCCTCCTCCTGCTCATAATACTCTTTAATTTCATCCTTGAAATCATCAATCTTATCATGAATAAGATCCGCAGGACGGCAAGTGATAATTTCTTCATCGCCTACAATCTTCTTTTGGAAATCCGGGTCAATATCGCAAGGAGTCTTACCGTACTTACCTGCAACCAAATCCTTAAATTCCTTAGTAACCATCTTGTATCTCTCGCCCATAATAACGTTGAATACAGCCTGGGTACCAACGATTTGAGAGGTAGGAGTAACAAGTGGAGGATAACCTGAATCCTTTCTTACTCTCGGAACCTCAGCAAGCACCTCGTCAAGCTTGTCTGCCTTACCTGCCTGCTTAAGCTGAGAAACAAGGTTAGAAAGCATACCGCCCGGTACCTGATAAAGAAGAGTATTAGCGTCAACGCCAAGCATTTTTGGGTCAAGAAGACCTGAAGCAAGATATTTTTCACGAAGAGGCGTAAAGAAATCTCTGATTTCAGAAAGAGCCTTAATATCAAGACCTGTATCGTATTCAGTACCCTTAAGTGCAGCTACCATAGACTCTGTAGCCGGGTGAGAAGTACCCATAGCAAGCGGGCTCATGGCAGTATCAATTACATCAACACCTGCCTCAATACCTTTAAGGTGTACCATAGAAGCAAAGGCCTGAAGTATAGTGAGAGTGAAGTTGAACAGGAATATCGACTGTACTCTTAAGTGCCTTAACAAGGTCATAAGTTCCGTAAGGGGTCAAAAGACCTGCCATATCCTTAATACAAATTGAATCAGCACCTGCATTTTCAAGCTGCTTTGCATAATTGCAATAGTAGTCAATATCAAAAACAGGACCGGTTGTATAAGAAATAGCCGCCTGAACGTGACCGCCGTATTTCTTAGCGGCATCAATAGCTGTTTGAAGATTACGAACGTCGTTAAGAGCGTCGAAAATTCTCAAAATATCGATACCGTTATCAATACTCTTTTTAACAAAATAATCTACAAGCTCATCAGAATAATGGCGATAACCAAGCATATTCTGACCTCTGAAAAGCATTTGGAGCTTTGTATTAGGACATTTTTTACGAATAAGACGAAGCCTGTCCCACGGGTCCTCATCAAGGAATCTAAGGCAACTGTCAAATGTTGCACCGCCCCAACATTCAAGTGAATGATAGCCGATTTTATCCATTTTTTCGAGAATGCCCTCAAATTCGTCAGTTCTCATACGTGTTGCAATCAAAGACTGATGAGCATCACGGAGAACTGTTTCAGTAATACCGATTTTAGCCATTTACGACACCTCTTAGTTTAATGTAATGATAACCTCCTGCTTCAACGCTGTCACCCTTAGCAACATTAACAGAAGCAACAGTGCCGTCCTGAGGAGCAACGATTTCGTTTTCCATCTTCATAGCTTCAAGAATGCAAAGAACAGAGCCGCTTGAAACAGAATCGCCTACTGAAACCTTAACATCAAGGATTGTGCCCGGCATAGGAGCTTCAACCTTAACTGAACCTGCTGTGCCCTGAGCTGCAGGAGCAGGAGCAGCAGCCGGTGCAGGAGCAGGTGCTGCGGCAGGAGCAGGAGCGGCAGCCGGTGCAGCTACAGGAGCAGCGGCAACAGGAGCGCCGGCGCCCTCTTCAACAGTTACATTATAAGGTGTACCGTTTACAGTAATTGTATAGTTTTTCATATTATTATCCTCCATTATTTAACAGAATGTTTTCTCGGTAAAGTATTTTCTCTTTTTCCTGCAAGAATATCAAGTGCGGCAATAACCTTTGCACGAGTATCGGCAGGAGCAAAAATATCATCAACTGCACCACAAGCAGCGGCAGTAAACGGAGAAGCAACCTTTTCTGTATATTCTTTCTTAAGTTCCTCCTTGCTTTCGCCGTTTGCAAGTCTTTCATTAAACAAAAACTGAACAGCAGATTCAGTCGGAAGCGGTGATGCAACGCTCTTATCCCAAGCAAATGTAAAGTCTGCATTAGCACCCTTACCTGCAAGAGCGATATAAGCAATACCCACTGCGTTTCCGGTGATAACGGAAATCTTAGGTGTTGTAGCGGTAGCATAAGCGCTTGTAAGCTTGGTAAACGCTGTAAGGCACTGATTTTCCTTGCCTGCCTTATTAACTGCACCGTTTGCATTAACCAATGTAACAACAGGGATTGAATAAGCATCGCAAAGCTTAACCATAGCCTCAGCCTTATATGAGCAGCAAGGGCAAATAGGCTCGCCCTCAAATGCAACAAAACCTACTGTTGTTCCCATAACGGTTGCAAGAACGGTTTTGCATTTGTTTTCTGAATATCCGCCCTTAAGTTCAACAACTGAATTTGCATCTGCAATACTGTTTATAACAGTCATAGCATCATCGCCGTCATTAGCAAAAGTGCTCGGTGCTGCAAACTCAAAAAGAGGAGCAGGAGAAATATTGTTAGACGGAAGAAGAGATGCAATATTCTTAGCAGCATCAACTGCCTCTTCAAAAGTATCGCAAAGAACATCGACTGTTCCTGCTTCATAGCTTTCCTCGGCTGTAACCTCGCTCGGAGCAGTTACATAAAAATCAGCGTCCTTAACTGCTATAACTACATCAGCCATATTAGCAATAAGAGCAGATGTACCGAGGCAAGAGCCTGCGATAATAGAAATTTGAGGGCATACGCCACTCATTGATGTTGATGCTTTAACAAGCTCGCCATAGGCATTCATAACCTCAAATCCCTCGGTAAGCTTAACACCGTTTGAATCATACACACCGATAACCGGACAACCGGTTTTTAATGCAAGATCGTAAATCTTTTTAATTTTAGCACACTGTGCAACACTTACAGCACCGCCGTCAACAGTAATATCCTGTGAAAACGCATATACTGCGCACTCGTTTACTGTTCCGAAGCCGGCAACAACCTCAACCGAACCGTCAGCTGATTTAGCGTAAGCATCAATCTCGGTAAATGAGCCGTCATCAAAAAGTGCTTCAAGTCTTTTAAGTGCTTTTGAGTCGTTCACTGTTTTTTCCTCCTTGAAAATGTGACAGAGCATATATGAAAATTTAAAATATTCCAAATTTGCCTATTATAGATTTTAACACTTTGTCAAATTAATATCAATAATAAATTATAAATTTTATTATATTTCGCTGATTTTATCAAAATTTTTTTAAATATAGCGGTGTCATTTGAGCATAAAGGAAAAATCAAGACCCGGACCGTTAAGTCCGAGCCTCGATTTAATGATATAAGGGAAATATTATATCTGTGTTTATTACTCGCTGAAAAGCGGAGTTGAAAGATATCTGTCACCTGTATCAGGTAAAAGAGCAACAATTGTCTTACCTTTATTTTCAGGTCTTTTAGCAAGCTCCTTAGCTGCCCAAAGAGCCGCACCGCTTGAAATACCTACAAGTACACCCTCCTGCTTAGGAAATGCCTTACCTGTTGCGAATGCATCCTCATTTTCAACCGTGATAATTTCGTCATAAATTTTTGTGTTAAGAGTATCGGGAACAAAGCCTGCGCCGATACCTTGAATTTTATGAGGACCTGCCGTGCCCTTTGAAAGAACAGGAGAAGTAGCAGGCTCAACTGCAACAATCTTAACGTCAGGATTTTTGCTCTTAAGGTATTCACCTACGCCTGAAAGAGTACCGCCGGTGCCGACGCCTGCAATAAAGATATCAACCTTACCTTCGGTATCGTTCCAAATTTCAGGACCTGTTGTTGCCTTATGAGTAGCCGGGTTTACAGGGTTTGTAAACTGACCTGCGATAAAGCTGTTAGGAATTTCCTCAGCAAGCTCATTTGCCTTAGCAATAGCGCCCTTCATACCCTTTGCACCGTCTGTAAGAACAAGTTCTGCGCCGTATGCTTTCATAAGATTGCGTCTTTCAACGCTCATGGTTTCAGGCATTGTGATAATAAGTCTGTAACCCTTTGCTGCTGCAACAGATGCAAGACCGATACCCGTGTTACCGCTTGTAGGCTCAATAATTACCGAATCAGGCTTAAGTTTGCCTGTCTTTTCTGCATCTTCGATAATTGCCTTAGCAATTCTATCCTTAACAGAGCCTGCTGGATTAAAGTATTCAAGCTTAACAAGAACTGTTGCTTCAAGATTGTTGTCTTTTTCAAAATGTGTAACCTCAAGAAGAGGTGTATTGCCTACAAGGTCGAGTGCTGATTTATAGATAGCCATAATAAATAATCTCCTTAATAATTAATCAAATAATTTAAATTAGTCGATTGCGGCGAAAGCTTCGTCGAGATCGTGAATAATATCGTCGATATGCTCTGTACCGATAGAAAGTCTGATAGTATTTGGCTTAATATCCTGCTCAGCAAGCTCTTCGGGACTAAGCTGGCTGTGTGTTGTGGTTGCAGGGTGAATAACGAGTGATTTAACGTCTGCTACATTTGCAAGGATTGAGAAAATTTTTAAGCTGTCGATAAATTTCTTAGCTTCAGCCTCTCCGCCTTTGATTTCAAATGTAAAGATAGAACCTGCTCCGTTAGGGAAGTATTTATTGTAAAGTTCCTTATATCTTGAATCTACGCTTGGGTGATTAACCTTTTCAACCTTAGGGTTATTAACAAGATATTCAATAACCTTCTTTGTGTTCTCAACGTGACGCTCAACACGAAGCGAAAGAGTTTCAAGTCCCTGAAGAAGAAGGAATGCGTTAAACGATGAAATTGTAGCACCTGTATCACGAAGAATGATAGCACGAATATATGTTACAAATGCCGCAGGACCTGCTGCCTCTTGGAATGATACACCGTGATAGCTTGGGTTAGGGTCTGCAATCTGCGGATATTTTCCGCTTGCTTTCCAATCAAAGTTGCCGCTGTCAACGATTACACCGCCGAGTGTTGTGCCGTGACCGCCGATAAATTTAGTTGCACTGTGCACAACGATATCTGCGCCGTATTCAATAGGTCTTAAAAGATAAGGTGTTGCAAAGGTTGAATCTATAACAAGCGGAATATTGTGTGAATGAGCAATATCTGCAAGCTTTTGAATATCAACAAGATTTGAATTAGGATTACCGAGTGTTTCGATAAAGATTGCCTTTGTGTTATCCTGAATTGCATTTTCAAAATTTGAAAGGTCGTCAGGGTCAACAAATGTTGTGTTTACACCAAACTGTGAAAATGTGTGCTCAAGGTAGTTATATGTGCCTCCGTAGATTGTCTTAGCCGATACAATGTGGTCGCCTGCCTGAGCAAGAGCCTGAAATGTATAAGCAAGTGCCGCTGCACCGGAAGCTGTTGCAAGAGCAGCTACACCGCCCTCAAGAGCCGCAACTCTCTTTTCAAAAACGTCCTGAGTTGAATTTGTAAGTCTGCCGTAAATGTTACCCGCATCTGCAAGACCGAATCTTGCTTGTGCATGGTCGCTGTTTTTGAATACATAAGAAGTAGTCTGATAAATCGGAACTGCTCTTGAATCTGTAGCCGGATCCGGCTCTTCCTGTCCTACGTGAAGCTGAAGTGTTTCAAAATGATATTTATAATCTGACATAATGTTATTTCCTTTCGATGTTAAAAATTGGTTTTTATGTTTAGTAGTTAAAATTTAAAGCTATAATATTTTTTCGTGAATAATCACATATAACATCGAAAGCACATTCGTTGATTTTTAATATTTGCGACTGTTAATTTGCTATAGATTTTTATCATAACAATCTCTCCTTTAACATTTCCCTTATTACCTACGTGGTTTGTAGGTTTTTCTGTGATGTCTACACTATACACTACATTACCTATTTTGTCAATAGGCTTTTAGTATTTTTTTGAAAAGTTTTTAAATCCATTTTCAGGCAAACCAAAAAAGTATACAAAAAAGCTCGTAAACACAAGGGTTTACGAGCTTTTATCATATTTAGAAACATTAAATTATTTAAGCACAAAGCCTACCTTTTTTTCATTACCTTGTCAAGTGTGCGCTGAGATACACGTTGAGCAAGGTCTGCACCCTGAGTCCATTTTTCCTTAAGATATGCTTTATCTTTCATAAACTCATTATAGCGCTTTTGCACAGGTTCAAGCTCGGCAACAACAGCTTCGCCTACTGCTGTCTTGAAATCGCCATAGCCCTTTCCTGCAAATTCCGCTTCGATAGTATCAAAATCTTTGCCTGTAACAGCAGAATAAATTGACATAAGATTATTGATTCCGTCCTTACCCTCGGCATAACGAACACTCATTTCGCTGTCTGTTACTGCACTCTTAAACTTCTTCATAATTACATTAGGCTCATCTGTAAGATAAACAGTGCCCTTAGGGTTAGGGTCAGACTTGCTCATCTTTCTTGTTGGGTCAGCAAGACTCATAACCTTAGCAGCAGTCTTAGTAATATAAGGTTCAGGAATGGTAAACACATTGCCGTAAATTCCGTTAAAGCGTTCTGCAATATCCCTTGTGATTTCAAGATGCTGCTTTTGGTCAACACCGACAGGCACAACATCTGCCTGATAAAGAAGAATATCGGCAGCCATAAGCGACGGATAAGTGAAAAGACCTGCATTAACGTTGTCTGCGTGCTGCTGAGATTTATCCTTAAACTGCGTCATTCTGTTAAGCTCACCGAATTGAGTGTAGCAATTAAGAATCCAAGCAAGCTGAGAATGCTGAGGCACGTGCGACTGAATAAAGAGGATACTCTTATCAGGGTCAAGACCCGTAGCCATAAGAAGCGCATAAAGCTGAGTAGTTTGAGTTCTGAGCTTTTGCGGGTCCTGCCTTACTGTAATTGAGTGTAAATCGGCAATGCCGAAAACTGTATCAAAATCATCCTGAAAGTCTTTCCAGCCACGCATAGCGCCGAGATAGTTACCCAAAGTCGGAACAGAGGTCGGCTGAATAAGTGAAAGACTTCTTTTTTTACGTTCTTTTTTAATTTCTTCTGCCATAGTTATTCTCCGATTATCTATATGATTTAGCTACTTCGCCCAAAGCCTTAACTCCATTGATAATTCCGTCATCACTTGGGGTTGAAAAATTAAGGCGAATGAAATGTGATTCTTGCGTATCGTCCATTAAGAACGCATTGCCGGGAACGACAGCAACATTTTTTTCAACTGCTTTTTTAACAAAGTCGAGCATATCGACATCGTCAGGAAGCTTGCACCATACGAAAAGACCGCCCTGCGGCTTAACGTACTCAACAAAATCGCCGAGGTGTTCATCAATACAGTCACACATAAGATTAAGCTTATTTCTGTAAATATACTGAATATGCTTAATATGAGCATCAACGTCATACTGCTTAAACCATTCGTCAACAATCATTTGATTAAGGCAAGGGGTATGAACATCCGAAGCCTGCTTGCCGACTGTCATTTTAGCGATAACCTTTTGAGGAGCAATACAATATGCTACACGCAAGCCCGGTGAAAGTATTTTTGAAAATGAGCCGGCATAAATAACAATTCCGTCCTCATCCATAGACTTAATTGTAGGAAGCGCTTCGCCGCAAACTCTCAAATCGCCGTATGGATTGTCCTCCAAAATCATAACGCCGTACTGCTTAGCAAGTGCATAAAGTTTTTTTCTCTTTTCGAGTGACATTGTAGCACCCGACGGATTTTGAAAATTAGGAATGGTATAAATAAATTTAGCGTTAGGCGTTGTTTTAAGTGCTTGCTCGAGAAGCTCAACATTCATTCCGTCAGCCTCGACAGGAACACCTTTAAGCTTACAGCCGTATGAGCGAAAGCAATTAAGCGAGCCGATAAACGACGGTTCTTCACAAATAACGGTATCGCCTTCGTTGCAAAGCACCTTTGTAGTTAAATCCATAACCTGAGTAGCGCCCGATACGATAATAATATCGTCAAAATCTCTGCCGATATTTTCGTGATTACTCATCCACTTTTTGACAGTATCACGAAGCGGCTGATATCCCTCAGATACACCGTATTGAAGTGCATCGATAGGGCGAGAGTCAAGAATTTGAGCAGCAATAGCCCTAACCTCTTCTACAGGAAAAGCATCGGGTGCCGGATTACCTGCTGCAAGAGGAATAATTTTAGGATCGGCCGTTGCCTTAAGTATTTCTCTTATAGCACTTGGCTGAAGAGAAGATATTTTGTCAGAAAACGTATATTCCATTGTTTTTGCCTTCTTTAATATAAATTCTAAGCTTTGAGCAACATAGAAACAAACTTAGCAAGTATTTCTGCATTGTTAGCCTTAGTATTTTCAACATATTCGCATTTGAATTTGTAAAGCATATCAAAATCATAATTATTTAATTTAATGGCATTTACAAGTTCTTCTGCATTTTCAAATGTAGCACTCGGCATTTCCTTTTTGAGGTCAACATTAATTCCACGTTCGCTTGAATATTCATCATAATCAGGAACGAAGAAATAAAGCGGTTTCATAAGAACGCTTGCCTCAAACGCACAAGCCGAATAATCGGTAATAATAACATCGGCAATTTTCATTAAATCATAAGTCGAGAAATCACCGCTGTATGAAAATTCATTCTCAATTTTAATTTTGGAAAAAAGAGGATGAGCGCTTATAATTAAACGGTAGCCGTCAATATCACGAAATTCTACCTTAAGCTGCTCGGCAATATAAGCATCTCTTTCTCTAAAAGTAGGAAGATAAAGAACAATCTTATCGTGGCTCAATCCCGGATTTTCGGTAAAAAATCTTGAAGCGGCATTATTATCAGTCAATATATCGTCAACTCTCGGAAGCGAACAAATTTTTATTTTAGAATTATCGCAACCGAAAGCCTCCATATAAAACTTAGCTGTTTTTTTTGCTTGGGGAGAGAACATAGTCGTAATTTTTATGCATACACATTGCACGGCTGATTTTCTCGTCCCTGCCCTCTTTAGTGCCGACACTTTGAAGCCCGAATTTTTTTAAGTGCCCCTAAAGCGTGCCACATTTGAATAACCTTTAAGCTTTTCTTATGCTTTAAACAAGAAACTGTAATTGAATAAGTATCAAGAATTGCGACCTTAGAGGTAGCAAGATAATACATATCGCCGATAACAGAAAAGCAATACGATATTTTACCACCGAGGCTTTCAGGTATCATTTTGAGCCTGAAAACCTGCTCGGTATTAGGACATTGCTTATCAATTTCTTTTTCAAGAAGTCTCATATCAAGACTTTTATCGTTGCTTTGCCTTGAAAGATAAACTATTCTGTCCTTAGTTTTAAAAAGCTTGATCGGCGCATAGATAATGCGAAGAAAAAATTTCAGTATTTCAATTAACAATACTTTCATATATATCACTTCTTTAAATTACTCGTAAAGAGGATATTTAGCGCAAATCTCGGCAACGCCGTTTGTGATATAATCCTTATTATTATCAAAATCAATAACTGCAAGAGTGATATATTCTGCACTCTTGTCCATATCGTCTGTATTAAGACCTCTTGTTGTAGCGGCAGGAGTACCGATACGAACACCTGAGGTAACAAACGGTGAAAGAGGCTCATTAGGAACGGTGTTCTTGTTAAGAGTAATATGAACCTCGTCAAGTCTGTTTTCAAGTTCCTTGCCGGTTACATTAGTTCCACGAAGGTCAAGAAGGCAAAGGTGGTTATCTGTACCGCCTGAAACAAGCTTCATACCTCTCTTGATAAGTCCGTTTGCAAGAGCCTTTGCATTTTCAACTACTCTCTTTTGATATTCGTTAAATTCAGGCTTAAGAGCCTCGCCGAAGCAAACTGCCTTACCTGCGATAACGTGCATAAGAGGGCCGCCCTGAGTACCAGGAAATACGGCAGAATTAAGCTTTTTAATAAGGTATTCATTATTGCAAAGAATAAGACCTCCACGTGGACCTCTTAAAGTTTTATGAGTGGTAGTTGTTACAACATCGGCATAAGGAACAGGAGATTGATGAAGACCTGCTGCAACAAGACCTGCAATATGAGCCATATCAACCATAAACATAGCACCGTTTGCATGTGCAATATCAGCCATAGTCTTAAAATCAATTTCTCTCGGATAAGCAGAAGCGCCTGCAACAACAAGCTTTGGCTTAACCTTATTAACCTGCTTAGCAAATTCCTTATAATCAATAAAGCCGTTTTCATCAACACCGTAAGGAACAAAGTTAAAATATTTACCGCTGATGTTGGCAGGTGAACCGTGAGTAAGATGACCGCCGTTATCAAGGCTCATACCCATAACGGTATCACCCGGCTTAAGAAGAGCAAGATAAACTGCAGTATTAGCCTGAGCGCCCGAATGAGGCTGAACATTAGCATAGTTGCATTTGAAAAGTTCACAAGCTCTTTTAATAGCGATATTTTCAACAATATCAACATACTGGCATCCGCCGTAGTAACGTTTTCCTGGTAATCCCTCGGCATACTTATTTGTAAGCACGCTGCCCATTGCAGCCATAACCTGAGGTGACACAAGGTTTTCGGAAGCAATAAGTTCAATGTTATCACGCTGACGTTTAAGTTCTAAAGCCATTGCGTCTGCAACTTCCTTATCCGTTTCGGCAACTTTGCCAATTGAATCATAATAATCTGAATACATATATAATCCTCCTGAATGATTATGCAAATTTATATAATTATACATATCTATAATATCATATAACAAGTAAATATACAACAACAAATTAAAAAGTGTAAAAATATTATACTTGATATATATATAATAATGTGGTAATATATTTAAGTTAAAAATTAATGAATTTCACATATAGGAGTCGAGAAAATGAGCGGTCATAACAAATGGAGCACCATTAAGAGAAAAAAGGTGCAAATGACGCAGCAAGAGCAAAGGTTTTCACAAAAATAGGCAGAGAGCTTGCCGTAGCAGTTAAAAACGGCGGTCCTGACCCTAACAACAACGCTAAGCTTCGTGATGTTATTGCAAAGGCAAAGCAAAACAACGTTCCTAACGATAACATTGACAGAATGTTAAAAAAAGCTGCAGGCGAAAGTGACAGCACTAATTTTGAAGAAATCGTTTACGAGGGTTACGGCCCAAGCGGTATCGCAGTTGTAGTTGAAGCACTTACAGATAACAGAAACAGAACTGCATCTGAAGTAAGGCATTACTTTGACAAAGCAGGCGGAAATATGGGCACACCGGGTTCTGTTACATTTATGTTTGACAGGCAGGGTGTCATTGTTATTGAAAAAGAGGATGTTGATGAGGACCAGCTTATGGAGGACGCACTTGAGGCAGGAGCTTCCGACTTCCTTACAGATGAAGAAGATATTTTCGAGATTAGAACAGAGCCGAATGACGTCGGCGCTATCCGTGATGAGCTTGAGGGCAAGGGATATCACATTATTTCAAGTGAGGCCGCTTATATTCCTCAAACTTATACAAGGCTTGAATCTGAAGAAGATATGAAAAATATGGCAAGAATGATTGATATGTTTGAGGAAAACGACGACGTTCAAAACATTTGGCATAACTGGGAGAATGAGGACGAATACGAAGGCTGATTTCTGAACTACGATAAATATTTAAGGAGAACTGTTTAATTCAGTTCTCCTTTTTTCTTTTGCATATTTTAATAATATATCTTTTTCATTTTCAAGTTTGCCGTCAATTACCATTTCCAAAACAGCAGAGAGAATATCCCCTATCTCCTTACCCTTAAAGCCGAGATTTATCAAATCAAAGCCGTTAATTTTCAAATCCTTAACACTATAAGGCTCGGCATTTGCGATAATTTCATCAACAAGCGACTCGGTAGTAACAAGATTTTGCAGTTCCTCCCCTGTCATTTTGGGATTTTGACCGAGTTTATCGGCACGTTTAACCTCAATTAAGTCACGTACACCCTGCTCGCCCAAACGGTTGAGCCATTTTTTTATATTTTTCTTTTTTATTCCTATATGGATATCGTGGATTGGGATAATAAGCATTACCCTATCGTAAAGTTCATTTGAAATTTTAAAGCGTTTTAAAATCGGTGCGGCAAGGTCTGCGCTGATTTTTTGATGCCCCTTGAAGTGGTCAACTCCGTTATCATCCGTAGTTTTTGCAAGGGATTTGCCGATATCGTGAAGAAGCATAGTAAGCCTAAGCGAAAGCAGCCTTGGCGACTGCTCAACTGTTTTCAGTATGAGTATAGACGTCAAAAATATGCCAAACAGTATTTTGCCCGCAGGTAAAAATCGGTACAAGTTCGGGAATTATCACGCCCATAATTTCTTTATACTCAGTTAAAACATCAAAAACATTATCGCCCAAAAGAAGTTTTGAAAGTTCGGTAAAAATTCTTTCAGCCGATACATTTTTTAAAAGTTCTTTATTTCTAAACAATGCGGCTTTGGTATTTTCCTCAATTTCAAAGCCGAGAGTTGAGGAAAAGCGAACGGCACGCATAATGCGGAGTGTATCCTCTTTAAATCTTTTATCAGGATTGCCGACAGCCTTAATTATTTTATTTTCTATATCATTTCTGCCGCCGAAAAGGTCAACTATTTCATCTTTATTAGGGTTATATGCAATTGCATTTATCGTAAAATCACGACGTGACAAGTCCTCGTCAATATTGCTTACAAAGCTGACATTTTCAGGGTGTCGATTATCTATATACTCACCGTCTGTTCGATAAGTAGTAATTTCAAAATTATCGCCATCAAAAACAGCGGTAACCGTTCCGTGTTTAAGCCCTGTTTCAATATATTTGATATTATTTTCAGCAAGTATTTTTTCAAGGTCACCGGGCTTTGCGGAAGTGGTTATATCAATATCGTCGCACTTTCTTTTCATAAAAAGTCCCTGACGCATCCGCCTACCTGATAAGCCTCAAAGCCTGCATTTTCAATTGTTTCAATCAAGTAATTTGCTTTTTTTCAAAATTGTCATATTGCACCCAAACAAAAAAATTATATAAATATTTTAGCACAAACAAAGCAATAATACAATTATGAAAAATTTTTACACTTATTTAATTGTTGCGCTGACGGGCGGAGCGGGATATTGCCTTATTGAAATACTCTACCGTGGCAGAACGCACTACTCAATGTTTTTCGCCGGTGCAATAGTATTATCGTCATTTTATTATATAAATCAAAAATACGAAATGAGTTTTTGGCTCAAATGCTTGGTAGGAATGTTGATTATAACAGGGGTTGAGCTGCTGTTTGGATTGATATTTAATATCATACTAAAGGAGCACGTTTGGGATTATTCAGGTGTTCCGCTAAACTTTTTAGGTCAGGTCTGCGTACCGTTTTCACTTTTATGGTTTGCCATCTCCGGCGTGGCATTTAAGGTAATTGATACGGTACAAGAGAGTATTGGGGTATGAAAAATAAGGCGACCAATGGTCGCCCCCTACGATATCGAAAAAAATTCCATGTTTAACAAAACATATTAAATAAAAAAACAAGCACAACCGATTGGTTGTGCTTGTTTCATTAAAGGTAAATTGTAAGGTTAAATTACTTGAGTTCAACCTTTGCGCCAGCCTCTTCGAGCTTAGCCTTGAGAGCTTCAGCGTCAGCAGTTGGAACTGCTTCCTTAACAGCCTTAGGAGCGTTATCAACGATTTCCTTAGCTTCCTTAAGGCCAAGACCTGTTGCTTCACGAACAGCCTTGATAACCTGAATCTTGTTTGCGCCTACTTCTGCAAGTACTACGTCAAACTCTGTCTTTTCGTCAGCTGCTGCTGCGCCACCCTCTGCAGGTGCTGCTACTGCTACTGCTGCTGCAGCGCTTACGCCGAATTCTTCTTCTACTGCTGATACGAGCTCTGAAAGCTCAAGAACTGTAAGAGTTTTAAGCTCTTCAACAATTGCTGTAACTTTTTCTGATGCCATTTTATTTTCCTCCGATTAAAGATTAATTTTAATTAAAATAGTTTTGATTTAATTATTCAGCTGTTTCTTCAGCCGGTGCTTCTGCAGGAGCTTCTGCTTCTTCTGCAGGTGCATCTTCTTAGCTGTAGGCTCACAAGCCTCAACGCCGCCCTTATCAACAATAGCCTGTACTCCACGAGCAAAAGCTGCGATAGGTGCATTGAATACGCTGCAAACTGTAGCAAGGAGAACTTCTCTTGATGGAAGCTTAGCAAGAGCCATAAGCTTATCCATAGAGATTACTTCGCCGTCAAGATAACCGCTCTTAAGTGAGAAGTTGTCGTGTGAATCAGCGAACTTTTGAAGAATACGTGCTGATGCTACATAATCATCAGCCGCTGTTGCGATTGCTGTAGTACCTTCGAGAACATCTTCGAGACCTGCAAGACCTGCATCCTCAACTGCTCTGCCGAGGATTGTATTCTTAACTACTGTGTATTCAACACCTGCTTCACGAAGCTCCTTACGAAGCTTTGTGTCGTCTTCTACGTTGATACCCTTGTAGTCAACTACAACGCCGGCACAAGAATTTTTAATTCTCTCTGAAAGGTCAGCAACCATTTGCTTTTTTCTTTCAAGAACTGCTGTACTTGGCATTTAATTTACCTCCATTAATATTTGCCGTAAGAAATACGGACTTGAAGGCTGTTTAGCTATAACAAAAAGTGCACTCCGAGAACCTCGGAATGCACGTAAAACATCAAAATAACATAATGCTACTTGAATGTCCATTCCTCGGCAGGCGAAAACTTACGCCGTATCGGCACCTGCTGTCTTTGGCTGAACAGCTATTGTATTTTAACACAAGGATTGCTCCTTGTCAATACCTAAAATTACTCAGCACTTGCAACTGTGCCAACCTTGTTTGGGTTAATCTTAACACCAGGGCCCATTGTTGAAGCAACAGCTACTGACTTAATGTACTGACCCTTTGATGAAGCAGGCTTAGCCTTGATGATAGCGTCAAGAAGAGCATTGAAGTTTTCAAGAAGCTTATCAGTACCGAATGAAGCCTTGCCGATTGGGCAGTGAATAATGTTTGTTTTATCAAGACGGTATTCAATCTTACCTGCCTTAGCCTCCTGAACAGCCTTTGCTACGTCCATAGTAACTGTGCCTGCCTTAGGTGACGGCATAAGACCACGAGGACCGAGAACCTTACCTAAACGGCCAACGAAGCCCATCATATCAGGTGATGCGATAGCAACGTCGAAATCCATCCAGCCGCCCTGAATCTTTTGAACAAGGTCAGCATCGCCAACAACGTCAGCGCCTGCTTCTGTAGCAGCCTTAGCAAGGTCGCCCTTAGCGAAAACAGCAACCTTAACGTCCTTACCTGTACCGTTAGGAAGAATAACAGCGCCACGAACCTGCTGGTCAGCGTGACGTGAGTCAACACCTAAACGAATATGAACTTCAACAGTTTCGTCAAACTTAGCTGTAGCTGTCTTTACTGTGAGGTCAAGAGCCTCTTTTGAATCATATAAATTTGAACGGTCAATAAGCTTTGCACCGTCTGTATATTTCTTTCCGTGTTTCATAATTAAATTACCTCCAGTGGTTAAATCGGATACTTCCTCCCACAAGGGAATTAGTCTTCTACTACTATACCCATGCTGCGTGCAGTGCCTGCAATCATTGACATTGCTGATTCAAGATTTGCTGCGTTAAGGTCAGGCATCTTTGTTTCAGCGATTTTCTGTACGTCAGCCTTTGAGATGGTTGCTACCTTGTTCTTGTTAGGAACACCGGAAGCCTTATCAATACCGCAAGCTTTCTTAATAAGAACAGCTGCAGGCGGTGTCTTTGTTACAAATGTAAATGAACGGTCTTCATATACTGTGATTACTACAGGGATGATAAGACCTGCGTCATTCTTAGTTCTTTCGTTGAATTCCTTTGTGAATGACATAATGTTTACGCCGTGCTGACCGAGTGCCGGACCAACAGGTGGTGCCGGAGTAGCTTTGCCGGCAGGAATCTGAAGTTTAATTAAACCTACTACCTTCTGTGCCATAATTAATTTCCTCCTAATATTGTGGTAAATGGCGAAGCCTTTGGCTTCTCCCACCATCGCTTAAACGCCACAGTGCAATCAAGCGATGATAATAAGCAGATATACTGCGAATTACTGAATTAAATAATGATTAGTCTTCCTGAACTTTTTCAAGCTGGTCAAGTTCAAATTCAACCTGATTTTCTCTGCCGAACATTGAAACTGTAACCTTAACGCTGTTGTTATCAACGTCAATCTCGTCAACAGTACCTGAGAAGCCCTCAAGAGGACCGTCAACAACATTAACAAGATCTCCTACTTCGTAGTTAACCTTAACGCTGACTCTTTCAAGAGCGTTATTTCTTACCTCTTCGTCTGTAAGCGGCTGAGGCTCACCCTCAGGACCTACAAAGCCCGTGCAGCCTCTTGTGTTGCGAACAACATACCAGCTGTCGTCAGTCATAATCATTTTAACGAAGACATAGCCGGGCATCAACTTTCTTTGATACTCTTTTTCTGTGCCGTCGCTTTTAAGTTCTTTTACTGTTTCGGTTGGAATAGCAACCTCAAAAATTAAGTCGTGAAGGTTACGATTTTCAACAACAGTTAAAATGTTGCTTGCAACTTTATTTTCATATCCTGAAAAAGTATGTGCAACATACCATTTTGGTTCTTCCATCAATAAGCCTCCCGAATAATTATTTAAGCATTAAGTACAAAGTAATTATTCAGCAGCTTTTTGTTGTTTCGGCTGTGGTAGCCTTATCAAGAGCAGCAGCTGTTGTACTTTCACCCTGCTGAGAAGCCGATGTCGTAGTTGTAGTTTCGGCAAGGTTTTTGATACCCTTCATTCCAAGAGAAAGAAGCGAGTCAACACCGTAAATAGCCAAGCCTGCAATAATAACTACAACAAGAACAATAATGGTGTTTTTAAGGACGTCCTTTGCAGGTGCCCAAACAACCTTTTGCCCTCTGCCTTAACACTTTTGAAGAATGACGCAATGGATTTAAAAGGATTTTTCTTTGACTTCTTCTTGTCCTTAGACTTAGCGGCTTTTGCTGTCTTTTCAGATTTAGCGTCAGCCTTAGTTGAAGTCTTCTTTTCTTCAGCCATTCGGTCTTCCTCCAATCACTTTGTCTCTCTGTGGAGAGTGTGTTTCTTACAGAATGGACAATACTTGTTCATTTCCAACCTGTCAGGTGTGTTTTTCTTGTTTTTCATTGTGTTGTAATTGCGCTGTTTGCATTCAGTGCAAGCTAAGGTAATCTTAACTCTCATAAAATAGCACCTCCATTAATATTTCGATAAAATAATCTCCCTCGTTCGCCACGCAAAGCGAAGCAGGCAAAAAAATAACGCCTATCGGCATTTCACCTACTACGAGGTAAGCACTACTATATCACAGAAAGTAAACTAAGTCAAGTATTTTCAACAAAAGTTTGCAATTGGCGAAGTTTTATATTATTATATAACAAAATCAATGATAAGGCAATGAATAATATGACTGAAATTATAATCGGCGCAGGTGCAAGCGGTCTTGCCTGTGCAATAAGATTAAAACAGAATATGCCAAATGATGAGGTTATACTTCTTGAAAGGCTTGATACGCTCGGCAAAAAATTCTTGCCACGGGAAACGGCAGATGCAACCTTTCAAACGAGCATGCAAAGCATTATAAAGAGGTAATAAATTTCTTTAATAATATAGGACTTAAAACAAAAAGCGACAGCGAGGGCAGAATTTATCCTTATTCAAATCAAGCCGCAACCGTCAGAGATATGCTTGAAAAAGAATGTATCAGGCTCAAAGTGCAAATCATCACCGACTGCACAGTTAAAAGCGTTGACAGGGATTTAATTGTATCAACCGACTGCGGTATGTTTTACGCAGACAGCGTTATTATTGCCGCCGGAGGTATGGCTCAAAGTTTCCTCGGCTCAAACGGCAGCGGATATGAGATACTGAAAAATCTCGGTCACAGGATAACACCGCTGTCCCCTGCTCTTGTTCAACTTGTATCATCAAGTAAATATCCGAGGCAGTTAAAAGGGCAAAGAGTTAAAGGAAATATGAAAATACTTCTTGACGGCGAATGTGTAAAACAAGAATACGGCGAAATTCTTTTTACAGATTACGGCTTATCCGGAATTGTGAGTATGAATTTAAGCGAAGCCGTAAGCAAAAATTTTGAATGCAAAACTCCTAAAAAATGCCATGCGGTAATTGACCTTGCAAATGATTTCAGTGAAGACGAATTACTTGAACACATTAATAAATTCGGCTCACTTGAGGGAATACTCGGTGAAAAAGTTTCATCTCTGCTTGAAAAGCAAGCAAACGGTGACAAGAAAAAGATTTGCAAATATGCTAAAATTGGCAATTGATTATCACCGGCACAAAAGGATTTAATTTTGCACAAATTACGAGCGGCGGCGCAGACTTGACCGAATTTAATAATTTTGAATCTAAACTTATTGAAAATCTATATGCCTGCGGTGAGGTATTGGATCGGCAATTTGAATGCGGCGGATATAATCTCAACTTTGCATTTTACAGCGGCATAAGCGTCGCAGACGAAATAAATAAAAAGAGGACAAACAATGATAAGAATTAACGAAATTGCATTATCGCTTGACGAGGACGAAAGCCAACTTAAAAAGAAAGCGGCTAAAATCCTTAAAATAAACGAAAAATATATAAAAAAATATACTATTTATAAAAAAAGCATTGACGCAAGAAAAAAGGACGATGTGCATTTCACATATTCGCTTGACGTAAATATCTCGCTTGACGAGGAGCAAATTGCATCAAAATGCAAATCAAACAAGGTGCAAATCGTTAAGCCGTATGTTTACGAATTGCCCGAAAACAAAAGAGTAAGCAAATTCCGTCCTGTTGTTGTAGGTTTCGGTCCGGCAGGTATGTTTGCAGGTCTTATACTTGCGCTTTCGGGTTTAAAGCCTATTATTCTTGAGCGTGGCAAGGACGTCGAAGCGAGAAAGGCAGACGTTCAAAAATTTTGGCGTGAAAAGAAGCTCAATGAAGAATCGAACGTACAGTTCGGCGAAGGCGGCGCAGGCACATTTTCTGACGGAAAGCTCACAACGGGAATAAAAAGTCCGTTTATCAAGAAAATACTTGAGGAACTTTACGAAGCTGGAGCACCGGAGGAAATTTTATATTCATCAAAACCGCATATCGGAACGGACAGGCTTGAAATTGTAGTTAAAAACATAAGAAAAAAGATTGAAAGTTTAGGCGGCGAAGTAAAGCTTGAATGCAAGCTTACAAGGCTTATTGTTGCAAATAAATTTGTGCACGGAGTGACATACGAGCACAAGGGTGAAAGCATTGACCTTGAAACAGATACGGTAATTATGGCAATAGGCCACAGTGCAAGAGATACGGTTGAAATGCTTTATAACCTCGGCGTTGACATTATGCAAAAGCCGTTTTCGGTCGGTGCAAGAATCGAGCATCCGCAAAAGCTTATCAACGAGGCTCAATACGGCAGATTTGCTAATCATCCAAAACTCGGTGCGGCTGATTATAAGCTTGCGTGCCACGGACTTCACGAGAGAGGTGCATATACATTTTGTATGTGCCCCGGCGGCACGGTCGTTGCGGCAGCAAGTGAAAAAGAATGTGTAATAGTAAACGGTATGAGTTCGCTTGCACGTGACGGAGAAAACGCAAATTCTGCGCTTCTTGTTGGCATTGAACCAAAGGATTTTCCGAGCGAGCACCCGCTTGCAGGCATTTATTATCAAAGAGAGATTGAGCACAAGGCTTATGAACTTGCAGGGGCTAATTACAATGCACCGGCTCAGCTTGTCGGCGATTTCCTAAAAGGAATTGAAAGCAAGCAACTCGGAAATGTTAAGCCTACCTGTCCTACGGGTGTTACGCTGACAAATCTTGACGAATGCTTACCCACTAAGGTATCTGCAACAATGAAAAGCGCTATAGTTGAAATGGATAAAAAGCTAAACGGCTTTAATCTCTATGATGCAGTATTGACGGCGCCTGAAACGAGGTCGTCGAGTTCTGTAAGAATTTTACGTGATGATTTGCTTCAATGCAATATCAGAGGTGTTTATCCGTGCGGCGAGGGCGCAGGCTATGCAGGCGGCATAATTTCTGCGGCGGTTGACGGAGTTAAATGTGCACATGCGGTACTTAATGACGAGCATTAATTTATTTTATACTAAAGGACATATTCATTATGAGAATGAAAAGAAAGAAAAATCTTGATGAAAGAATAGCGGCTTCAAGCGATTATCTTATCACTATGAAAAACGACTCGCTTGATTTTCAAGATGCAATAAAGGAAAATCATCTTCTTGATTTTAATAAAGTATTTAAAAAGGAGCAGCCTGTATATTTGGAAATAGGTTGCGGCAAGGGTCAATTCGGCAACACGTTTGCACATCAAAATCCCGACAAAAACATTCTTTGCGTTGAAAGAAACAGGAACGTGCTGATTATGGCGATTGACAAGGCGAGAGAGCTTGGGCTTGACAATATTATGTTTCTTTGCGGCACGGCGGAATATTTACCGTCTTACATACCAAATAACAGCATTGAGGAAATTTATCTTAACTTTTCGTGCCCGTTTCCAAAAAAGAGCCACGAGGCGCACAGGCTTACAAATCCACGTTTTCTTGAAATATACAAGCCTATGCTCAAAAACGGCGGTGCAATATGCCAAAAGACAGACAATATGCACTTTTTTGAATATTCAATCGAAAGCTTTTCAAAATGCGGCTTCAAGCTTTCAAATATTTCGCTTGATTTGCATAAGAGTGGTTTTGAGGGAAATATCGAAACGGAATATGAACAGAAGTTTTCGTCACAAGGGTTCCCAATTTACAGATTGGAAGCAAGGTTATAACAAAACGCAATATATTATCAAATGCCTAACTGAAAATAATTCAGTTAGGTATTTTTTATGCTTGACAAATATGGTCTATTGTTGTAGACTATAGATGAGGTCGATACTTGTAGACCAAAGGAGTGACAATGAAATGAATTTAAAAATGTGTGAAAGTGATTATAAATTTATGAGCATCATTTGGAATAATGAGCCGGTTCGTTCGGGCAGGCTTGTTGAGCTTTGCGCCGAGAAGCTTAATTGGAAAAAATCCACAACGTACACCACGCTAAAAAAGTATGTGAAAAAGGATATGCAAAAAATCAAAACAGCATTGTTTCGTCAACAGTTAAAAAAAGCGAGGTGCAGGAGTTTGAAAGCAGGCACGTTATCGACGAAGCATTTTCAGGCTCACTCCCCAATTTTTTAACAGCATTCTTTTCAGGCAAAAAAATCAGCAATAAGGAAGCAGAGGAATTAAAAAACTGATTGATGGTTATAAGGAATAGGTGAAAAGAATATGAGCAATTTATTTTATACCGTTTTAAATATGAGCATTACCTCATCAATAATCATTGCTTTAGTGATTATCATAAGGCTTTTCTTTAAAAATCTGCCTAAAAAATACAGCTATATTCTTTGGAGCGTAGTAGGATTTAGGCTTTGTGTGCCGTACTCATTTAAATCAATTATAAGTCTTTTTAATATCGGCAGTGCAATAAACAGCAATCCGATTAAAACAGATAATAACAAACTAAGCTATGTTGACAAAGCAAGCATAATACCGCAGAGTATCGCTTCCTCATCAGACGTTTCAAATACAGGTACAATTACCCTATCAAATTCCTTACCTTATATTTGGCTTGGGATTGTATTAATTATTTTAACTGTCAGCATTATTAAATATTTAAAATGCAAATATATGCTTAAAGACGGTGAAAAATTCAGCGATAATATTTATTATTGCGATAAAATAAGCACACCGTTTATATTCGGTATTACAGCACCGAAAATTTATATACCAAAGGGTACAGACACCGCTTATCTTGAGTATATAATTGCCCACGAAAAATACCATTTAAAGCGAAAAGACTATATTATTAAAGCGTTTGCATACATGCTTTTATGTATTCACTTTTTCAATCCGCTTTGCTATGTTGCATTTAGGCTTATGAACAAGGATATGGAAATGAGCTGCGACGAAAAGGTTATTGAATCGTTCAAAAGTATAAAAAGAGAATACTCCACCGCCCTGCTTAGCTTTGCAACAAATAATTATAAAGCATCACCGAGTCCGTTATGCTTTATTGAAAATGACGCCAAAAGCAGAATAAAAAACATTCTCAAATTCAAAAAGCCTAAAAAGGCAGTCAGCATTATTTCAATAATACTTTGCCTTACTGTTTTGAGTGCCTGCGTTTCAAACCCTGTCGACGTTAAAAAGCAGACTGATAAAATAAGCATAAATACAAATATATCTTCAACGCAAAGCAGCAGTTTCAGTGATGATTATATTTTAGGAAAAGTGATTTTTGAAAGCCCTATACTTTCAAGCATACTGATTGACGGCGGCAACACAACAATCAAATTTGACGGCAAAAAGCTAATCAGAAGCAATGATGAAGAGCAAACCGAATACAGCGACAAGGTTGAGGAGCTTGAATATACCAAAAAGCAATTTTCAGAAAAATATTCCAATAAAGACGATACGCTCACACCTGTTATTGACAAAAATATTTTAAAAACACAAAGATTATTAAAGAAGTAAAATATTATAAAGATAAAAGTTTTGTTTCCGTAATATACTTTGATAATAAGCCTGCTTTATATGGCTCAGACGGAATCAGAATTTATGAGATTATGCCAAATTCAAATGGCTTTGGCAAGGCAGTATCAAACGAAATTTTGAAGCACACATCGCCGAATTCTGATTATGAAAAATACAAAAGTGAGGCACATTATATTTACCAAAAGGAATACACAGGCGATGACACAATCAGCGTATATTTAAACTTTTATGCCGCAACTTATTCAACAAGGTTCGGCTATGTAAAGGATGAAAGCGCTTGGATGAGTGACGCAAAAATTGATTTAAAGCTTAACGATAATTCCGACTACAGCGTTGTTAAATTTACTGTGCCGCAGGACGGAAGTGAATACAATAAGAGCATAAAAGAAATGTTTTCAAATGACGTATACGCCTATTATTTTGGCGACAATGCCAATAACAATGATAGCATATCAAAAGAATTGACAATTCAAGCAATAAAAAGTTTAGTTAAAAGCAATAAAGATATTGACATTAACAAATCAATTGAAACGCTGATTAAAAGAATAGGAAATATCAATTTGATTGATAATGACTATAACGAATACTTCAACCTTCTTATTGACTATGACGAATACACCGTTCGCTACACGTTCAATAAATACAAAAACGGAAAGCTTGGCGAGCCGGAGGGAAAAATACTTCAAAGCGCATTTTCAAAAATCGCAGAAGATGAATACGTTAAAGCAAGTGCAAACACAGGCAAGGAATATTTTGACGCTTTTGATAAACACGCAAGGAATTTAAAAAAGCAAAACAAACTTGATTATGATTTTAAATTGCTATATCCTTACACATACTTATATTTAACCGAATATGCAAAATAAACTTTTGAATTACAACACATAAAAAAAGAAGAAAGACATTCAAAATTCGGAATGTCTTTCTTCTTTTTATTTAAACACAATTTTAACAGCGTTCTTTTTATTATATTTTTCAAGTTCGTCCTTTAATTGAGCAAGTTCATCTTGATTAATTTCCTGCTTATCCTCAGGATAATCCCAATTAGAAAAAGGATTTTTCTTAGTACAAAGCATATTGCCGCCGTCAAGCACCCAAGGAAGTGCAAGAATTTTTCTTTTATTTTTCACATAAAAGAGAACGCCTGTACTGCCCTTAGACACGTTTTTAAAATACACAAGCCCTTTAGCCTCTTTCATAATAAGCCTAATCTGCTGGTCAGGCTCAAGATTTATAAACTGCCTGCGATTAATAAGCGGAAAAACAATTATGCCAAGCACAAGAATAACAACAACGAGAATTATTATTTGATTAACTGTCATTTTTGAATACCTATTGTTATGATTTCAAACGGTTTATATTCAAGCGTATCTCCAGCCTCGCCGATAACATTTTCAAGCATATCGAGAAGCTTAACAGACTTAGAAAGCTTAATTTTGCCACGCTTGCCGTCCTGTTCACTCAAACGAATAACCGTCATTGAGCCATCCTCGCTGTCCTTCATAGCCTGCAAATAAAGAGGTTCGAAAGTATCGCCGTCATATAATACGTCGGATTTTACAAGTTGCTCGTTAAACTGAAACGCAAGTTTATTAACGCCTGCCTCAACAGCACCGTTTTCGTGAGGATAAATCATATAGCTAAAATTATGATGCCCCATATCCGAGGTTACGTCAGGGCGAATCGTTGCACGAAGAAGCGAAAGCGACATAGTATTTTCATCAAAGCCGATACCGTACTTGCCGTCATTGATAAGTGCAACACCGCCGTCGGTTTCAGAAAGGTCAGCCCATTTGTGGTGACAGGTTTCAAACCTTGCCTGCTGCCATGTAGTATTTTTATGAGTGTCACGTTCAATAAAACCTGCCGAGGTGTCGCAAAGTGCCTTGCGTGTAAGAACATTACAAGAAAATTCAGCCTTTGCAAGCTTATGTTTTTCGTTCCAATCTACTATATTTTCAACCTCTATGCCACGGCTTCTTCTAAAGAATCTTATAAGCATAGTCCACGTTGATTTATCGGTTGAAAGAACGGTTTTAAACGTTGCACATTCACCGTCAAGTTCACAAAGAGATAGCTTTTCACTCACCTTAATTTCAATCTGTTTATCCTTATAGTTAGGAAGAATATCCCAAGCATCATAATTACCCGGACAGTCTGTATAAATCTTAAGTTTGTTGAAATCGCCGTCAACCCACTGCCTATCCTGCTTTTTATCAACAAGAGAAGCAATAGAGCCGTCGTCATTAAGCACAGCTTTATAAAACGGAGTTTCTATATTATTGGAGTTGCAGTCAAGCCATTCGTCATTAAACTTAGTTGCACGAAGTGACGCTGAGGAAAGCGCAGGAATATTAGGAATAATCCAATTACCTTTAACGCCGTAGCGAGTAGCCGTACCTTTTTTGTTAGGAACAAAGGTCAATGCGTCACGTTTGAAATTAAGAGTGTTGAAATATTTTGAGCCTGTGCCGATAAGTGAATCGACAGTCTTTTCAATCTCGGCATAGTCTTTCATTGCGTCCTCATATACAGGGTGAATATGAGAGCCGGGAAGAATATCGTGAAACTGATTGATAAGAAGCTTTTTATAAGCATCTGTTATAGTTTTTTTATTATCCTCGCCACGTAAAACAGAAAGAATTTCAGCGTCACGCAATTTATATTCAAGACGTCTGTTAGCACGCTTCATATTTGACTTGGTTGTAAACGTACCTCTATGCATTTCAAGATAAAGTTCGCCGTCCCAAGTCTGCAAACTATCATTGTTTTTGAGATTTTTTTCAAGAAATTCCTGACCGCCCATATGCTCGCACTTCGGCATAATTGAAAGCTTATCAAACCTGTGCATAAGCTCAATCATTTCTTCTGTGCAGCCCGAACCGCCGTCACCGTAGCCAAACATATTCATAGTTTGACCGCCGCTGTCCTTATCGATATAAGCCTCCCAATTCTCTTGAATTTGAGACGGCATATTCCATGTGATAAAGTGAGTAGGCGGAACGCAAGCCAAAACAGACGTGCCGTCAATACCCTTCAAATAAAGTTATTGTGAGGGAAACGGTTAGTGTCATTCCATGTTGACATTTTGTTGAAACAAAATAATCAACACCGCTCTTTTAAGAATTTGCGGCAAAATCCAGCTATTGCCGAAAACATCGGGAAGCCAAGCGTTATTAACGGTTTTTCCAAACATTCTCTTATAAGTTTGCTGACCGTAAAGGCATTGACGAACAAGGCTTTCCGCTGTAGGAATATTACAATCAGGTTCAACATACATTGCGCCTACAGGCTCAAACTGACCGTTTTTAACTTTTTCTTTAAGTTCATCAAAAACGTCGGGATAATATTTTTCAAGTGTTTCATAAACATAAGGCTGAGTATGAGTATACTTGAAATCGGGATATTTATCCATAAGCCTAAGCTGAATTAAAACGGTACGAAGATTTTTCTGCACAGCGTGTATTCTGCGCCAATAATATGCTATATCAAGATGAGAATGTGCAATTAAAGCAACATCGCCGTTGCCTTTATAATTATCATTAGCAAAAACAACATCATCAAGATATTTTTGACATTCATCAATGCCGTTGAGTTCTTCACTGTCGAAATCGATAAAATTCATTGCATTGTTAAGTTCTTTATTAAGAAATGCACGGTAATCTTCGTTAAATAAATCGCTCTTTGCAATATCCAAAAGAAGTTCAAAATCCCATACAAGGTCCTGCACTTTATGATTGACAGTGCAAATATATGCGCCCTCAAAAATCTGACGGCAACCACGAACTGAAAGTGATTCGGGGTTACGCTCATCATCCGGCTTTGAACGGTTATAACCCATCATTTCAAAATGAAGAGTTTTAGTATCGTCAACGTAAGGAGAAAGAAGCATTCTTTCTCTGTTAGGGTCAACACCGCCGACGTATTTACCGTTTACCTTAACGCAAATTTCAGCCGCAGTTTTAAGTGAAAACCAAAGCTCTTTACCCTGAAGTTCCTTAGGAATATCAACGTCTGCCTTAATAAAAGCAGTTCCGTCGGGAGTGAAATACATATCGCCTTTGTTAAGCGGTCTGTAATCATCGCTGTAATATTCAAACTCCATTTCTGAAATTTGACGTGCATCTTTAATCATAAGATTATTTATTTCCCACTTTGAAGAATAAATATATCTTTTAAGCCAGCCAAAACGCAAATCTGTCCATTCCTCAGGACGCATTGAACGTCTGACTACTTTAATGTGTGCCATATTTATCCCTCCCTATATATCCTGAAAATAAGGCTTTTTACGAATTGCATTAACCTTAACATTCTTTTTCAAGTCTTTTTTAATCTGTTCCTCAATCCAAGCTGTGCAACGGTTTAAGATAAGGCATTTTGAACACTCGCCCCTGAAAATAAGAGTAAGCTCATCACCGTCAAGACCGACAAATTCAACCCAGCCGCCGTCGCCCTGAAGTTTCGGTTGCAAAACAGTTTCAACATAATTTTTAATTTTTTCCATATTAAACTCCAAAATTAAGCATTAATAATATTTTTGATTTTTCCTCTTATAGCATCAAGGCGCTTTGCCGCATTTTCCTTAGATGGGTCACAATTGAATAATAAACCTTAATCTTAGGCTCTGTACCCGAAGGACGAACAGCAAGCCATGAGCCGTCATTCCATATATATTTAAGTACATTTTCCTTAGGCAAATCACGAATACCGCCTGAAAAATCAATAACTTCTTTAATGCCGTCAAAAAGAGAAATGCCCTTACTTCTGAATTCAGTCATAAGGCTTTGAATTTTTTCTGCTCCGTCTTTTCCTTTCAATACGAATGAATCAAGGAAATCAAGATAATAGCCGTATTCATTATAAATCTCATTAAGCCCGTCGACGAGAGTTTTACCCTGGTTTTTATACCAAGCTGCCATTTGGCAAATAAGCATTGAAGAAACAACGGCATCCTTATCCCTTGCGTGGGTGCCTACGAGATAGCCATAAGATTCCTCATAGCCGATAACAAATTCCTGCTTGCCGGACTCTTCATACTTATTAATTTTATCGCCGATATATTTAAATCCTGTAAGCGTTTCTTCAATTTTAAGTCCAAACTTTCTGCCTATATTAGCGCCAAGTTCGCTTGTAACAATTGTTTTAACAAGTGTTGACTTTTCATTTAAAGTATCCTTTTTCATAGTAAGGACGAAATTAACAAGAAGCGCACCTGTTTGGTTACCTGTAAAGAGCTTATAATCGTCACCGTCTTTAACGGCAATACCAACTCTGTCGCAATCGGGGTCAGTACCCAAAACAAGGTCGGCACCGATTTTCTTAGCCTTTTCAATGGCAATATTAAGCGCATCCTTTTCCTCAGGGTTAGGAGAACGAACGGTTGAGAAATTGCCATCGGGAAGTTCCTGCTCCTTAACAACGGTAACGTCCAAACCTTCAAGCATTCTTCTTACAGGAATATTTCCTGTGCCGTGAAGCGGAGTATAAACTATTTTCAAATCGCTCTTTTCTTCATAAAGCGACTGCTTTTTAACCTCATTAAGAAATGCGTTAAGTTCATTTTCGCCGATATAATTAATAAGTTTACTTTCCTCTAAAAAAGGAATTGATGAATAATCGGTAATATCATTTATAAAGGCGATTGCATTTTTAGCGTCCTCGGTGCAAAATTGGCATCCCTTACTGTCATAAACTTTATAACCGTTATACTCCTTAGGGTTATGAGAAGCGGTAATCATAACGCCCGCCGTGCAGCCAAGATAATGAGTTGTGAATGACAAAACGGGAACAGGCACAATCATTTTATAAATGTTAACCTTAATGCCCTGAGAAGCAAACACACCTGCAGCAGTTTTGGCAAAATATTTTGAATTGTTACGAGTATCATAGGCAATAGCTACACTGATTTCCCCGTCATTTTTGCTTTTAAGGTAACGTGCAAGACCGAGTGTTGCTTTACCAACAGTGTAGCGGTTCATTCTGTTTGAGCCTGCGCCCATAATACCTCTCAAACCGCCTGTACCAAAAGCAAGATCTTTATAAAATCTATCCTCAATTTCCTTATCGTCTGTAATGCTTTTAAGCTCGGATTTTGTATCTTCATCCGCAAACGAAAGCCACTGCAAATATTTATCCTTATAAGTCATAATAATACCTCGAACAAAATTCATTATATTTATATTTTTTATTTATTACAGATTGCGAAGAAGTAGTCAGAATTGGATTTTTAGTAAAGGGAGCTGTACATGGGTACTGCCCCTTTGCTAAAAATTCAAAGCGCCCAACATTTTGATGCCATATCCCTTAGGATATTAAGACAAAACGTTCAAGTGCTGTTGATACGGTTATCAATAGCTTAATAATTGTACTATTGAAAATCAATATCTGATAATTACAAATATCGGGCGCAGTTATGGCTGCTTATTCACAATCTATTTAAAATACATGTAATACTGACATTTAATCATTCCGTTATATAGCTTACGGCGCTTGTCCGCTTTTCTGCCAAACTCACGTTCAAACTCCTCATCCGGAGAAATGATGCCGTAACTCCAGCCGTGTTTTGAAACGAACTTTTCACCCATAATATGATAAATATTCTTAGCTGTTTTGACATCAAGCATTCGTTCCCCATAAGGCGGATTAGTAATAAGTGTGCCCTTTTCGGTGGTCGGGTTAAAATCCTTAATATCTGCCGTTTCAAGCCTCAAGAATTTGTCGACTTTAATCCTCTTTGCATTTGCCATAGTAAGCTCAAGAGCATGAAAATCAATATCTGAGCCGAAAGCAACAAAATCCGTATCGGTTTTGATAATATCGTGGCAGCGCTCTCTCTCCTGTATCCAAGCCTTTTCAGGAATAAATCCCCAGCGGTCGCACTCAAAATTACGGTTAATTCCCGGTGCGATATTATGAGCCATCATAGCGCCTTCAATCAAGATAGTTCCGCTTCCGCAGCAAGGGTCATACATTGTATGATAATGCCTAAGCCTCGAAAGAGAGCAAAGTGCGGCGGCAAGAGTTTCTCTTATCGGTGCATCATTAGCTTCGGGGCGATATCCTCTTTATGAAGTCCCCTTCCGGTAGTATCAGCATAATTGTCACTTCGTTTTTCATAATAGAAAACTGAATTTGATGAACAGGACCGGTTTCCTCAAACCAAGATATGCCATAATCCTCTTTAAGCGACTCAACGACTGCTTTTTTATTATCTTTTGGCAATCGGGAACGGAATGAAGAGCCGAATTAATGCTGTAACCCTTAACGGGAAATGTATCGCTTGAGCCGATAAATTCCGACCAAGGAAGCGATTTCACCGATTGAAAAAGCTGTTCAAAAGTTTCAGCCTTAAACCTATCAAGAACAATAAGAATTCTTTCTGCAAAGCGGCTGTTAATATTAGCTCTTGCAAGCATAGCCTCATCGCCCTCAAAAAAAAAGACACGTCCGTTTTCGGCTGATACGTTTTCAGCCTCCATAAATTTAAGTTCATCTGCAACCAAGCCTTCTAAACCTAAAAGGCAAGGCGCTGTCATTAATAAATGCATAATCTTTTCCTTACTCTATAACAAAAATAAGGGTGTAAAAATACACCCTTAAAATGAATTTTACTTACCTGATGAAATATCGTAAAAAACGATTTCGTCACTTTTAACGTAACCTTTTTCCCTCGCTTTTTTCTCGATATAATCGTCTTTATCCTCATTATCAAGCACAGCCTGAAGTTCCTTGTTTTCCTCCTGCTGCGCATCATATTTGGCGCCTATTTCAGCCTTTTGCTTTTCAAGCCTGCTGATGTCTGCATTTTGATTAACAACGCTGATAGAAAAAAATGCAAAAACACCGACAAGTAATAGACCGACAAGAATTTTGCCGATGCTGTATTTGCCGATATATAGCTTTTTAGACTTGCTCTTGCTTTCCTTTGCCAAATTCGTCACCTTCATATTTTTTACGGTTAGGTTTTTTAATGATTTCTTTAATATTATAATATAACATCCTCGGCAATTGCAACACTTTTTAAAATTTTCTAATGATTTTTTTACTTTTTTAACCGAATTTTAACCTTTTGGCAATTTTTTTTCAAGCGGCAAAGAAATCTTACCCATGCTTATAATATAGACTGTAAATCCGACAAAAATAAATGCAAGAAAAATGCCCTTTATTGCACCGTCATTAAAGATTAAAAGATATGAAAATGAAACAAAGGACGTTATAAGCCAAAAAAGCAAATCAAAAAGAGTGAGCCGCCGAAGGAAAGGCGAAAAAGGCGCATTAAATCATACAAAAAGCCAAGCCCTGTACCGACAAAAATGCATAAAAAAGCGCCTCAACCACCGAAAAGCCTCTTTAAAAGTGAGGTGGAGGAAAACTTTTCGCTGTAAAGAAGCGAAGTAACCTTTCCGCTGACGCTGACAGTTCCCGCCTCCAAATTAAGTTCCTCAATATGCAAAAGTTCGCCCTTAATCGTAAGCTCACCGCAAGGTGAAATCGCAATAATTTCCTCCTCGTTGAATGAGTCTACGTCACTTATTCCGGTTAAAGTTAAATGCTCCCTATTTTCAAGAGTGAGCAAATGGTTCATATCAACGTTATTATCCATAAAATCACCTAAATAATTTTATGCAAACGATGATATAAATATAACAAAAAGAAAAGCAGTACGTCCCTTATAGCACCTCGTACATTTTGGCGGCGTCCTCTTTAAGAGCGTGCTCATTGATTGCAAGCACCTTATATGAATTTTCTCTTGCGCCGAGAGTGATTTTGATTGTATCGCCCACTTTAACATCGTACGAAGCACGGGCAACCTTACCGTTTACCTCAACCTTGCCTGCATCGCAAGCTTCGTTTGCAACAGTTCTGCGTTTAATTATTCTTGAAACTTTTAAATATTTATCTAATCTCATAATTCACCTTAAAAAAATAGGGTGTCTTTTCAGACACCCCAAAAAATCAACAAAATTACTTTACAGCATCCTTAAGAGCTGAGCCTGCCTTGAATGCAGGAACCTTTGACTCAGGAATTTCAATTGTTTCCTTTGTACGTGGGTTAAGACCTGTACGAGCTGCACGAGTCTTTACTGAGAAAGTACCGAAACCGATAAGAGAAACCTTATCACCCTCAGCAAGAGCATCCTTAACTGAATCAAAAACAGCGTTTACTGCTGCTTCTGCATCCTTCTTTGAAAGTTCTGCCTTTGCAGCTACTGCTGCTACAAGTTCTGTCTTGTTCATTTTAATTTCCTCCGTTTATTGCCGAATTATCGGCTTTTAATATTTCTTTTGCCTTATCCCACAAGGCATCAAGCTCATCAATAGAAGAATTATTCATATCAATATCATTTTCATCTGCTAATTTTTCAACTATTTTGAATCGTGTTATAAACTTATCCGTAGAAGCCTTTAAAGCTTCTTCACTGTCAACACCGATAAAACGTGAAATATTGACGCAGGAAAAAAGGACATCGCCGAATTCATCTTCAATTTCAGCCAGATTGTTATGCGATAGCGCAATTTTCAACTCGTTAATCTCTTCATTAAGCTTTAAAAAAGCACCGTTTTGATTATCCCAATCAAAGCCTGCCTTTGCAGCTTTGGACTGAACCTTTTGGGCACGCATAAGAGCAGGAAGCTCAATAGGAATACTGTCCATCTTGCTTGAAGCGGTTTTAGTACCCTTTATGCTTGCTTTAACACTGTCCCAGCTGTCAAGTGCTTCTTTGGTATTATTTGCAACCTTGTCACCAAACACATGAGGGTGACGAACAATGAGCTTTTTGCAAAGTTCGTCGCAAACGTCGTTAAAATCAAAATTGCCCTTTTCACTTTCCATTTCACAGTGAAGTGCAATTTGGAGGAGCACATCGCCCAATTCTTCCCTTAATCCTGATATGCTGTTTTTGTTAATCGCTTCAATAACCTCATACGTTTCCTCGATAAAATTACTCTTAATCGATGCATGAGTTTGTTCACGGTCCCAAGGGCATCCTCCCGGTGCTCGAAGCAATGTGATAAGCGAAATTAAATCATTGATATCATATTTATCCTTAAATTCAAAATCCACTTTAACACACTCCTTGATTAACTTGTCAACTAAGATAATACTATAAAGTTCCCAAATTTGCAAGTATTTAAGCGGATTTTTTATATTATTTAGCTGAAATTATATCGCTTATACGCACACATTTAAACAAAATGAGCAAAGAAACAGTCAAAAATGAACATATTATGCCGCAAATTGTCAAAGTGAGCAGAGAAGAAGTTTGAGTAAAAAAAGCTTCTTTAATAAATTTTACGGCAAAATAGACCGTACAAGAGCAAAAAATCGGCTTAACAAATATATCTTTCACCGCAAATGAAGCACCTGTATTTTTAGAAATAATAATCATATTCCAAATAAGAATTATCAAAAATCCCATAAAATTTGAAATGGCAACGGCTGATATATTAATTGTCATTTTAGGTATAAGAATAATGTTTGTTATCACTCTTATGCCGCCCGAAACGGCAAAGGGCAAAATTGTTTTTTTAGAAAGTCCAAGTGACTGAGCACAAAATACACAGCTTGAGGCAAGACAGCACGGCAAGACTGTTACAGCAAGATAAAACAAAATATCACTGCCGAATTTTGCAATATCACCATTGGAATTGCCGTAAAAAGCGACAATATTTCGCTTGGAAAAAGTGCAAGAACAATTCCTGAAAAGCAAGAAAGAATGCTTGTATACTTTAAAACACTGTTTATTAATAAATTGAATTTCGGCGAATCACTTTCATAAGCCGAGCTGATTGCCGGAACTGCGGTCACACCGAGCGCCATAACCATCCCCGGAATAAGATTTTTAAAATCAAGTGCAGAGGAATAAATCCCGAACACATAAGTGAAAATATCGCCGTCAAAATAATTATACGCTTTTGAAAGCATAGCCTTGTCGCAAAGAGTTAAGGCGTATTGAATTGACGAGGTATCAAAAAATTGAGAAACACTTTGAACAGCCGTTGCAAAAAAGAAGCGGAAGAGAGAATGCGGCAAGTTCGTTATACATTTGTCGAGTTACCGATTTATCGGGTTTCGGCATTTTATAGTGGCTGCCGACATAAGAACTGACATAAACCCACCCTGCAAAACCTCCGAGGCTGACACCGAGCATAGAGCAAGCAGATGTTAAGGGATAAATTGCCGAAAGTGCCTGCCTTTCGTTTTCATACACTGTACCCAAAACCGTGCCATACTCATAATAATTTGACATAAAAAGCCCATAGAAAAGCGAGCAAATAAAAGTCCAAACACCATTTTAAAAACCGCTTCGATAATTTGGCAGGCTGCGGTTGGTTGCATATCAATAAACCCCTCGGCAAAAGAACGCTTACCGGCGCCAAGACAGCAGAAAAAACACTCGGTGCAAGAGCAAAAATTGTATAAATACTCTTTGGTGACGAAGAAATAAGCTCGCTGTATGGCTTTGCAGCAACAAGCATTACAAAAAAGTCCTGCAAAAGCCGCAAGAAAAAACAGTTTATTTCCTGCTTTTTTTCAATCCGGCAACTCTAAGTCTATCGCCGCTTGCATTATATTTGCTGACGAGTTTTGACATAGCGATAGGAAAAGCACCCATAGTAAGTGCATGAATAGGCAAGCAAAGATTATACGCTATTGAAAAATATCCCCTGCCTGTTGCGCCTATATAAGAAGTTAGCGGAATTTTATAAAAGGCAGATATCATCTTAACTATTACAGTTGACACGAGAAGCAAAAAAGCACTTGAAATATACTTTTCTTTAATACTCTTTTTCAATAAAATCACCCAAAGAAAAAATAAAAGAGCAACCAAAATGATTGCTCTTTAAAATTCCTGTTAAATTTTACTCGTCGCTGTCTTTAATCTCGACATCCTTTGCTTCAACAACCTCAACTGCCTCAGCCTCAGCTTCGGGCTTAGTATTGAAATCGGTTGAAAAAGCCTCCTTGGTTTTTTTTAGCCATATTAGCCATAGACTCATTAAATTCTGCCTTTGCCTTTTCAATCTCAGCCGTATAAAGTTCAATCTTTTCTTTATTATCGGCAATTGCATTTGCACAGTCTTTAATTTCATCTTCAGAAATTTCATCGCCTATATACTTTGCATAATTAAGCTTGCCGAATTTTTCATAAAGTTTTGCAAGCTTAGCCTTAGCATCAAGAAGTTCAACCTTTTTACGGCTGATTTCAAGCCTTTCGGCACTTTTTTTACTCATATTTTCAGCAACGTCTTTAGTTTTATTAAACATTTCTTCCAGTTTTGGATTGTTGAATGCTTCGTCCATTGAACCAAAAAGATCACTTAATTTTATAGCCATTACTACCACCTCGCACTCATTATATTACAATATGTAAAGCATTGCAATACCGTTTGCTATATTTAATTATTAGTTTGCATAAAATTTTTCAATTAATTTTTACGCTCGATAATTTCATCAAATCTGTCAATATATTCATATGGATATTTAAAGTTATATATGCGTTCAATTTTACCGGTGTCCTGATTTTTAAGCCTTGTAACGGCGCCTGCACCGACAGCAAAAACAGAATGAGTTTCGTCCATCATATAAACATTATAAAGGCAGTCCATATTATCCTTGCACCAGCCGACGTTTTCTAAATTGCCGACAGACTTAGACTGGCGGTACATATAATAAGGATAATAGCCGCTTGACTTAAGGCAGAAATTTGAATATTCCACCATATCAAAGGTTAAAAGTTTATCTGAAATATCATAAGCGTTCTCTCTTGTGACCATATAAGCTGCCGATTTCATTGCAAGAGTATGAACAGTTACGCTTTCTGCCCCGAGTGATACGGCAGTGTCAACACTGTTTTTAAATGACGAAAGTGTATCTTTTGGAAGTCCTGCAATAAGGTCCATATTAATATTATTGAAACCGCACTTTCTTGCAAGGGCAAAAGCATCAAGAGTCTGCTTAGATGTGTGACGTCTGCCGATAGAGTCCAAAACTTCATCGTTAAACGACTGCGGATTGATTGAAATTCTGCCGACACCTGCACCCTTTAATGCCATAAGCTTATCCTCGGTTACGGTATCCGGTCTGCCTGCCTCTACTGTATATTCACGAAGAGTTGACAAATCAAAATTTTTCTCTATAACGCCAAACAGCCTTGAAAGCTGCGAAGCTGAAAGAGTTGTAGGTGTTCCTCCGCCGAAATAAACGGTTTCAAGCCTTAAGCCAAGAGCCTTTGCCACCTGACCTGTTTTTTCAAGTTCCTTGCAAAGAAGGTCAACATAAGGCTCAAGAAGCTTATGCGTTTTTTCAATAGAATGGGAAACAAAAGAGCAGTAAGCACATCTCGTTGGGCAAAACGGAATTGAAACATAAAGCGAGAAAGAATTGTGAGATGACAAGGAAATAATTTTATTTTCGTGGTGCATAACTTCAATTGCCAAATCGGTTTTTGGGGCGTTGCAAAGAAAAGTATTGATAAAATAATCTCTTGCCGCTTTTTCGCCCATTTCGTCAGCGAAGCGATGCATAAGTTTAGCGGGACGAACGCCAAAAGGATACCCCACGGCGGTTTAAAACCTGTAAGCTCGCTCAAAACATTATAAAGCAGAACTGACATCTCAGTTTGAGCGTCCTCATTTTCTTTTTAAAATATGTGTTTTAGAAATACTTTTATCAAAAAGACGGGCGCAAGCGAAAAATTCATTACCCTGCGCCTTAGTTTCCACCTCAATATTATCCTTTCCATCGTCGTTAATCTTCTCCCAAGGGGAAAAAGACGGTGCAAAGATTTTTCATATCATATATAAAATCGTGGTTAATTACTTTTAAAATCATAAATTATGCCCTATTCAAAAACGGATTATTTGCACGTTCAAAATCGAGTGTTGACTGACGGTCGTGACCGGGATAAACGATTAGATTTCCGTCAAGCGAAGCGATTTTTTTTAGGCTTTGCACAATTTCAAGCGGTGAACCACCGGGGAAATCAGTTCTGCCGCAGGAGCAGAAGAACATAGTATCGCCTGTAAATATTTTGCCGTCGCACACATAGCAAAAACCGCCTTTGGTATGCCCCGGAGTTGCAATAGCCTTGATTTCACTTTCACCCAAAGTGATAACGTCGCCGTCAGAAATCAAAATATCAGCCTCTGTATTATTCTGCACACCGCCGCAAAATGCCGCAAGGCTTAACTTTGACGAGGTAAGCATAGGCTCATCCTCTTTTGAAATCACAACCTTAGCGCCTGTTTTTGCTTTAACGGCTTTAACTCCGCCGATATGGTCAAAATGACCGTGAGTAAGCAAAATATATTCAAGGTTTACCCCTTCAATGAAATTCATCATTTTATCGCTGTCCTCTGTACAATCGACAAGTGCGCTTTTATTTGTTTTTTCATCTGTAATAAGATAGCAATTATTTTCAAATAGGGCCGAATGTAGCCGATTTAACACTTAGCATTATTTTAATTCCTTACTGTCTAAAATTATGGTAACCGGCCGTCGTTTAATAAGTCGACCTTCATATCAGCGCCGAAAATTCCTTTTTTAACGGATTTTACACCTGATTTTTCAAGTTCATCAGCGACGTATTCATAAAGCGAATTTGCCTCATCAGGCGGTGCGGATTTTATAAAACTCGGCCGCCTTCCGTGTGAACAATCTGCGCAAAGGGTAAACTGAGATACAAGAAGAATTTCGCCAAGCACATCAAGAAGTGATAAATTCATTTTGCCGTTTTCATCTTCAAAAATCCTCAAAACAGGGATTTTTTTAATAAGTTTATCAGCATCCTCCTTGGTGTCACCGTCCATAACGCCGAGTAAAATCATAAAACCGTTATCTATTTTGCTTATTAGTTTTCCGTCAACGGTGACAGAGGAATGTTTTACTCTTTGAATTACTGCTTTCATAAATTAAAATGCCGACCTTTCTATATGATAAACGCCCTCAATTTTACGAAGAGATTTTTCGATAGAATCAAGATGTTCCTTTGAATTGACCGTAATGGTCATAGTAGTTAAGCAATTGCCCTCGCTGATAGGACGGGCATTGATAGAATGAATTTTAACGTGAGCCGTAGCCATACAAGCGGTTATATCAAGAACTACTCCGTCACGGTCGATAGCATAAACGTCGATTGTTGAACGAGCGTCAACTTTAACATTGTTGTCCCAATGAGCTTTAACCCAGCGTTCAGGCTCAGGGCAATTTTTCAAATCATCCGGTACGTTTACACAGTCCTTTCTGTGAATTGTAAGCCCTGTTCCACGATTGATAAAGCCGACAATTTCCTCACCGGGGATAGGAGAACAGCAGCGTGCCATTTTAATAAGGCAATTATCTATTCCCTCAACCACAACACCTGAGCTGTCCTTAGAGGTGCGAGGCTTATCAAGAGTATTAGTTGTCGCAACGGCAGGCTTAGGAGGTTCTTCCTTTTGCACTCGCCAATTGCGGTTAAATTCGTCCTTAATACCGGGCATAAGACGAGAAATCTGTATTCCGCCGTAGCCGACAGCGGCATAAAAATCATCTATATTTGTAAAATGCTGCCTTTCCGCAATGCGGGTAACGAATTTAATATATTCCTCACTATCCTCAAAGCGGATAAAGTTTCGCCTAAGCTCACGCTCAACCTCAGCCTTACCCTGAACAATATTTTCGTCACGCTTTTCCTTTTTAAACCAAGAGCGAATTTTACTTCTTGCCTCGCCTGTTGTAACAATCTTAAGCCAATCACGGCTTGGACCCTTGCCCTGCGCATTAGAGGTCAATACCTCAACAATTTCGCCCGTTTTAACCTTATAATCAAGATGAACGATTTTACCGTTTACCTTAGCGCCGACCATTTTATTACCGACGGCGGAATGAATTGCATAAGCAAAGTCAATAACCGTTGCTCCTTTAGGAAGCGCCTTAACATCGCCACGAGGAGTAAATACATAAACCTCATCGCTTGACAAATCACCTTTAATTGTAGTAACAAGTTCCTCGGGAGTATCGGTTTCGTCGCCGTGCTCAATCATACGGTGAATCCACTCAAGTCGGGAGTCGATGCTATCCTTGCCTCCCCTTCCGAGCTTATATTTCCAGTGAGCAGCGATACCGTATTCGGCAGTGCGATGCATATCCCATGTACGAATTTGAATTTCAAACGGAACGCCCTTATCTGAAAGCACGGTAGTGTGAAGTGACTGATACATATTAGGCTTAGGCATTGAAATATAATCCTTAAACCTGCCCGGAAGCGGTTTAAACATATCGTGAACAATGCCGAGCGCATTATAGCAGTCAATCATTGTATCAACAATAATTCTTACTGCATAGATATCAAAAATCTGTTCAAAATCCTTACCCTTGATATAAACCTTACGAAAAATTCCGTGAACTGATTTAACACGTGAGGTAATTTGAACGTGTTTCATAACAGGGGTAATCTTATCGCTTATTTGCTTTGTTATATCGGCAAGAAATTTTTCACCCTGTTCTTTTTTCATAGATAAGTTTTTTTCAATTTCCTTATATGCAATAGGATCAAGATAATAAATTGCCAAATCCTCAAGTTCTTCCTTAATAGGACGGATACCTAAGCGGTGAGCAATAGGAGCATAAATTTCAAGTGTTTCAAGGCTTTTTTCCCTTTGCTTATAAGGCGGCATATGCTGCAAAGTACGCATATTATGAAGTCTGTCGCAAAGCTTGATGATGATAACACGAACATCCTCATTCATTGCGATAAACATTTTTCTTATATTCTCAGCCTGTACTTCTTCTCTTGTAGAAAGCGGAATTTGACCGAGTTTAGTTACACCGTCAACAAGAAGTGCAACCTCGTCGCCGAACTCCTGCCTGATATAATCAAGGTCATACTTCGTATCCTCAACCACATCGTGCAAAAGTGCACCTACAATACACTCATTGTCCATTCCGAGCTTATAAAGAATTTCAGCAACGGCTACAGGATGCATAATATAAGGCTCACCCGAACGCCTACGCTGATTTTTGTGAGCATCACGTGCAAGGTCATAAGCTTTTTTAATCACTTCACTGTCATATTGCGGATTTTTCTTTATATCTTCAAAAAATTTATTAAAGCCGTCGTCATAATCATCCGTATATACACTTTGTTCCTCGTTTACCAATTATAATCTTCCCTTCAAAACCATAAGAGTATCAGTTCTCTCAAGGTTTGCTTTAGTTTTTACATCATTTAAAGTAATATTACCCTCACGCTTTATCAGCCCTGCCTCCTCAAACGCATCAAGCGCAAAAGCAAGCTGACCGTATGTAAGGTAATTTGCAAGCTCAAAATATAAATCGTCAAATGTGTATTTATATCCCTTTTGACTTTTTAAATATTTATAAACAACGGCGCAAATATCCCTATTAGGATAAAGCTCTGTTTTATTTTTTCTTTCCGAGTTTAAACAGGAGGTAGTCGTTTTTCTCCCGATAATATTTATCAATATCAATCCCTGATTTTCTGAAATCAACTATTTGAGCTGAAATATAATCTTTATTTTTAAACGTGCTTTTTGAAAGTTTCACGGCGAAATCGAGAGTATCGCCGATTTTATGCGGAAATTCGTCAAGCGTAGTTCTGAATTTAACCATACGTACGCTTTTTCCTTTTTTAGCAGCCTCTATTTTTAAATGCTTGCCGTCGCCGATAGCGGCAACGTTAGTCAATGTAAGATTATAAAGCCCGAAAACAGGCTGTGAGTTATCCGTTCCGTAAGGCTCTAATTCAGCCAAATTATTAACCAAATCAAGCGTCAGATAATAAGGAGAAAGCTTACAGTCGATTTTGAGCGTCTGAATCGGCATAACGGGATAATTATTTTTTGCAAAATCATTAATTCTTTTTCTAAACGCCGCTATATCCTTAACATTAAGCCCCATACCGGCAGCAAGAGGATGACCGCCGAAATGAGTTAAAATATCCGAGCAGTTTGAAATCGCTTCAAAAATATTAAAACCATCAATACTTCTTGCCGAGCCTGTTGCGTTTCCCTCGTCATCAATGCCGATAACTATTGCCGGCTTAGAATAAAGTTCCACAAGGTGGGCAGCGCAAATACCGATAACACCCTTATGATAATTATGCCCTGCAACAACTATAACTCTGTCGGTTTGATAAGCCCTGTCATTAGCCATAATTTCGGCAATATCCTTATCAATCTTTTCCTCAACCTCGTGGCGGTGAGTATTTTCAAGATTAAGCTGTTCCGCTTTATATTCTGCAATTTCATTGTCCTCACAAGTGAGCAAATCAACAGCAAGATTAGCCGTATCCATTCTGCCTGCCGCATTTATCCTTGGGCAAATTTGAAAAGCCACGTCGGTTGCGGAAAAATGCTCTGCTTTTGAATTGGTACTCTTTTTAAGAGCGGAAATACCGATTTTTGCATCTGTATTAATAAGTTTCAATCCAGCTTTGACTATCGCTCTGTTTTCATTTAAAAGAGGAACCATATCGCCGATTGTACCTATAGTTACATAATCCGCATAATCCTCAAGCAAATCCTCAACATCGCCGTCATACAGGGCGCACGCAAGTTTAAACGCAACACCTACTCCGGCAAAATCACGAAATTCAATTTCATTATCTTCTCTGTGAGGATTAATAACAGCCTCGGCACGTGGAAGGTTTTCTCCTATTTGGTGGTGGTCGGTAACAATAAGCTGCATACCGAGAGAATAAATATATTCTGCTTCTTCAATTGATGAAATACCGTTATCAACTGTTATAATCAAATCGGTACCGTCAGCCTTAATTTTATCAATAGCTTTAAAATTCATTCCGTAGCCGTCTGTAGCTCTGTTAGGGATATAGTAGCTTACAAAGCCGCCGAGAGCGCTTAAAAAAGTATAAAGCAAAGCAGTTGAAGTAACGCCGTCGCAATCATAATCGCCGTAAATACAAATGCTTTCTCCGTCGTCAAGAGCACGATTTATGCGTTTTACCGCCTTATCCATATCCTTTAACAGATAAGGCGAAGAAAACCTGCACCCGTCGGACAAAAATTCCGAGGCTGCAAGCTCATCATCAATTCCTCTTGAAACCAGCAAGAAAGCAACAAAAGCGTCAATATTCAGTTTTTCACTCAATGCAGAAGCCTTAGCCTTGTCTATTTCTGCGTTTACCCATTTTTTATATGACATTATGAATTTTTATCTACCACGTGAAATTTTTTCAAATTGCCTGCCTTTTCGGCACGCTTTCTAAGTTCCTCGTCAACATCGTCGGGAGTTATTCCCTCATTTGCCATCATAACAAGGGTATGGTAAATAAGGTCGCAAATCTCTCCGACTGTTTCGTCCTTTACTCCGTTTTTGGCGGCGATAACCATTTCCGTTGACTCTTCGCCCACTTTTTTGAGTATTTTATCAAGTCCTTTTTCAAAAGATAGCAGGTATAACTACCCTCCTGCTGTGCTTCTTTTCTTTCAAGGATAGTTTCATAATCGTTTCTGATATAATCCATTTTTATTCTCCGTTATTTTCAAGTTTAATTTCGTTAAAAAAGCAAGAGTGATTGCCAGTGTGGCAAGCCGCACCCGTTTGTATAACCTTAACTAAAAGCGTATCATCATCGCAATCGCCGTAGATTGACACAACTTTTTGAAGATGACCCGAAGTTGCGCCCTTATTCCAAAGTTCCTGCCTTGAACGTGACCAAAACCAAGTATATCCGGTTTCAAGCGTTTTTTTCATCGACTCACGGTTCATATAAGCAAGCATAAGCACCTCGTTTGTGCCCTCCTCTTGAACTATTGCAGGGATAAGCTCGCCTTTTTTAAAATATTTTTCTATATCAATCATTGCATGCCTCCACTGCCTGTTTCAAATCAAGAGTTCCCTCATAAATGCTTTTGCCGCAAATTGCACCGTAAAGATTTTTGCTTTTTAATTTACGAATATCATTTATATTTGTAACTCCGCCCGATGCGGTAATATCGCAGGAAACGGCATTATTAATTTCAACAAGCTGTTCAAGATTAGGACCTGTCAGAGTACCGTCACGTGAAATATCAGTAAAAATTATATTTTTAACACCAACATCTTCCATTCTTTTTGCAAGGTCGGTAAAATAAACGTCACTTTTTTCAACCCAGCCCTCGGTTGCGACATATCCCGATTTTGCATCAATTCCGACTGCGATTTTGCTTTCAAATTCTTTGACTGCTTCTTTTTTACAAGTTCGGGATTTTTAAGTGCTACAGAGCCTAAAATAATACGTGAAATTCCATTGTTAATGTAAAAATCAATATCTTTCATCGTTCTTATTCCGCCGCCGAGTTCGACCCTAAGCCCGGTTTCTTTTGCTACATTAATAAATGTTTGGGCATTGACGGGTTCTTTTTAAGCGAGCCGTCAAGGTCAACCATATGCACCCATTTACACCCTGCCTTTAAAAAGCCGAATGCAGTTTCAACAGCATCGCCTGCCACCTGATGAGCAGTGGAAAAATCGCCTTTAAAAAGCCTGACGGGTTTGCCGTTGATAATATCAATTGCAGGAAAAATAAGCATATTAAAGAACTCCTTTTGTTGAAAGCACTGCGCCGTTTTCATTTTGTTTTACGGCAACTTTAAGTGCGTGAGCCACAGCTTTGAATATTGCCTCAATCTTATGATGAGAATTAGTACCGTAAGGTACATCAATATGAAGCGTGATACCTGCATTCATTGCAAAGGCTCTGAAAAATTCCTCCGTCATACAGTTTTCATAATCGCCGCATTTTTCCTGCTCAAAGTTTGCATTAAAAACAAGAAAAGGTCTGTTTGAAATATCAAGCACACAATTAGCCAAAGCCTCATCCATAGGAATTGAAAAAGAGCCATAGCGCTCAATGCCGCTCATATCGCCGAGTGCCTCTTTAAAAGCTCTTCCGAGCGCAATGCCCGTATCCTCAACCGTATGGTGAGTATCAACCTGTAAATCACCGCTTGCATTAATTTTTAAGCCGAAACCACCGTGAACACCGAAAGCCACAAGCATATGGTCAAAAAATCCGATACCTGTTGACGCCTCAACATCTCCGCCGTCAAGGCAAAGGTCAATTATTATTTGTGTTTCCTTAGTATTTCTTTCAATTTGAGCCTTTCTCATATAAGTACCTCTAAAATATTATTCAAATCTAACCTTAATTGAATTAGCGTGAGCCGTAAGCCCCTCTGTATCTGCAAGCTTAACTATATCGTCCTTTGCCTTTTCAAGTTCATTTTCGGTATAATAAATAAACGAACTTTTCTTAACAAAGCTGTCAACCGACAAAGGTGAGAAAAATCTTGCCGTGCCGCTTGTAGGAAGAACGTGATTAGGACCTGCAAAGTAGTCACCGAGCGGTTCGGGAGAGTAATTACCAAGGAATACGCTTCCGGCATTATCAAGCCTGCCGATATATTTAAGCGGTTCTTCAACGCACATTTCAAGATGCTCCGGTGCAAGCTCATTTGCAAAATCAATAGCCTGGTCAAGATTTTCGCAAACAATAATTTCGCCGTAATCGTTAAGCGATTTTTCTATAATTTCCTGTCTTTCAAGGAATTTAATCTGCCTGTCTATTTCTCTCGCAGTTAATCTTGCTACTTCCATTGAAGTTGTAAGTAAAATTGCAGACGCTCTTACGTCGTGCTCTGCCTGACTCATAAGGTCAGCGGCAAGAAATGAAGGCTTAGCGCTTTTATCGGCAACAATAAGAATTTCACTCGGACCTGCAATCATATCGATATCAACAACACCGTAAAGAAGCTTCTTTGCAGTAGCAACAAAAAATATTACCGGGGGCCTACAATTTTATCAACCTTTGGTATTTTTTCAGTTCCGAAAGCTAAAGCGGCAACAGCCTGAGCACCGCCTACAAGGAATACCTTATCGACACCTGCAACAGCGGCAGCAGCCATAATATCAGGATTTGGATTACCGTCTTTACCCGGAGGGGTAACCATAATAATTTCCTTAACTCCGGCAATTTTAGCAGGGATTGCATTCATCAAAACAGATGACGGATAAGCGGCAGTACCGCCCGGAACGTAAATACCTACTCTGTGAAGTCCACGTATTCTTTGCCCCATAATAACGCCGTTTTCCTTAGTGGTGAGCCAAGACTGCTGAGCCTGGCGCAAATGAAAATCGTAAATATTATTTTTAGCCTTGATTATGGCATTTTTAAAGTCATCGTCAACCTCATCAAGATAAGAATTAAGTTCGTCCTTTTCAATAACGGTCTTTTTAGGTACCATACCGTCAAATCTGACAGTAAATTCCCTTACCGCATCATCACCCTGCTCTTTAACGGAATTTATAATTGTAGTTACGGCTTCAACGATTTTTTCATCGGTTTGCCCGAACGCTTTTTTAAGTTTTTAATCAGCTAATACTCGTTTTTGCCGTTTGCTTTTGTAATATTCATCACTTATACCTCATTTATATCAAACTTTAGATGCAAGTTCTAATTCGTTTAAAAATTCCTCAATCTCTTTTTTACGAAGTTTCATAGAAGCCATATTGACTATAACCCTTGCGGAAATCGGCATAATTGTATCAACAACCTCAAGCCCGTTTTCTTTAAGAGTTGAACCGGTTTCAACTATATCTACAATTCCGTCTGCAAGTCCCAAAAGCGGAGCAAGCTCAACACTGCCCTCAATTTTGATAATATCAACATCCATACCCTTTGACTGAAAATATGACTTTGCAACCTTAGGATATTTACTTGCAACAACCTTTCTGCGATGACCCGAAAAGAAATCCGTCCCATTAGGGCACGCAAGAGCAAAACGGCACTTGCCGATATTAAGGTCAATAACTTCATAAAACGAATTGCCGTGTTCAACAATAGTATCCTTGCCGACAATGCCGATATCGCAAACGCCGTGTTCAACATAAGTTATAACGTCAGGCGCTTTTGAAAGCACTGCCTCAAAATCTCCGACAGGAAGAATAAGACGTCTGCCTTTATTTTCAAGTTCGCTTGTATCAAGCCCCATTTTTTGAAAAGTGAGATTGATGATTTTTCAAGCCTGCCTTTAGTCAGCGCTATGCGAATAGGTCTGTCAACATTAATTTCCTCTCGCATAACATCGCAAAGCGCATTAACGTTAACACCGAAGCCGACAGCCGGAGCATCAAGCCCAAACTCGCCTATAAGGTTATCATATCTGCCGCCTGAAACGATGGTAAGACCGCTGCCCTCCGCATAGCCACGAAAAATAACGCCTGTATAATAATTACTTCTGTTTACAAGACCGAGGTCAATGGTGATATTGTCGCCAAGCCCCATATCGCAAAGCTTTTCATAAACGTTTCTTAAATAGTCAAGTGCTTCGTTTGATTTTGCATCACTATAAAGTTTCTTTGCTTCGTCTATAACACTTACGTCGCCAAAAAGACGTGGTAGCTTTTTAATAACATCTGCCTCACGGCTGTCATCAAATTGAGCAAGCATATCACCCAAAGCGGCATAATTTTTGCCCTCAATAAGTTTGCAAATATCAGCCTTTTGAGTTGAAGTTATATTCATTTTATTAAGAATTGATTTAAAAAATCCCGCATGGCAAAGTTCAAGTTTAAATGAGGAAACATTATTTCTCTTAAGTGCCTCATAAGCCATAGAAATAACTTCAATATCAGCATCAATACTGCCGTCGCCTATAAGCTCAATACCGCTTTGCTCCGTTTCGTCAGTTCTGCCGGCAAGGCTCTTATTGCGAACATAAACATTTTGATTATAATAAAGCCTTACAGGAAAATCCTCTTTAGAAAGGCGGGTTGCAACAAGACGTGCAATCGGCGCTGTATTATCGGGGCGAAGAACGGTTGTTCGGCCTTGAGAATCAGACAGTTTATACATTTCTTCAGCCTCAATACCAAGGTCATTTTCAGCAAAAACATCGTAAAATTCAACAGTCGGAGTCATAACCTTACGGTATTTATGTTCCTTAAACAAAGCTGAAAGGATTGCTTCAACATTTCTTCTATCGTCACATTCCTCAAATAATAAATCTCTCGTTCCCTGCGGAATAAGCTTTGAATATCTTTTCATAACAATAAATCTCCTGTCACTTTAGCGTAGTAGAGTGTTAATATGCTAACACACTACAACGTCAATGTCAAGATAAATTAATAAATATTTATATTTATTACATTAAATAACGGATTAAAAAGCGAAATTTGGTTAGATTCAGGCATATCGCCGAGCGCACCTGCATTTTTGAGTGCCTCGCAAACACTCTTGCCGACACCTGCTCTTGCCATCAAATCGTCATAGGACAAGAAGTCACCGCCGCCGTCCTCACGTGCTTTTGCAAGAGATATAGCCGCATTTTCACCTATACCGTCAACCGCACCAAACGGAAGCCTGATTTTTCCATCCTCAATCTTGTAAATTCTTGCATCTGATTTATAAATATCGACAGGTAAAAATTCAATACCTCTTGCAAGCATTTCAATAACGATTTGAAGAACAATATATGTACTCTCGTCTTTTGCGGTTTTATCGTTTCCCTTAAGCTTAATCTCCTCCATTTTCTTTTTAACAGCCGCCTTACCCTGAACTGCCGCAACAGCATCAATAGCACCGCCACGAACCGTAAAGTAAGCGGAATAGAAATGGATTGGCTTATGTATTTTATACCAAGCAAGGCGCAAAGCGGCAATAACGTAAGCCGCAGCATGAGCTTTAGGGAACATATATTTAATCTTATAGCAGGAATCAATATACCACTGTTCAACGCCTACCGCCTTCATTGCCTCCTCATAAGGCGGAAGTTCCTTAGGCGCTTTACCCTTACGGGTATATTCCATAATCTTAAAGCAATCCTTCTTTTTAAGCGGTGATTCCTTACCGGTTTCTCTTTCATACTTTTCAGCCTTATGGAGAAGATAGGTCATAATATCGTCACGGCATCCTATAACCTCGGAAATCGTGCACGTACCGTTTTGAATAAGCTCCTGAGCATTACCGAGCCAAACGTCTGTGCCGTGGGAAAGACCCGAAATCTGCAAAAGGTCGGCAAATGTTTTAGGTTGAGCCTCAAGAAGCATACCGATAACAAACGGCGTACCCATTTCAGGAATTGCAAGAGTACCTGTTTGGCAATCTATATCCTCAGGCGAAACACCGATAGGCTCGGTAGATGTGATAAGCTGATACAAAAGAGGATCTGACAAATCAACGTCCATAACGGGAATACCCGTTGAATCTTCAAGATATTTATAAAGAGTAGGATTATCGTGTCCAAGCTCGTCAAGCTTCAAAAGTGTATCGTGAAGCGAGTTTTTAAAGTCAAAGTGGGTTGTGTATGTACCCTTAGATTCGTCATTTGACGGATACTGAATAGGAGTGAAATCCTCAACTGTGTATTTATCGGGAACAACAACCATACCGCCCGGGTGCTGACCCGTTGTTCGCTTAATGCCCGTACAGCCGACCGTCAATCTGTCAATCTCGGCTCTCGGAGTAACGTTTTGAATACCACGCTCGTCAAGATATTTCATAACATAGCCATAAGCGGTTTTATCGGCAACTGTTGCCATAGTACCTGCTTTGAACACATATTCCTTACCGAAAAGTTCCTCTGTAAATCTGTGAGAACGGGACTGATATTCGCCGGAGAAGTTAAGGTCGATATCAGGGGCTTTATCGCCGTCAAAGCCAAGGAACGTTTCAAATGGAATTTCGTGGCCATCACGCTTCATAGGAGTGCCGCAATTAGGGCAATTCTTGACAGGGAGGTCAAAACCCGAACCGTATTCGCCGTTTAAGAAAAATTCGCTGTGCTTACATTTTTTGCAATAATAATGGGGTGCAAGCGGATTAACCTCTGATATACCGCCGAAGTGAGCAGCAAGCGACGAGCCGACAGAACCTCTTGAACCGACCAAGTAGCCGTTTCTTTCGCTTTCCTCAACAAGACGCTTTGCGATAACATAAAGTACTCCGAAACCGTGACCTATGATTGAATCAAGTTCACGCTGAAGCCTGTTTGCAACATATTCGGGAACAGGGTCGCCGTACAAATCCTTAGCCATATTCCAGCATTTTTCCGTAAGTTCCTCATTAGCACCGTCGATATGCGGCTGAAACGTTCCAGGAGGAATAGGCGGAATATTATCCATAATGCTGTCGGCAATTTTTTTAGGATTATCGATAACAAATTCTCTTGCTCTGTCCCCTGCCCAAGCGAAATCATCAAGCATTTCACGTGTAGTTTTAAAATAAAGCGGGGGTTGATTATCCGCATCGTCAAAGCCCTTTGAAGCCATAATGATTGCACGGAATTTTGCGTCGTGTTCGCTCAAGAAATGAACGTCACCCGTAGCAACAACAAGCTTACCGAGTTTATCGCCCAAAGCAATAATTTTCTTATTAATATTTATTAAATCTTCTTCGCTGTTTACTCTCCAATAGCGATTTTTTCTTTTCCTCGCCACGCTTATTAGTAACGTATTCCTGATCGCTCGTTCTGAGCATAAAAGCGTTATTACCGTTTGGCTGAATTTCAAGATAGTCGTAAAAAGATGCAATTTCCTCAAGCTTGTCCTCGTCTACATCATCTAAAATTGCCTGATAAACCTCACCCTGCTCGCATGCAGAGCCGACAATAATACAGTCTCTTTTCTTTCTCAAAAGAGATTTGGGAATAAGCGGACGTTTTTGAAATATTTAACATTAGATGCAGAAATCATTTCGTAAAGATTTTTTCTGCCGTATTTCCTTTCTTCCTTAGGGATAGATTCATCCATAGAAGTATCCTCTTTTACAAGGAAGATAATATGATAGCGTTCATATTGATTTGTTTTCATATTAAGGAAGTCGGGATATTTTTCGTCATCAACAAGATATCCCTCCATACCTAAAATAAGTTTAATTTTACTGCCCTTGCCGGAAGCGGCATAAGCCTCAGGAAGTGCCTGAACTACGCCGTGGTCAGTTATAGCCACAGCCTCATGCCCCCATTTAATAGCTTGCTTAACAAGAGCTGTCGGAGATGAAATTGCGTCCATCTCAGATAGCGAGGTATGCATGTGGAGTTCAATTCTTTTTTCAGGCTCATCATCTGTTTTCTCCGCCTTTTTAATGCTCGCAATTGCGTAAGGGCGAAGAACATATTGATTTGAAAATGTATCAAACTGATAGCCGCCGGAAATGACAAGAGTGCCTGCCTCGTTTATTTTTTCAACAAGTGGGTCAATAACACGCTTATCGTCAAACATTTTAACTGTAATTGAGGAAGTGTAATCGGATATATCAAAATCGAAAATCTTGCTTGTTCCCCTCTTTGTTTCACGTACCTCTGTTTTAAGCACATCACCCCAAACGGTTATATAGCCGTCCTCGGTTGAAACATCGGCAATATTCTTCGGCTTTTCGTGAATTGCCTTGCCGTATATTTTTTTAAGTGTATCTTTAAAAACAGGAAGTTCGTCCCAAAGCTCGTGGTTGACGTTTTTTCTTCCTCTTCCTTTTTATGCTGCTCCTCTGCTCGTCTTTCCTCAACAGCCTTTTGCACTGCCTTTTCGATATCAAAAGCCTGAACTTCAAGAAAAATAACAACAAAATCCAAATCGAAAAGTTCATAAATCTTATTTGCAATCGCACGGTCAACCTTTTGCGATTCAAGCACATCCTTGCCGCCTTTTTTGAGGCAAAGGGTAAGCGTTCTGTCCTCAAGTTCCGCCTCGCAGCCGTCAAAAAAGCCGTTAGCCGCAGGAGATTCGTGCCTAACATATTCAAGTATTCTTTCGATATTATCAAGCGAGAACTCACTTTTCGGAAAGCGTGGGTTGATATGAACTTTTTTTAGTTCCATTGCCCTTGCAATTTGGTTTTGAGAATTTTCAACAATGCCGTAATCAATAAAGCTTTCCAAATTAAGACCGACTGCAAGCTCCCTGTCTTGACGTGACACGGTAAAGGAAGTAATATCACCGTTTCCTAAATATGTAATTGTATCGTCATTAACGTAATTTGAAAAATAGTCTGCAAATCTATTCATTATAATTTATCAATTTCCTTCATTAACTCATCGAGTAAATCTTTTTCATCAACCTTGCGGAGAATTTCGCCTTTTTTAAAGATAAGTCCGCATCCGTCGCCGCCTGCAATTCCGATATCGGCTTCCTTTGCCTCACCGGGTCCATTAACTATACAGCCCATAACGGCAACCTTAATCGGTTTTTTGCAGTCCTTTAATCTCTCGTCAACCTGCTTTGCAAAGGCCGACAAGGTCAATCTTAGTTCTGCCGCAAGTCGGGCAGGAAATAAGATAAGGGCTGTCATTTTTAAGACCGATTGCCTTTAAGATATCAAATGCGGCAAATACCTCTTTAACAGGTGCGTCGGTAAGACTTACACGAATTGTATCGCCGATACCGTGAGTAAGAAGCGAGCCTATACCGATAGCGGATTTGATAATTCCCATTCTTTCGGTACCTGCTTCCGTAACACCGAGATGAAGCGGATAATCGCACTTTTGCGCTGCAAGCTCATACGACTTAATCATAGTTTCAACATTAGAAGACTTAATAGAAATCACGATATCGTCAAAATCGAATTTTTCAAGAAGATTAGCGTGATAAAGCGCTGATTCAACCATAGCCTCAGGTGTAGGTGAGCCGTATTTTTCAAGAATATGCTTTTCAAGCGAGCCTGAATTGACGCCGATACGAATAGGAATATTTTTCTGCTTGCAAATATCGGCAACTGCCTTAACACGTGAATCATCACCGATATTGCCGGGATTAATTCTGATTTTATCAATTCCTCTTTCAGCCGCACCGAGTGCAAGCTTATAATCAAAATGGATATCGGCTACCAAAGGAACGTCCACAGCTTTTTTAATAGGTTCAATAAGATTTAATGCGTCCTCATTGGGAATTGCAAAACGGATAACCTGACAGCCTGCTGCTGCAAGTTCCTTAGCCTGCTCCACGGAACCGTCAATATTACTTGCGGGGATATTGAGCATACTTTGAACAAGAATGGGGCTGTCACCGCCGATAAAGGTATTGCCAAGCTTTTTTTTTTACTTTTTCTTCTTTCCATAACAGTCACCTGAATTTAAGTTTAAAACAATTTTGTTATATCGCTGAAGGTTACAAGCACATCAATAAAAGAAGTGCCGCAAGACCGACAGCATTGATTAAATACTCCGCCTTTTGCGGAAGCTTTTTCCTCGTTATTCCCTCTGCCAAAAGCACAAACAAGCGCCAGCCGTCAAGCGCAGGAATAGGGAATAAATTGAAAAGACCTACATTTACAGTCAAAAGAGCCATTATTCTGAGCATTGAATACATTGAGGTTTTAACAGCAGTTGAAACAATGCTGACCGTACCGACCGGACCGCTCATATCGGATATGCCGTAGCGACCGACAAGCAAATCGTGAAGGGATAAAAATACCATTCTGGCATAAGAAACAAATTCCTTACCTGTTTGGGAAATAACATTTGCAGGAGTTTTTTTAACACCCCTGAGCCAAAAATCCATAACTGTATAAGTATGGCCCTCATAATCCTCTGTATTAAATTTAACTTTAAGCTTTACATCCTTGCCGTCACGCTCAACAACAAGATTGACATTTTCATTAGAGCATCTTGAAAAGCCTGTAGTTACGTCATTTGTGATATAAACACGCATACCGTCAATGCTTTTGATTTTATCGCCCACCTGCAAGCCATAAGACTGACTAACTGCATTATTGTCAAACTTAGCGACCTCGGTAGTGCCGACAAGGTTTTGCGAGCAAACAAGAATAAGAACGATTACAAGGCCCAAAACAAGGTTCATCAATGCACCTGCGATAACGACGTAAATTCTTTGCCAAACCTTTTTATTGACAAAAGCATTTTCATCGTCGCTTTCCTTATCCTCACCCTCCATTGAGCAATAGCCGCCAAAAAGGATAAGCCTTAAAGTATATGTTGTTTTTTACCCTTATGCTGCAAAAAGCTTAGGTCCCATTCCGACAGAAAACTCATTAACTTTAATTTTCATAAGCCTTGCCGCCGTAAAATGGCCCCACTCGTGAATTACTATTATAAGTTCAAAAAAGAGAATTGCCACAAGCACCGGGTAAACGCTGTTCCAAATAGAAGTTATATTCACTTAACCGCCTCAATTACATAATCTCTTGCCGCCCTATCTGCTTCAAGGACATCATCAAGAGTAAAGTTTTCTTTTTCAGGGGCATTTTTCATTGCCTCATTATTAAGATATGCAATATCTGTAAATTTAATTTTACCGTTTAAGAAAAGTCTTACGCTTTCTTCGTTTGCGCCGTTTGCAGCGGCAGGATGAAGCCCACCGAGTTCAATAGCTTCTTTGCAAACATTGATACATTTAAAAGTATCATAATCCGGTTCAAAGAATGTAAGTTTTCCGTAATCCGTAAGCGAAAGCTCTTTAACAGGGCTTGGCTCACGTTCGGGATAAGTCAGCGCATACTGAATAGGGATTCTCATATCCGGAACACCAAGCTGGGCAATCATTGAATTATCCTGATAAACAATTGCGGAATGAACAACACTTTCTCTGTGAACAACAATTTCGATATCCTCATTAGGCATATCGAAAAGCCATTTTGCTTCTATAAATTCCAAGCCTTTATTCATCATAGTAGCGGAATCAATGGTTATTTTTGCACCCATATCCCAATTAGGGTGCTTAAGTGCATCCTTAGCAGTTACATTTTCAAGTTCGTCAAGAGTTTTGCCGAAAAATGGACCTCCCGACGCTGTAAGGATAATTTTTTTAATTGCTTTTTTATTAGGCATACCCTGCATTGACTGGAAAATTGCGGAATGTTCGCTGTCAACAGGGAGAATTTGAACGCCGTTTTCCTTAGCCAAATTAGTAACGAGGTGACCGCCTGCAACAAGCGTTTCCTTATTTGCAAGGGCAAGTGTTTTCTTAGCCTTAATTGCCTCAAGAGTCGGTTGCAAGCCAACCATTCCGACAACGGAATTTAAAACGGTATCGGCTTTATCGTAAGTTGCACATTCGATAAGTCCGTCCATACCGCACACAACTTTAGTATTTGTATCACTGATTTTACTTTTTAATTCCTTAGCGGCAGCTTCACTCATCATACAAACCATATCCGGCTTGAACTTACGAACCTGCTCTTCCATAATATCAACTCTTGAATTAGCCGTTAAGCATTTAACGTCGTAGCCGTGCATTTCGCACACATCAAGGCTTTGCGTTCCGATAGAACCCGTTGAGCCTAAAAGAGATATTTTTTTTCATAAGGTATCACCTTTCAATAAACAATTAAATAAAATCTTAAAATATTTTACTTGCAATAAGAGCAATTGCGTATGTAACGGGGAGAGTGAAAAGAGAAGAGTCCATTCTATCCATTACTCCGCCGTGACCAGGAAAGATTTTTCCGAAATCTTTAACTTCAAAATTACGCTTTAAAACAGAAGCGGAAAGGTCACCCATCATACCCATAAATGAGGTTGGAAGTACCATTGCAAGAAGAAGCGTTGCCATATTTTGAGGGATAACATTAACTGCTAATTTATTATAAAGAGTAAGTGCGACTGCGTTTAATACCATGCTGAAAATCAAGCCGCCGAAAGCACCCTCAACAGTTTTTAGGGGAAATATTCGGTGCCATTTTATGCTTGCCGAATGCCATACCCATTAGCTGAGCGCCCGTATCTGTAGCAAGGGCACAAATAAGTGCATAAAAAATAAGATAAATACCAAACTGCTCGTCAACATACATATCACGAAGCCTGATAAAAATTGAAAAGCCGAAAGGAACTGCAACGCTTGCAAAAATTGATACGCTCACATCCTCAAACGTTGTGTATGCATAATCCTTGAGCATTGCAAGGAAAAATACAATGCACAAAATAATGATATAAACGATATTAGGAACAGCGTCAATAACCTTGCCCCATATTGAAGCGCTTACCCAAGGCTCAAGCACTTTTGCGCTTGCAAAAAGCTGGAAGCAGGCTGAAAAGATTATGCCTACAACCCTTATAAAAGTATTTTCAACCTTAGCGCATTTCATTATTTCACCGCTTGCAACAGCCGAAAGAAAAGCAACGGCAATTAGCAAAACGGGTGTATTTATTTGGCAAACAACAACTGCAAGAACTGCCAAAAGGCATGCAGCAGTAATAAGTCTTTGTTTCATAGATATTTTTTCCTTTTGTTTATTTTATTAAGGCAAACAATGTTTGCCCCTATAGTTAATGATTTAATCTCGGCAAAAAAGTTATGCCATACAATTTATCCGCCGAATCGACGGTTTCTTCTTTCAAAATCACGAAGCGCTTGGTGAAGGTCATCAATTTTGAAATCAGGCCAAAGCACATCGCTGTACCAAAATTCACTGTAAGCCGCCTGCCAAAGCATAAAGTTTGAAAGACGCTGTTCACCTGACGGACGAATAATCAAGTCACATTCAGGGGAGTAAAAATATTATCGCTTATATCCTTTTCTGTAATATTTGTTTTACCTTCGGCTATAAGCTTATTTACCGCATCGCAAATTTCAAGCCTGCCTCCGTAATTGACTGCAAGATAAATTGTCGTTCCAGAATGCTTGCTTGTATCTTCCTCAGCTTCGTCCATAAGCTCAAGAAGTTCCTTACTCATACCGTCACGTTCGCCGATAAACTTCATTTTCATATCACCTGCGGCGGTGATATCACTTTTAGCCTCAAGAAGATAATCCTTAAAAAGCCTCATAATGGCGTCGACTTCTTCCTTAGGTCTCTTCCAATTCTCAGTTGAAAAAGCATAAAAGGTTGCGCTTTCCAAGCCAAGCCTGCCACATTCCTTACTGATTGTGCGAAAAACCTCGGCACCTGCCTTATGGCCTGCGCTCCTCGGCAAAGCTCTTTTTTTTAGCCCATCTGCCGTTGCCGTCCATAATTATGCCGATATTTTTAGGGAGTATTTCAAATTGAACGTTATTATCGTTATTTTTTTTGCCGAAAAAAGCCATAATTTCCTCCTAAATAAAAAGCAAACAAGGAGCTGCAATCAGGCAGCCCCTACTAAAAAGTCTAAGCTATATTGAAAGGATTTCTTCTTCTTTCTTCTTCGTGATAGAATCAGCCTGCTTTACAAAATCATCGGTGATATCCTGGAGTTTCTTTTCTCCGTCCTTTTGCTCATCCTCTGTGATTTCGTTATCTTTTTTAAGCTTTTTGATATCGTCCATAGCATCACGGCGAACGTTACGAATAGCTACCTTTGCTTCCTCGCCTCTCTTGGAAATATCCTTTTGAAGATTCTTTCTGTGTTCCTCTGTAAGCTGAGGAAATGAAAGTCTGATTACCTTACCGTCATTTTGAGGGTTGATACCGATATCAGCGGTATTGATAGCCTTTTCAATTTCTCTAAGTGTTGATGTGTCCCATGGCTGAACAACAAGAAGCCTTGCTTCAGGTACACTTACAGCTGCCATTTGGTTAATAGGAGTAGGAACTCCGTAATAGTCAACCATAACCTTGTCAAGTACGGCAGGGTTAGCTCTGCCGGCTCTGATTGCGGCAAAATCTCTTTCAAGTGAAGTTAAGCACTTATCCATTTTTTCTTTAGTTTTAGCAAATACAGCTTCCATTGTGAATACCTCTCTATAGTAAATGTTATTGTTTTTTTCGGGCGAACAATGTTCGCCCCTACGGTTTTAAAAAGTCCGATTAAATTTAGTTTTGAACGAGTGTTCCGATTGCCTCGCCCGATACAGCCTTAACGATATTTTCAGGGTCTGTAAGGTCAAATACAAGGATTGACAAATCGTTGTCCTTACAAAGTGAAAATGCAGTTGAATCCATAACTTTGATATCCTTTGCAAGAACCTCTTTAAATGTTACATTATCAAACTTAACTGCATCGTCAAATTTATTAGGGTCTTTATCATAAACGCCGTCAACATTTGTAGCCTTAAGAAGGACATCGGCATTAATTTCAACCGCACGCAAAGCAGCGGCAGTATCTGTTGAAAAGAACGGTGAACCGGTACCGCAGCCGAAAATAACAATTCTGCCCTTTTGGAAATGACGTATTGCCTTGTTACGGATATAAGGCTCTGCGATTTGGCGCATTTCAATTGCCGTTTGAACTCTGACGTCTGCACCGAGTTGTTCAAGTGCGTCGCAAAGTGCAAGTGAGTTCATAGCGGTTGCAAGCATACCGATATGGTCAGCCCTTGTTCTGTCCATATGCTCGCTCGTTCTGCCACGCCAAAAATTGCCGCCGCCGACAACAATGCCGACCTCGACGCCCATATCGGCAATCTTCTTAACAGATTTGCAAATAGTAACTACAGTATCATTATCAATACCGGTTTTCTTTTCGCCTGCAAGCACTTCGCCGCTGAGTTTAAGTAAAATTCTTTTATAAGCAATGCTCATTTTTATACCTCCGATTAAAAGAGTCGTTTTTCTTCTTTTATATAATAATATAAAATTAACGTAAAGTAAATATTAATATTAAAATATATTATTAAAAAATAGTTACAAACACAAAAATTCCAAAAAAATACCGACAAAGTATAAACTCTGTCGGTAAAATCTGTTTAAATTATCAGTTTTTCGCCTTTGATTTTGACGTCTTAACCGCCTTATTAAGAACTGCATAGTCCTTGGCATTAATCACACCGTCATTTGTAAGGTCATAAAGATAGCCTGTTGCAACGTCTGCGGTTTTACTGTTTATAAACCTGATAAATGCAGCATTAACAACCAACGGCGCAACCTTATTTTCATTGCCGCAAACCGAACAAGTATAAACAAGCCTGTCAGAAGTTGCGTCATATTTAGTGTAAGAATAAGTATGCTTACCCGTCGCCTCAACGGTACGTATTCTCTTTTCATTACAGTAAGTGCAGGTATCCTGATACCTTGCAGAAACGGTACAACTGCCTTGAATAAGTGTTTGTGTTGTATACTCGCCCTCTATCCATTCTGTATGAACAAAGCCCTGAGATTTAACGTTTTTGCAACGTGAGCACGCAGTCATTCTGTAAACATGACCGGGATGTTCCTTAACCGGTGTATCATTATCGACATAATCGTGACCGAGCGCATCAAGCACAACATCATATTTCTCACCACACCTTGCGCAAGTAGCATTTGCCGCACCCGCCGTGGTGCATGTCGGCTCGGTGGTTACAACATAACTGTTCTCTGCAGGCGTATGGCCCAATGCCGTACTTTCTACCTTAGAAGTTGCGCCGCAACGTGAGCATTTATATGTAGTATATCCGGCTGTGGTGCAAGTAGGTTCAACAACAGATTGCTGAACATTATCATGGCCTAAAGCCTCAATATTTTCACTCTTGGTAAGATTACAATTTTTACATCTATAATAAATTTTACCTGCTGCGGTGCATGTAGGGGCAGTCCTGCTTGTTTCCTCCCAAACGTGTTCGCCGTTAGCAGGAAGAGTTACGTTTCTAACTTCTTTACAGATTTTGCAGGTGTCAATTTGAAGTCCGTTAATTGTGCATCCCGGCTTGCTAACAACAGTTGAAGTATACTGACCCTCAACCCACGCAACATGGGTAGGAGTAGACTCCTTTTGATTGCATACGGTACAGGTTTTCACAACATAAGTATGACCGTCAACAGCGGTATTATCAAGTGTTTCGGTTACATCTGAAAAAGTATGGCGAGAGCGGGAACGGTTTGTGTTACCTCCTTCCCACAGACAGAGCACTTGCCCTTTTCCTCGCCTGCTTCGGTACAGGTTGCCGCTTTGGTTACGGTTGGATTTTCAATCTTATGTCCTGCCCTTGCAACAGGATTTCGTTCAACCTTGCCGCAACCGTTAACCTTACAGGTTTTCGTTTCAATGCCCGGCATTGTGCAAGTGGCGGTACAATCATAATCATAGTAGCCGTCAACAAATGCCACGTGAGTAATAACGGTATTTTCATTGTTGCATACAGAGCATTTTTGATATTCATATTTATGCCCGTCGACAGCGGTATTATCCTCTGTTTCAACAGTTTCATAAGTGTGTCCTTTTGCAGGAAGTTCTGCTTTGGACACTACGAAACCGCAGTTGTCGCACACCTGGGTAGTAGTACCTTTTTGGGTACATGTCGGTTCAAGAGTAATAACCTCATGAGTAGAAGCATGGTCGCACGCATCAATACTTACAAATTTATAGCCCTTTGCTTTAGCATAGGCTTGGGCAGTTGAATTTGAGTGCCCCTTAACAACAAGGCTTTGCTGAGAGCCGTTGAAAGGGTCTTTACCGCCGCTTGCATCGGCTTGACCGATACCGTCAAATACGCAGTTTGGATTATGAACCGTAACCTCCTGCAAAGCGGTACAGTTTGCAAAACCACGAATATTAATTTTTGTTATAGTTTCGGGAATTTCAAGTTTAACAAAGTTACAGCCATAAAAGCCCCACGGTGATATTTCGGTAATTGTTGATGAAAAATTAATTTTAGATACGCTTGCATTTCTGAATGCCAGATTACCTGTTTCGGTCATACCCATACCGTAAGTAACGGTAGTAAGGTCCGTGCAGCCTTCAAAAGAGCTTAATCCGATAGAGGTAAGGCTGTCCGGAAATTTAATTGATTTAAGCGCAGTACAACCGTTAAACGCATAATCGCCGATAGAAGTAAGCTTATCATTTAAAATAACTGTAGTAAGCGCAGTACAGTCAAGGAAGCAATACGGACCAATCATTTCAAGATTGGCAGGCATTGTTACAGACTTAAGTGATGTGCACTCACGGAATGTACCGTATTTTATAACTTTAGTATCGCTCATCTTAGTAAGCGTAGACGGCAGGGAAACGCTCTCGGCAACAGTACATTTATTGAAAAGAAGCTGACCGAGTGAAGTAATGCCCTCGCCTACTACAATACTCTTAATCAAATCTCTTGATTCATTCCAAGGAGCAATCCCTTTAAGTGCAGTTTCGCCGTAATCCTTAGTAGCGCCCTTGCCCGTAAGAGTAAGAGCACCCGTAGTTGTGTTCAAATTCCACTTAACATTATTGCCACACGTACCGCTCGTTGGTTTAGCGGCAAACGCCGACGTTACATTAAAGCAAAAAAGAGTAGTCACAAGCATAGCAAGAACTATAATCAAAGAAGTAATTTTTTCATCATAATTCACCTAAGTAAATAAAATAGACAGTTTAAACGTAACTATACACATAAAATATAGCATATTTTGACAATATATTCAAGTAATTTAACGACAAAAACAGAAATAGACAGCCGAAATTAATCGACTGTCTATTATTTTATGTATATTAAATATACTGAGATTAAGCCATAAAGGAGCGAATAACTGCTTCGCAATCCTTCTTATCCATAATCTTAGGTACAGGGTAAAGCGGATTACCTTCCTTAAGAGCACGCTCAATAAGAATAGGTAAATCTTCTTCCTTGATGAAATCGAACTTTTCAGGAATATTCATATTCTTATTAAGAGTTCTGATAGCCTCAATAAATGCCTTGCCCTTGCCTGCTGTGTCAAGTCCTTTGCCGACGCCTACGATATCCGCAAGCTTTGCAAGCTGAGGATAAGCTGCGTCTGCATAGTAATCGAGAACATAAGGTAAAATAACTGCGTTAGCCAAGCCGTGAGGTGTGCCGTATAAGCCGCCGAGATTATGAGCAATAGCGTGAACATAACCTACATAAGCGTGAGTAAATGCACGACCTGCAAGGTATGAGCCTTTTAGCATATTACCTCTTGCCTCAAGGTTCTTGCCGTTATTGTATGCCTCTTCGATATTGTCAAAAATAAGCTTTGTAGCTTCTTCGGCTTCCCTGATTGTATCCTTAGTATTACTCTTACCGATATAAGCCTCAACTGCGTGAGTGAGAGCGTCCATACCTGTTGTAGAAGTAATATGAGGCGGTAAGCCTACTGTAAGTTCAGGGTCAAGTACAGCGTACTTAGGTCTGAGACAAGTATCGTTAATGGCATTCTTCTCGTGAGTTTCAGGGTCGGTAACTACTGCTGCTACAGTTGTTTCCGAACCTGTACCTGCTGTTGTAGGAACAGCGAAGAACGGCGGAAGTGCCTTATGAACTTTAAGCTGACCTCTCATAGCACGAACAGACTGCTTAGGCTTTACAACCCTTGCACCTGCTGCTTTAGCGCAGTCCATTGAAGAACCGCCGCCGAATGCTATAATGCCCTGACAGTTGTTTTGAACATACATATCCTTACATTCTTCAATGTTAGGGATAGTAGGGTTAGGCTGAACACCGTCATAAACAACGTACTCTACTCCAACTTCTTCCAGTTTCTTGAATAAAGGATCAAGAAGATTTAAGCTCATAAGCCCTTTATCAGTCACGACTAAAACCTTGTTGACACCTTTGCTCTTTATGAACTCAGGCAATTTAAGAATACTGCCTGCGCCTTCAAGAAGTTGAGGCTCGGACCAATCCATAAAACACATTGCAACCTTAAAAACTCTCTGGTAAATTCTGTACCAAATCTTTTTAAGTTCCCAAAGCATATTACAATTCCTCCTTTTCTTTAATATTTCCATTATATTGTAACTGTTTAAGAAAAAGATTTTCAAGTGTTTTATAAAATACTCTTTCAAAAAAATTCAGCTTATGATATTATAGTCTCAGAAAATATTTTAGAGGTCTTAATTATGAGCGGTGAAAAAGTAATATTTTGCGGAAACAATCCTGATTTTTTAGACAAAAAATTAACCACGCTGAGCGACGCTTCAAACGGCGGAAATGCGTTTCGTATTCCAAGCCTTATCAGAAGCGGCAACACGCTTATTGCGGCTATTGACAGGCAAAGCTGCGGTGCTGACTGGGGATATATTGAACTTGCGATAAGAAGAAGCGAGGACGGCGGAGAGACTTGGAGCGACATTCAAATTATTGCTATACCGCCCGCAAGAAAAACAATGCTCAGCGACGAGTGTTACGGCTCTGCTTTTTACATTGACCCTTGCATGGCAATTGCTCCAAACGGCGACGTATTGCTTTTGGTTGATTTTTATCCCGAATGCAAAGGACTTCACAAAAGAAGCATACTTGAAAAAAGAAAGCGCCTTATGCGCTTTACAATAAAGAAATGTGCCCTACTCTTTTATGACAGAGACGGAAAATTTTACGTTATAGACAAAAGCGGTCACGTGCTAAACCACCGATACACAGATACGGGTATGACCGTTGACTATGAAAGCGGAGAATTATATAGCGGTGAGGCTTATCTCGGCAATATTCATTTAAACGGCAAGTCACCGTCAAATATTAACGAAGCCGGGGCAAAAACAACATTCGGTGCACCTCTCAAGGCGCCGAAAAGAAATTATTTATATCTTTTGAGAAGCTCGGACAACGGCAAAACCTGGAGCAAGCCGAAGGACATTACAGGTCAGGTTTTAATTAAGCAGGACGGAACATTTTTAGGCGTTGCGCCGGGTGTAGGACTTACCACTCACAAAGGCAGAGTTATCATGCCGCTTTACGTTGACAGAAAGCAGACTGTATCAATTTACTCAATTGATGACGGCGAAAATTGGCACAGAATGGCGGGTCACCCTTATGCCGAAAATGTCGACGAATGGCAAATGGTGCAAGCGCCGAGCGGCGCAATAATCGGGCTTGGCAGGGCAAAAAGATACGGCAAAACGCCTATGTCAATCTCCTACGATGACGGCAAAACGTGGATAAACGCAGGCAAAACAGACCTTTATGCCCCGAAATGCCAAAAGAGTGTAATCAGCATCGGCAACTATGTTTTTGCTCGCATCCCAATGACAAAACACGTTCAAACGGTGTGATTACCGTCGGCAAATTCTACAAGGCTAAGGGCAGAGTGGCAGGCATTAATTGGTACAGCGAAACCGAGGTAAACAAAGGCTTTTTTGCTTATTCCTGCCTTACGAGAATTGATGATGAACACATAGGAATTTTGTACGAATCAGAGCCGAGTTCGTTTATTTTGTTTAAGAAATATAAAATCAAAGATTTGATATAAAAAATTGACAAAATCAACTAAATAATTATTGAAAATAATATAAATAAACATTATAATATACACGAAAAATCAGAAAAGAGAGATAGATATGAACATTTTTGAAGCAATAAAATCACTTGTTAAATACGGAATTGACAATAAAATGCTTGAAGCAGAGGACGAAATTTGGGCAATCAACAGAGTTTGCGAAGCTTTAAAGCTTGACTCTTACGAAGAAAGTGAAGCAAAGGAAAGCGACCTTGAAAAGATTTTAGCCGTTATTCTTGATTATGCGGTTGAAAACGGACTTTGTGAGGACAGCGTTGTTTACCGTGACCTTTTTGATACTAAAATTATGGGTCTTATCACTCCGAGGCCAAGCTATGTTATCAACAAATTCAACTCTCTTTATGAACAGTCACCTAAGGCGGCTACAGATTTTTACTACAAATTAAGCCAAGACAGCGACTACATAAGAAGATACAGAATTAAAAATGACTTAAAGTGGATTACTGAAACAGAGTACGGCGACCTTGATATAACTATCAATCTTTCAAAGCCTGAAAAGGACCCGAAAGCCATTGCCGCTGCGCTTAAAATGAAAAATGCATCATACCCAAAATGCCTTTTATGCAAGGAAAACGAGGGCTATGCAGGACGTATTAACCATCCCGCACGTCAAAACCACAGAATTATTCCTATGGTACTCGGCGGCGACGATTTCTTTATGCAGTATTCGCCTTATGTATACTACAACGAGCATTGCATAGTATTTAATGCCGAGCACACACCTATGAAAATAGACAAAGGCGCATTTGAAAAGCTTCTTGATTTTGTTGAACTTTTCCCTCACTACTTTGTAGGCTCAAATGCAGATTTGCCTATTGTTGGCGGCTCAATTCTCACTCACGAACATTTCCAAGGCGGAAACTATGAATTTGCAATGGCTAAAGCGCCAATTGAAACAGAGGTTAAATTTAGAGGCTTCGAAAACGTTAAAGCAGGCATAGTTAAATGGCCTATGAGCGTTATAAGAATTGCAAGCGAGGATAAGCTTGAGCTTGTTGAGCTTGCAGATAAAATTCTCACCGCTTGGAGAGGCTATACAGACGAGGACTCATTCATTTATGCCGAAACAAACGGTGAAAAGCACAACACCATCACCCCGATTGCAAGAATGAGGGGCGGCAAATTCGAGCTTGACTTAGTTTTAAGAAACAATATTACCACTAAGGAATGTCCTTTAGGGTTCTACCATCCGCACCCTGAATATCACCATATTAAAAGAGAAAACATCGGTCTTATCGAGGTTATGGGCCTTTGCAGTGCTTCCAAGCCGTCTTAAAGGCGAAATGGCGCTTCTTAAAGACGCAATGGTATCGGGCAAGGACATTGGCTCAATTGAGGCTATAGCAAGCCACAAGCAGTGGGCTGATATGATTATGGATAAGTACGACATTACAGCAGACAATTGCGAGGAAATTTTGCAAAAAGAAATCGGAATAGTATTTACTTCTATTCTTGAGCAGTGCGGCGTTTATTCTCGCAATGACGAGGGTAAAGCAGGCTTTATCAAATTTATCGAAAGCGTGAAATAAATGTTTAATCTTCACACACATACGTACCGTTGCCACCACGCAAAAGGCAATGACGAGGAATATGTAATCAAAGCGATTGAAAACGGATATGATTTAATCGGTTTTTCCGACCATGCACCGTATCTTTTTCCAAACGGTTATGTCAGCAGTTTCAGAATGCTTCCGAGTGACGCACAAAATTACGCTGACAGCATAAAAGAACTTAGGGAAAAATACAAGGAAAAAATTGATATTAAGCTTGGCTTTGAGCTTGAATATTATCCGAGGCTTATTGACAGGGAAATCGAGTTTTTAAAAAGTCTTGATTACGATTATTTGATTTTAGGTCAGCATTATGTTGACAATGAATATGAGGATTATGCAATATATTCAGATTCACCTACTAAGTCGCCTGCCGTGCTTGACAAATATATAAGTCAGGTAATTCTCGGCGCTAAAAGCGGACTTTTCACATATATTGCGCACCCCGATTTGATTAATTTCAAGGGCGACAATAAGCTTTATATTCAAAAAATGACATATATGGCAAATGAACTTAAAAAGCTTGATATTCCGCTTGAATTTAACTTTTTGGGATATACGGACAAGCGAAATTATCCTAACAATGATTTTTGGAAGATTGTAAGTGAAGTCAAAAATGACGTTGTTATCGGTCTTGACGCTCACAATCCTAATGTTTATGATGATAAGAAAAATCTGGAAAGAGCAAAAAAATATCTAAAAAGTTTAAATATAACCCCGCTTGATAAAATTGAATTGTAAAAATAAACCGAGTAAGTCTGAGACCTACTCGGGTTTTTTTATGCAAAAAATTTATTTTTGCTGGCGACCAATGGTCGCCCCTACAGAATTTGTTTAATTACAAGCCTTTAAGGAAAAATAATTAATTCTTACTATACCTAAAATCGTATTTATCTTTTAGGACGTTTGGAATTTTTCTGCCGTTGATTATGACTGTATCATCGTCCAGCCATTGAGCCTCTGCGCTGTCGGTATTATTTTCCCAATAAATATTGCGAGCGTATGAGGAATCGGACTTTTTGCGCAAAACGCCGAGAACTGCATAACCGGTAGTTGCGCCGCCGTCATTTTGATAAATTTCAACGGTATAAGCTGAATTTGGCGAGGGTATTCACCCATAAGCTTTTCACCTTTAATTGCCGCAGTCGAAAAGAAAAATGATAAATGCAAATTAAAGCCACCGCAACAATCGCAATTGAAACGGCACTTATTGCAATTTTCTTTTTAGTTTTGCTTTTCAAAACCATATTTTAAAACCATTCCTTCTTGTTTTGAACGTAGGTTTGATAAAATTCTGCGTCTGACTTTGTTAAATAAAGTATGCCCTCAATAAGCGAAATTACAGCCATAACAGGTGCGCCGACTCCAAAAGTAAGAAGTGATACAAGAAGCATAATAATGCCACTTTTAGTATATCCGAGATAAAATTTATGAATACCTAAAGTGCCAATTAATATTGCAAGCAAACCTGCTACAATCTTTTCCTTAGTAGGCTCAGTATTCATCTGCTGAGGATTGTAATTCATATCCTGCTGCTGATATTGATAATTAGGTTGCTGCGTATTCGGCTGACCGTTGTAATAATATTGACCGCCCTGCTGTGCATTTGGGTTATAATATTCATTTGGGCTTTGTTGACTGCCATGAGCCATATCATTAGGCGCACCGCAGTATGGGCAATAAGGGGCATTGTCATCAAAATTAGTTGAACAATTTTTACAAATCATAAATTTACCTCTTTTCATTGTTATATTGTCAATTATTCAGTCGGCAGTGTCACACTGAATAGTAAGTGCTACACTGCATAGTAAGTGTCACACTGAATAGTAGGTGTTAACTCATAGTAAGTGTAACATATATAAACACAATTTGCAAGACGAACGGGAGAATGAAAAAAATCCATATTAAATAAAAATCAGGGCTGTCCTATAAATAAGACAACCCTGATTTTAATTTGTGCAAGACAAAACCGCCAAAGAAAATAGTTTGAATTATCAATCATCAATATTTTGATTTATTATACTTTTTGATATGTTCAAATAATTTTTCATCATTTGAATCGTTATAATCATATGCTTTAGGGGAACTATACTTAGTTTTCTTTTAGGACCAGCTTCCGTTTGCACCACATTGCTGCAATTCAAGTTTTCTTTATAAATAGTATTTATTTCCTAACTAATTATAGTCTATACTTGTCTATGCTAATCTCTTGTATGTTAGGTTTTGATAAAAGCCATGTCATTTTGCCTGACACATCCTTAAAAAACACCATATGCCAATGAATAACTTTTCCATCATCATCTTTAGAAACATTTAAAGCGTCAACATGTTCTTCAATAAGCGATACCGGTAAACTCACAATAGTCGACTCATCTTTACATCCATACACAACAAAAACTTCATCACATTTTTTCAAATCGTCTAATGGGTTTCTTCTGTACGCAAACCAATATTTATCACGATTACCTTGCTTATATGCTTTTGATGTAGTAAGCACAAAGCCTTTTTACCGTCAGTGGTCATATAAGTACTTCTACCAACTTTAACCAACTCACTGCCGATTTTCTGTGCCAACTTAACCACACACTTATCAGCAAACTTGATAGTCTTACTTTCTGTAGTTTTTGGCTTTGGAGAAACAACAGTGATAACTTCTTCCTGTCTATCTTCAACTTCTTCGTAAGTAATTCCAAGAGCATCACAGAAAAGGTGTTTGATTTTAGAGAATCGTTTTGTGCAATAATCTGTATAGTATTCTTTTAACACCGCAAAATCTTCTGGTTTCTCATAAGGCATATCCATCCAGTCCAAATCTTCCTCTTCGGTAAAGCTGTATTTTGTTTCAACTTCTTCAAGCTTAACATACTGAAGATATTTCTTGTCTTGATAGAAATTCTTATCTTTCTTGCTACGGTTAACATATTCCGGTAAATAACACAAATTAGCAATACAACTAATCGGTAAACCTTCTCCATTACAAGTTTCAATAAGCTTTCTCATTTGTTCTTTCGAGCAATATGTTCTACATCAAACCGTTCGATAGAAAGTTGATCCATAGCAGTGAATGTCTTAAGATAGATACAATTAAGCACAACGAATTCCTCGCTCTTTGGACTTGCAACCTTTTTGCTTTCCGCCCTCAACATAGAACGCTCAAAGAATCCGTCAAGTGCAACCATCCACGCACGACTTGAAATTTCATTCATATATCTATTTGGTTTTGCTGCCGCATGAATCTTTCCGGTTCCACCTTCGCTCCAATAATTCGTTATGATATCATACACATAATATTGAACTAAATTCTTTGCAATCGCTGACCTTTTATCCTGCCAGCCATCAGCAAAATGTGTATAATCTCCATCAACATACATTTCCTTAAATGTTGTAGAAATCATAGACAAAATTTGATATTTAGAATGGAAAATTTTATTTGCATTTCTCGAATTGCCTTTGAACTTTGTTACAACAGAAATAGATTCATTCACAAAATCAATAGCCTTGCAAATTGCTTTTTTCAAAACATTCAAATCAATAGTCTGTAAATTCTTATATAAGATACGAATTTTATCTGCATCGTTCAAGCAAGCATTTACCAATTCAAAAGCTATAGGATTGACAGTATCGTCAGCAAGATTTTTATTAAATCCCAATATTTCATATTTTTCTACCAAGTACTTACCTAATCCAAACAAATACTCAAAAGCATTTACTCTTCTTGTAGTACGCATTTCCTCTCGACTATAGCCATGAATAAAATAGCCATCTTCAACAAATGAATCGTATTTTTTAATGATGTGTTCTATTATATCTGAATTATTAATAGTATATTTTTCATTAACCGGCTACAAGCTGCGGCATACACTTCATATTGATCTAATGGTGTACCTTTAGAATTAATTCTATCAAAAATATCTGGGAGATTACTTTCGTCTCCTGTATATACAATAACAGGAATTACTGTATTTGAAATAAAATCATATAGATCTTGGCGTTTTTCGAAGAAGTTTTTGATAGTATCAATTAGTTTTTCAATTGGTTCATATCCAACTTTAAACTCATCTGCTATAAGCTTTGCTACAGAATAGTATTGAAGATTTTTGAAGGTCTTCTGTTCCTTGATGAAAGATGTAAGAATGGTTCTTATGGAAGAATAAAATTTTTCATCTTCTTGTCCAACAATTTTTAAAACCTCGGCACAAAACTCGTCTGAAATGCTTTCATCATAAAAAAGAACTCTGTAGGATTTGTCATATACTTCTTGATGCTGTTTCCTCTTTGTAGACCATCTACCAATATGTAAGTTCTTTTACCATCCTCGAATGTCTCATAAAACAACATAGTTCCAACAGGATATCCTTTAATCAAGGAATCTATAAATGTTTTTTCTTGTTTCTTATTCCATCGCTTTCCCCTCTGAAACATCGGAACAACTATCTTCTTATTATCCTTATGCATATCTTGAAGTGCAGAAGATAAATCTTGTAACGACCAATTTTCACATGTACAGCCCGCCATAATAATATTCTCCTTCTTTTATTCATTATTTTTGTATATTTAATTTACTTTAAATGTTCTTAGCTAGACAATATATTTTTCGATTATTTTTGGTTTTAATTTCTGATTGCGTATAACCAAACAAATATAAATAATGCCAACAATATCAAAAAACTCTTTACAACATTAAGAAAAAATAATTTTACACTTCAATCTCCTTTGCATCGACAAACCATTCCGAATTAATCATTGCATCATCAGCAAGCCTTAATCTTAAATTTTCGTCACACAAAAAACTACTACCTTTCCACTCATTATATAATCTAAGAAGTGCATAATTCAAAAAAACAATCATCTTATCCCTATTATTTTCAGGTGGATTATTAATATCAAAAGTCACTTCAGATAATGGAATCAAATATTCAATACAATAAAACTTGCTGTTTTTATTATAATCAAAGCCATGCCATCAATATCAAGCAATCGTTCTATATTTTGTACAAGCTCTGGGGATTTTGATAATGATGCAAAATAATGGTTTTTTTCAAGATGTTCTCTAAACGCAAACCCATTTACACAATAGTCTTTAATCTGATTATATCCAAGCCTAGATTTCACAGCAGAAATATTGCCGCTACTATATTTAAATTTGTCATCAAGCGATTGTAAATTTCCTTTATAATACATATCAATGTGACCATTTCCGTCAGCAAATGTCACTCCGTGTTTTTTGAAAAACAGCGATAGCGGCGTTTTTCCAAGGAGCAACTGTTTTAAATTGTTGTTCAGATGCAAATCCGTACCATTCAACCTTCTTGATAAATGATACATTTGAATATACTCTAATGAAGCGTCAATGTCATAATTTGAAAGAAAATCTTCAACACAATCACATGTATATTTTTCAGTATCGTGATAAAAAGATTCGTATGCATTATTTAGTTCTTCTTTTGTGAGATTTAGTAATCGCATTATTCCTTTTTCAAGTGAATCATTAGTGCTTGCATCAATATATTTCAATTTTATTCACTCCTCCTAAAAATACAACTTATTTCACCTAAAACTAATTATACCATATAGTTACCAAATTGCATACATATTTTAATAATATAATTTAAAATGAGTAATTTTAAAGTTGCATAGTCCGATTTTCAGGACACAAATAAAATGTAAAAGATTTTGAGTCAAAAACGAATGACCATTTTTGTGACACAAATCTGACCATTATAAGGGTGATAAGTGATGATATTTTTGCGATATTTTGCGATATTTTATGATAGTCTTGCGATTTTTGTGTGGTCAGAATTTGGCATATAAAAAATCGCCTGAAAGTCCCTAAAACAGGAAGCTTCAAGCGATGATTTTTATTTAATTTGCGATTGCATTAGCCGTTGATTTGCTTTGCGATTTCCTCTGCGAAGTTTTCTTCTCTCTTCTCAAGGCATCGCCCTTCATCATTCTGATAAAGCCGTTAAGTTTAATCTCTGTGCCGAGTTCCTTAGCAACTGAAGCTACATAGCCCTTAACGTCGCCCTGGAAAAGGTCGTTTCTTACGAATTCCTGGTCAACAAGGCAGTTTTCTTTATAATACTTGCCCATCTTACCTGCAGCAATCTTTGCAAGAACTGCTTCAGGCTTAGAAGCCATCTTAGGGTCTTCCTTCATCTGAGCTGCAAGAATAGTCTTTTCATGCTCAACAACCTCAGCAGGAACTGAAGCCTCGTCAAGATAAGCAGGGCTCATAGCAGCAATCTGCATAGCAACATTCTTACCCATAGCATCAAATTCAGCAGTAGCTGCCTTTGACTCATCAGCAACGTCGAAGCCAACCATAACGCCTACTGAGCCGCCGCCGTGAATATATGTTGAAACAATACCGTCCATTCTCTCAAAACGACGAACTTTCATATTTTCGCCAATTGAAAGGACAAGGTCATTAAGAGTTTCTGTAACTGTTCTGTCTGTGCCGTCGAACTTTTCTTCCTTAAGAGCCTCAACGTCAGCAGGGTTTGTTGCAAGGATAGTCTTTGCAACGCCTTCAACGAAGCTCATAAATTTCTCGTTCTTAGCAACGAAGTCTGTTTCTGAGTTTACTTCTACTACAACGCCCTTCTTAGCTTCAGCATCATAATAAGGAAGAACTACGCCCTCAGCAGCAATTCTTGTTGCCTTCTTTGCAGCAGCTGCAAGACCTCTTTCACGAAGAAAGTCAACAGCCTTATCCATATCGCCATCAGCCTCAACAAGAGCCTTCTTACATTCCATCATACCAACGCCGGTCTTCTCACGAAGAGCCTTTACGTCCTGAGCTGTAAATGCCATTATATTATCCTCCTAAAAATAGTTATATGTTATATTAAATTATTCAGCAGCCTCTTCGCTTGCTTCTTCTGTAGCAGCTTCTTCTGCTGTGTCGTTACCGTCTCTACCCTCGATAACTGCGTTTGCAATAGCGCCTGCGATAAGCTTTACTGCACGGATAGCGTCATCATTACCAGGGATAACGTAGTCGATTTCATCAGGGTCACAGTTTGTATCAACGATAGCTACGATTGGTAAACCAAGCTTCATAGCCTCTGATACAGCGATTCTTTCCTTACGTGGGTCAACGATGAACATTGCGTCAGGAATCTTCTTCATCTCTGTGATACCGCCAAGGTACTTCTCAAGCTTCTCGATTTCAAGCTCAAGACCAACAACTTCCTTCTTAGGAAGAAGGTCAAATGTGCCGTCCTCTCTCATAGCCTTAAGCTGAGCAAGACGAGCAACTCTGCCACGGATAGTCTTGAAGTTTGTAAGCATACCGCCAAGCCATCTTGCATTAACATATGGCATAGCACAACGCTCAGCCTCTTCCTTAACTGACTCCTGAGCCTGCTTCTTTGTACCTACGAAAATGATTGAGCCGCCTTCTGCAGCGAGGTCACGAACGAACATATAAGCTTCTTCAAGCTTCTTAACGGTCTTCTGAAGATCGATGATGTAAATTCCGTTACGCTCTGTGAAAATGTATGGAGCCATTTTAGGGTTCCATCTTCTTGTCTGGTGACCAAAGTGAACACCTGCTTCAAGAAGCTGTTTCATTGAAACTACGTTTGCCATTATTATTTCCTCCTTTAAGGTTAATTCCTCCACACCGAGTATGGCAAAAGCCCATAAAAATCACCTAAGGCTTAACTCGTGTGTGTGCGTATTCGCTTGTATTTCTACGAATGCTGGGATATTATAACAAAAAAGGCTTGAAAAATCAAGCCTTTTTTCAATATTATTTGGTTTTTACAGTCTTAATCTTTGACCATTTTCCATAGTGGGTTTTATTTTTTCCGTTACTCTTTACAGTAAATGATTTTTTCTGAAACCATTTTATAAATATTAGCCGTTGGCGGAGTTATTTGCGTTATCAAGTACAGTATCAATCGCAAGAACGACTGCGAGAGCGGTTATTTCGTCGGTATCATCTGAAATATCAAGCTCATACGTATCGCCCCAGCTCATCCATGCCTTATGGATTGAAACGATTTCCTTATCGCCCGAAGTGATAACATAATCGTGGGAGAACAGGTCGCCGTCAACGTCCCAGCCCAAGCCATCAACATAATACTTAGGTTTAAAAAGAGTAAGCTGCTTAACTATTTCCGCAACCTCCTCGCCGCCGACCTCAACGGTAAACTTAGGCATAAAGGTCAAAAGCTTTTGGCGGACAAAGGCGACCTCATTATTATTTATATCATATATATGCAGTTTCCTGCCGAGAGTTAAAATTTCCCCCTCAACAAAATATCTGTCATTGCCGTTTTCATCCTTAATTGAAAACTTAGCGCCGATTGAAAACACCTTTTGCTTAATATAAAGCTTCATATTTTTCTCCTATTTTTATATATAGCTTCATAACCTGCGATCTTGCCTTATCCTCTAAATCATCATCAAGAGGCTCAAGTGTGCAAGAGCCGTATTTATTTTTAACTGCCAAGGAAATAAGCAAATCTGCAAGTTGCGGATTTTTAGGCAAAACAGGACCGTGAGAATATGTGCCGAAAGTGTTTTTATACCTGACACCCTCTGTGCCGTCCTCGCCGTTATTGCCGCAGCCTTTAATCATTTTGCCGAGTGGCTCAACACCCTTGCCGAGATAAGTTCTGCCGCTGTGGTTTTCAAAGCCGACAACCTCTATTCCCTCTTTTGTTTTATAAGCAAAATTGCCTATCATACGTTCCTCTTTGCCCTCGGTATAAAAATCAAGAGCGCCGATATATTCAAGCATTTTGCCGTCATAAGTTTTATAATATTTGCCGAGCATTTGGTAGCCGCCGCAGATAGCAAGCATAACCTTGCCCGAATCAACAGCACGTTTAATTTCCTTATCCTTGCCCTTTTTCAAGTCCTCAAGCAAAACGTCCTGCTCAAAGTCCTGACCGCCGCCGATAAATAAAATATCGTAATCGTCGGCATTAAAGGATTTACCCATAGTAATTCTGTCAACCTGAGTAGAAATACCACGAAGTTCCATTCTTTTAGTAAGTGCAATAATATTACCTCTGTCGCCGTAGATTGAGCATATCGGGATAAAGGTGTGCAATTTTAATCATCATTCCCAAAAGTCTTTACCTCCAAGTCTTTTAGCGATTACAGGGCGCATAGCCATCATTGAGGTATAAGTCGGAACAATATAGACGTCCCTGCCTTGACTTGTTGCAATATCAACAAGTTTATTATAATCCTCATTTTCAATAATCTTAATTTCTCTGTTTCCTACGCCCTCATATTTAACACGAACTGCCATATCATAGCAGCGTTTGCCCGTAACGTAAATTTCTTTAACATTAGCCTTTTCAAATATTCCGGCAAAATCGACGTCCCAAATCCAGCTTATATCTCTGCCGTCTGCGGCATTATCGTTAAGCGAAAGAATGAGGGTAAAATCATCATCGATATTTTTAAGGAAATTCATAGTTTGGCTGAAGCCTGCCGGATTTTTAACAAGGATAAGATTAACTGTATTATCGCCTGCTTTGAAATGTTCCATTCTGCCGAAAGCGCCGTTGAAATGTTCAATAGCATCAATAACGGTTTTTTCATCAATGCCGAATGCGGTAAGAGCTGCAGCACAACCGATAGCATTATAAATATTATAAGCGCCGCCGATATTAACTCTGATTATATTTCTGTCGCCGTTGAGATTTGCAACAACAACGGAGTGGTCGTTTTTCATTTCCTCTACGCTTTCAACCGCAAAATCGGGCTGAGGTCTTTTATAGCCGCAGTTAGGGCAAACAAAGCCGCCGAGGTGGCCGTAGGTGTGATAAGTATAATCATACTCATGCTTACAAAAGATGCAATACTTAGCGTCGCTGATTTCAGGTGCTTTTGCATTCTTATCAAAAGGAACATTAACGCCGAAAGTAATAATTTTATTCGGGATTTCCTTAGACATTGAATAGGTAAGTGAGCAATCGGCATCAAGGCAAACTATGGCATTAGGTAAATTTTTAACAGATTCCTTAATAGCATTTAATGTATGGGTAACCTCGCCGTAGCGGTCAAGTTGGTCACGGAAAACATTTGTTACAAGAATAACGTCGCAGTGAATATATCTTGAAACCTCTTTAAATGCGTTTTCGTCACATTCAATAATGGCATAATCCTTTTTGCATTTGCCCGTGATTGTTGAATTCATAATAAACGAAGCGGTAACGCCCGTGATAAGATTAGCGCCCGATTTATTGATAAAATACGACTTACCCGCCTTTTTGAGTCCCTCTTCAAGAATACGGCAGGACGTGGTTTTACCGTTAGTACCCGTAACTACAATAACCTTAGTATTTTCAGACAAATCCTTTAAAACATTTCTTTTGACTTTGAGTGCGACCTTGCCGGGCATAGAGGTTGCACCCCTGCCAAGCTTATGCAACACAAAGGTAACAATTCTGCAAACAAGACAGCTTAAAAAAACTCGCATTTCTCTCTTCCTTTTCTGTTTGATATCAAATCAATTTTAAACTAAAGGCGATATCAAGTCAATAACTATATCAATTTTTATTTTAATTAATATTATTTTATGATATACTTTATATTATGAGGTATAGCTATGGAATATTTAAGTTTTAACAAGTATTTAAAAGATAAATTCGGTCAAAAGGTATATAAAATCAGCTTAGACGGCGGCTTCACCTGCCCAAACCGTGACGGAAAGACAGGCACACGAGGCTGTATTTTTTGCTCCAAAGGCGGAAGCGGAGATTTTGCCGAGAGCAGAGAAATGAGCATAACAGAGCAAATTGAAAGCGGCAAGAAAAAAGTAGAAAAGAAAATAAAAAGCGGCAAATATATTGCATATTTTCAAGCCTTTACAAACACGTATGCGCCTGTTGAAATGCTCAGGCAAAAATATGAGGAAGCGATTAATCACCCTGACATTGTTGCGCTTTCAATTGCGACAAGACCGGATTGCTTAGGCGATGACGTGCTAAGACTTCTTGATGAAATGAACAAAATAAAGCCCGTTTTCGTCGAATTAGGGTTACAAACCATTCACCAAAAAAGTGCAAAATACATAAGACGAGGCTACGATTTAAGCGTTTATGATAAGGCAGTAAGGGATTTAAATAAAATCGGTGTAAACGTTGTTGTTCACGTAATCTTAGGACTTCCAAATGAGAGCGAAAACGATATGCTTGAAACGGTTAAATACGTTTGCGAAAGCGGTGCAAACGGAATTAAATTACAGCTTTTGCACGTAATTGACGGCACAGACCTTGCAAAGGATTATGAAAAAGGGCTTTTCAAAACACTTGAATTTGACGAATACGTAAATCTTATTGTAAAATGCGTTAAAATTATACCAAAGGATATTGTTATTCACAGGTTGACGGGTGACGGAGCAAAAAAGATTTGATTGCACCGCTTTGGTCAGCGGATAAAAAGAGAGTTTTAAATGCGATTAACAAGGCGTTGAGAGAAAATTAATCAAAAACGCTTGCCGATGTGGAATTTTATTTTGAAGTTAAATAGAAAAGAATACAACAAAAGACAGCCTAAAAAATCAGGCTGTCTTTTTTATTGCGTCGTCAAGCACAAATAAATCTTACTTGGTTTTTACGCTTTTTACCTTTGACCAAGATGAATATATCTTTTTACCGTTTACCGTTTTGTATGTGCGAACACGAACGTAATACTTTTTCTTAGACTTAAGTTTTTTAACGGTAGCCTTTGTTGACTTTTTGCTTAGTAACAGTAACGCTCTTATTGTTCTTTTTAAATTTTTTATCGGAAGAATACTGAATTTGGTATCCCTTAACACCACTTACTTTTTGCCCAAGTAACGGTAAATTTCTTTTTGCCTTTACTGAGTTTTTTAATCGACGTCTTTTTAGGCTTAACTGTCTTAGTGTTCTTAGTTGTGCTCGGTTTTGTTGTAGGCTGAGTTGTTGAAGGAGTTGTTACAGGTTCGCTCGGCTTTGTTGCAGGTTTGCTGTCCTTAACCTCGTCCTGCTTTGTACCCTTAACAATAACGCTTACACTTCTGTAAGCCGCATTGTCGCCCAAAGGACCCGGATCAAAGAAGAAATCTGTTTCTTCAACAAACGAAGCTGAATAATATGTTTTAACCGTAAGTTTAACCATAGTATCCTTTTCAGGTCTTGTTACCTTACCTGTTTTTGCATCAATAATTTCGGGGTGATCGGATACCCAGCTTGAGCAAATTGAATAATAGCTGTAATCATCCGAATCTGCAGTATTTATCAAATCAAGATTGCGATTAACATCAGCTGCACTCTTGTTTTCGCCCTTAATATTTGCAAAGTTTACGGCATAAAGAGCAGCGCTGTCAAGTCTTTGAAGCCTTGTATACGTATGATAAGGAACTACTACTCTTACTTCGCTTTCCTTAGTCTTATCGCCGCAAGTTAAAGTAAGTGAAAGGTCGTAAACTGCGCCGTGAGAATCTTCGTCATAATTTGAAGAATCAACGCCGTTATAATAGATATTGCCGTTTTTGAAAATAACTGTATTATCATCGTCACCGTCAATATTTTTAACGGCGTTTAATTTAACCGTGATTTTTTCATCGGATTTTACATTTGAATTAATTTTTTCTTCAACTGTTTCAATAACGTTTGTATCTTGATAATCGGAGTCAACGTCAGAAACGCAACCGAAATCGCCGTCTGTATGAACGCCTGAAAATTCAGTCATCATCATTCCTTTGCCCGACTGAGCAAAAAAGATAATCGTCTGCTTTATTAAGAAGTGAATCATAAAGCGAGTCAAGTTTAACGGTAATTACATAGTTATTATTTTTAAGAGATGTATCGGTAGCATTAAACGTCTTACTTACAGTAATAAATCCCTCTGCTTGAGCGGTATAACGGTATTGACCGTAAACAATCGTATAATATCCGTTTTCATCAGGCAAAATTTCGTCGCCGTAAGCGCCGCTTGAGCCGTTCTTCTTAAGTGTGATTTTTGCATTTTCGGGTGTAACGTCAAATTTAACCTTATATTCGGTATATTTAAGATTTACAGTTATATTAAGTGACTTTGTACCCTCTGCGACAGTAAATGTACCCGCTGCCGTTTGACTGCCATTTTGATAAGTTGCATAGTATTTATATTCGCCGGGGTAAGCTCAAACTGTGAGGTTTCATAGCCGTATTCGTCCTCTATCGGAGAATATGTTTGACTGCCGTTTGCTGACGTTACTTTTAAGGTGGCGTAATCCGTTTTAGCACCCGTTGCAAGTTTAACGGTAAAATCAACTGTTGCGCCCTCTTTTAATATAACATCAAGTTTAGTATTTTGAGTTAAAGTGATTTTTCTTACGTCACGAACATATCCCAAAGCCGAAACGGTAAGAGTGTATTCGGTATTAGCGCTGAGTGACGACGGATTTTGTTCAATATTACGACTGTCAAAAACACTGACTTTTGCGTTGTCAATAATCTCGCCTTTTTCATTCTTAGCAGTTACGTCAAGAGAATAAGTAGCAAGTTTTGTTTCAATATAAAGAACATAATCTCTTGTTCCTAAAACAGTTTTGCCGTCGGTTTTATCTAATATTTTAAGAGTAAGAGTAACAACCTTAGCACCTTCATTATATGACGGATGAGTGATTTTTGCAGAAGCGGAATAGCTGCTGTTTGTCACCTTTGCATAAGTATCGTCGCTTGAACTCCAAGAGGAAGTATAAAGCTTTGATGACGTGTCCTTTTTAAGAGAAACACTTGTTTTGGAAAGAGGGATAATATATCTGCCCTCATCATCCTTTTTAAGGCTGCCGTACGGGTCGATTGCCTTTGCGTATGTGCTGTTAAGGTACGCCTCAACCTCGCTTGAATTTTCAGCCATAGCAGGAAATGCGCTCATAAGTACAAGCATAAGCGACATAAAAACTGCCAAAGCCTTTGTAATTGATTTTTTCATCTTTTCTCCTTTCAATTTAGAGCATAAAAAAATGCACCGTTTAAAACAGTGCATAAAAATTGTATCGCAAAAAGCATATAGGCATAGTTATCCCATATGTTAAATACTGCCGACTTCCAACCTAAAGCACTGCAAAAACCATATACACGGCAGGTATCCCGACTAATGCTTCAACCTTAAAATAAACCTTCTCACTCAAAAGAGCAATGGCCGCCTTTAGCGAATATTTCTCGTCAGCAAATACGGTAGAGGTTCGGACTGCTCCGGATTCGCACCGGATTCCCTTTTAATTTTATATTCAAAACAAATATAAAAACCTATGTATATCAGATTTGTTTTATTATATCTTGCAGTGCAGTATTTGTCAATATTTGTAAACGTAATAAAAGGCAACTCGATTGCTTTTTTATTGCGGTGCGTCGACACGGCAGCGCTGCGTTTTTATTTGTTTACTTTTTGGGAATTTGCGTATATCTCATTCATTCTCTCATCAGGAAAATGATTATCAAGAAACTGCTCATAAACATTATTAGGTGCCTGACCTGCGTCACGCTTATCCATTCTAAGTCCTGCCGTGGCAGAAACAAAGCAATCAAAAATAAAGAATACTATAAAAGTCCACATAATAACGTTGCCGAGCTTAACCGGAATTTTTTCAATAACCTTTGACATTATAGGATAAATTGCCTTAATCCAAAGTATTCCCAAAAGCCCCCAAAAGCAGGAATAAAGAAAGCATACTCTGCCGTTGATATTAAGCGGCATTTTGCTGTAATCCCACGCAACAGAGCCGAAAACTATTTCCTGACCTAAAGAGCAAATATATTCAGTCACTGTGCCGACAACAAATGAAAGACAAAAAACCTTCCAAAGCGGTGCGTCCTTTACCTTATAAAGCGCAAGGGTTAAAACGACTGCACCCATACCGTAAGCAACGGAAAACGGCCCCCAAACAAGCGACTGACGTGATTCAATATAGCCGTGTTTAATAAGGCACCAAAGCGTTTCGACAAGAAAGCCCACAATACAGCTAATCATAAAAATCCAAACAATCTTGTCAAAACACAAACCTTCGGCATACTCGCCTTTCTCTTGCGATTTTTCCTGAACAAAATCATCTTTTTAAATGTTTCAGTCATAATTAAAGCCTCCCTTATTTATCACGTCTTAATTATAGCACGCAAAAAATAAAAGAGGCTAAACTAATTATAAACTTTAAGTATTTCGATTATACAAATTTATACAGTTGTATAATTATATAATTGAATAATGAGGCGAACAATGTTCGCTCCCACATTGTATTAATACGCAAAATCTTAATTATTCATATATTCCGATTGATTTAATAACCGGGTTTGAGCGGCTTTGGCGAATAACAAAGCGGATACCCTTTGCCTTTTTTTGCCCTTAAGATTAATAATCTTTTTTCGAGCCGATAACCGTGCCTTTGTATACACGCTTATACTTACCGTTTGCCTTTTTTTGATATAGAGGTCGAAAAGCTCAACACGCTGGCTCTTTGCGATATCCTCCTGCAAAACCACATATTTAACCTTACGTGTATCGTTAAAGTCAAAATCGAGAACACCGTTGTCCTTTGTAAGTTCACCGAGTTCATTATAAACAATAGGATTTGCAGTGATATTCTTAATCATTGAGCCGAGCTTTTTAAGATTTTTAGCGTCCTTTTTATGTATTTCGCCCTGTGGAGTCGGCGGAATATTAAGAAGGAGTGTGCAGTTATTACCAACTGAATTAAGATAGATTTTAAAAAGCTTTTTAGCACTTTTTGAGTTTCTGTTATCCTTTTCGTGGAAGAACCAACCCTTACGGATTGATACGTCAACCTCGGCAGGAAACCAACAGATATAAGCATTTTTTTTCAAGAATTTTTCTTGAGCCTAAATCCTCGTCCATTTGGTTATATTTTTGAAGAGATGAAGCCTGATTTTCGTCCTGCTGGCTCAAAGCCATAATCCTGTCAGCCTCTCTCAAAGCGCAAGGAACAACGCTGTATTCGCTCTTTCTTGACTTACCGCCCTCATTGCCTACCCAGCGGATATCAGGACCGCAAATAGCAATATTGGCTTTGGGCTGAAGTTTACGGATAAGGTCGTAATATCTTTGCCAATCGTATTCAAATTTCTTAGCGTTTGAACCCTTAGCGCCGTCAAACCAAACCTCGAAAATCTCGCCGTAATTGGTGAGAAGCTCGGTAAGCTGATTGCAAAAATAATCGTTATATGCATCAGTTCCGTAACGTTCATCGTGCATATCCCAAGGAGAAAGATAAACGCCGAAATCCATACCCTGCTTATGACATTCATCTGATACTTCTTTAACGATATCACCTTTATAAGATGAATTTTTTACGCAAAATGACGTATATTCACTTGGCCAAAGGCAGAAGCCGTCGTGGTGCTTACAAGTTAAAATAACACCCGTTGCACCCGCAGATTTAGCTGTTTCAACCCACTGCTTTGCGTTTATCGACTTAATTGTGAAATCCGTTGCCTTTTCAACGCCTGCTCCCCACTCTCTGTCAGTAGCGGTGTTCATGCCAAAGTGCATAAAGGTATAAAACGGTTTATCAACCAAGGCAAGCTGATTAGCACTCGGCTTAACGGAGATGTATCTTTCAACCTCTTTATCGTTAAGCGGATAGTTATTATTGACAGTAGTCCAGTTTTTATCAAAATTATTAGCCATATTTTCCCCTTTTAATAATCCTTACCCTTATTGTTATCCTTAATAAAATTGTCCTTATCACCAAGCTGCCATACGCACTTATTATATACGTACTGAAGTTTCTCCTTTAAATTGAGTTTAAAGGTAAACGGCCTTTTTTCAACCTCATCATAAGTCGGCGTTGCAAGCATAGAAAACGGTGCATTTGTTTGGCTTGCAGCAAGAATAACAATATCATTATCATTTGGTAATGTGATTTCATTTTCGCCGTTTAAATCAAATTCAACAAGATAAAAATACATTATTTTTGCATATTGCACCTCGCCGTTTTTAAGGCAATGGGTAAAATCATATCCGATTTTGCCCTTTTTCATATAAGCGGTTTCGCCGAAATCGTACAAATCCCAAGCGGCAAATCGCTCAAATGACGAAAGAACATTTTTATTTATTTTCTTATTCCCAAGGATAAATTCTGCCGTTTTGTCTCCAGCCATAGAAGCGCAGAGGAAAACGAGCCTGTTTTTATCCTTATCAAGTTTAATCCTTTGCGACGAGCAGATAAGAGAGTTTTTATTTGACTTATTAATATCAAATCTTACGCCGTTTGCCATAATTTCATCAGGGACAAGGGTATTTGGAATTGTATATTCAAAATCTCCCATCTGACCTTTTTCCGTAATAATGTTTTTATCAAACGGCAAATCAAGAGGCGTACTCTCAACTTTTTGAGCATCAAGTGAGGATTTTTTAAGTTTTAATGCAAAGCTCTTAATTTCATAAGGCTTAAAGCTTGTGATAAGCTTACCGTCTTTAACTGTTGCGTCGCCCTTATTTTCCTCGCTTGCATAAATTTCTCTTGCGCTTTCAATTCCTTCGCCCAAGGTGAGAGTAAAGTTTTCAATTTCAGAATTCGTACCCTCGTTAAGCCTTACCACTATTTCGTCGCTGTTTTCCGCCTTTTTGATTGCACGGATAATAACGTCGTTGGTTGAAACCTCGCCAAAAAGAATATTGTGTTTTAAGCTTACCCTGATGCTTAGTTGCAATATACGCAGTCATAGGGGTAACGAATTTTCTTGCTTCAAGCTGAGTAGCCGATTGAGCCTTGCCCTTATGGCTGAATATTGCATACGAATATCTGTTAAGCCCCAAATCCATAAACGATTGCATTGAATCAATACGGTAATTTTTCTTAGGAGTGTGAATTGCGGTAAGGCGGAGTGTGTTATCCTTATATTTATCCCAGCCGTACTTACATTCACTCAAAACAGACACACCGAATTCTCCGCTTTTATCGGTCAAATCAACCCACTTTTGCGCCGGAACTTCAAAAAGATTTTCAGTCATATTGCCACGCTCGATAGCGCCCAAGCCTAAATCAAACGTTGCCTTATCATTTTCGCACGTAAATGAAAATTTGTTTTTGGCAAGAGTTCTTAAACTCTGCCATTCAATCTCGGAATAAACCTCGACTATATCGCAGCCGTCTGTAAGGGCTACAATATTAGTAAACGTGCTCTTTTTATCCTGCTGGATAACCTTAAACGATACTCTTGCAGGACCTTGCTCCAAAACAGTTACGGTAACAACATTAGGAATACGGTCGGCATCTTTATTTGCCTCTTTATAATTCATTTCCCAAGCCGGCCAATCCTTAGAGCCGGTATAATTAAACAGACCGAGAGTAATCGGCTCTTTGAGTATTTCCTTTTCATCAAGTTCCTTATCAAGAATTGAAGAAATATTACCCTTGCGGTTAAGAGTTACAATATACTTTTGGTTTTCCATCATATTATCGTGATTGATTGAGATATCGCTTTTTACGCAACAAGGCTTATCGCTCAAACGAACGTCATAAATCCTTGTGCCGAGGCTTTCAACATCTGCAACAAACACAAGTTCAAGCGCACCGTCAGAAAGGGTAGAGGTTTGGCTTTTAACCTCCCTTCCCTTTTCATCATAAACACGAACATAAGCGCTTTGCAAATCCTCAAGTCTTACTGTTACAGCCCCACGTCTTTGCGCTTCAACAGGGTTGAAAACCATAACGGGTATGCCGGAGCAAAAATCGGTTTTCATAAGGCTTGAAACAGGCGAAACAAAGGCTTCAAGTTCATTTGTAAATTGATTCATTGAAACGGCATAATCATTCCAAGAACGCTTATATACCCTTTGGCAGCTTGTGCCGGGGATATCATCGTGGAATTGATGCGCAATAAAACGTTTCCACGAACGGTTGATGGCTTTTTGGTTATAATCGGTCAATCCCAAATAAGAGGATATAACACCGCCACGTTCGCTCAAATCGGCAAGTTCCTCGCATCTTCTGTTCCAACGCTTACCGATTGAACGTGAAGTATATCCGCCGACACCGTGATTTGTCATAACAAATTCGTTTTTCCAAACAGGAAGCTTTGATTTTTGCTCAGACGTATATTTATCTTCAATATCGTGATAAATTTCATCGGCAGATGCGGCAATAACCTTAATATTGCTATTGTCGTTTTTCTTAATTTCCTGTTCGACAAAGGCAACGCTCTTTTCCTCCGGAGCACCGCCCCTGTCGCCTATTCCGTGGAAAATATACGTATCGTTAAGGTCGTATTTTTCATTTTCCTTAAACTTATTAAGGATAAAATCCCAATCACGCAGTTTTTTAAGTGTATAGTAATAATCGTGAGGATTGATAGAAGCGTAAACTTCGCTGCCGTCAACACCCTGCCACTTGCCGATATCAAACGGAATACCGTAAGCACCGCCCCAAGCAAGCTTTTGAGTAGTAAAGCCGATTAAATTGGCATGACGCTCAATAGTCGGGAGCGCCCAACCAAAGCCGAAACAGTCAGGCAAGTAGATATCAACACTTCTTTTTCCAAACTTTTCATCAAAATACGAATTGCCGAAAAGAATATTTCTGAAAAGTGCTTCGGGTGACGGAATATTTGTGTCACCGTTTTCAAAAGCAGAACCGCAAACATTCCATCTGCCGTTTTTGATATATTCTTTCATTTTTTCAAAAGTTCGGGATAATATTCCTCCATAAGTTCATATCTGTATGAGCCTTCAAATGAGAATTTATATGTAGGATATTTTTCAAAAAGCTTGAAGTTATCGACTAAGGTATTATATATGTATTTACTTACAGTCGTTTCAAAATCCCAGCTCCACACCGTATCAAGGTGTGAGGTTGCAACGGTATATATTTTTTTATCAGCCATTATTGTTACCTCTTATTTCGGGTAAATTAATTTTTTCAAAATCCGTCACCTTGATGCGTAACAGATTTTCTGCAATACAAAGTCAGTTACAACTCATATTGCAACAATATTAACAAGCTTGCCCGGAACATAGATTTCCTTTTTAATTTCTTTACCTGCAATTTCTGCGGCAATCTTTTCATCCTTCTTAGCAAGAGCAATAGCGTCCTCTTTGCTGATATCTACGGGAACAACAATTCTTGAACGAACCTTGCCCTTAACCTGAAGTGCAATTTCAACGTCGTTTTCCTGAGTCTTTGACTCATCAAAGCTCGGCCACTGAGCATCGTGAACTGCACCGCCGAAGTTCATAATCTGCCACATTTCCTCAGTTACGTGAGGTGCAAAAGGATTAAGAATAATTGTCAAATCACGAAGTTCTGCCTTATTAACACCCTTTGCATACATTTCGTTAACCAATGTCATCATTGAAGCAATAGCTGTGTTGCACTTAAGGTTGTCGATATCTTCCGAAACCTTTTTAATTGTTTTATGCATAAGAGCCTCAAGCTGTGGGGAATATTCATTTCCATCTTTAACAATTTCCTGCAAGTTCCAGAAACGCTCAACAAACCTCTTACAGCCCTTGATTGAATCGCTGTTCCAAGGAGCAGCCTTTTCAAAATCGCCGATAAACATTTCATAAAGACGCATTGTATCTGCACCGTACTGGTCAACGATTTCGTCAGGGTTAACAACGTTTCCTCTTGACTTAGACATCTTTTCACCGTTTTGGCCGAGAATCATACCGTGAGAGGTACGCTTTTGATAAGGCTCCTTAGTAGGAACAACACCGATATCATAAAGGAACTTATGCCAGAAACGGCTGTAAAGAAGGTGGAGAGTTGTATGCTCCATACCGCCGTTGTACCAATCAACAGGGCTCCAATACTCTGCAGCTTCTTTAGATACAAGTTGCTTATCGTTATGAGGGTCCATATATCTTAAGAAATACCAAGACGAGCCTGCCCACTGCGGCATTGTATCGGTTTCCCTCTTAGCAGGTTTTCCGCAACAAGGACAAGTTGTATTAACCCAATCAGTCATTTTAGCAAGCGGAGATTCGCCTGTATCTGTCGGCTCATAAGAGTCAACCATAGGAAGTCTTAAAGGAAGCTCGCTTTCAGGAATAGGAACATAGCCGCAATCGTCGCACTTAACGATTGGAATAGGCTCGCCCCAATATCTTTGACGTGAGAATACCCAATCACGAAGCTTGAAGTTGACCTTTTGATGTCCTTTGCCCTCTTTTGTGAGCCATTCTGTAATAGCCTTTTTAGCCTCTTCAACGCTCATACCTGTAAGAAAAGCGGAATTTACAAGTTTGCCTGTTGCACAATCGGTAAACGCTTCGTTTTCAACTCCGACCTTTGAGCCTGCAACAACCTCGATAATAGGCAAATCAAATTTCTTTGCAAATTCCCAGTCACGGGTATCATGAGCGGGAACAGCCATAATTGCGCCTGTACCGTAAGAAGTAAGTACATAATCTGAAATAAAGATAGGAATTTCAGTATCGTTTACAGGGTTAATGCCCATTACGCCGTCAAGCTTAACGCCTGTTTTTCCTTATTAAGTTCTGTACGCTCAAAATCCGACTTATGTGCAGCCTCTGCCTGATAAGCACTGATTTCATCAATATTTTTAAGTTTATCCGCCCACTTTTCAATAAGAGGGTGTTCAGGTGAAATAACCATATATGTTGCGCCGAAAAGAGTGTCCGGACGTGTGGTATAAACAGTCAATGTATCGCCAAGAGTAGTACCGAAATCAACCTCTGCACCTGTTGACCTGCCAATCCAGTTTTTTCTGCTGAACCTTAACTCTGTCAATAAAATCAAGGTCGTCAAGGTCGTCAACAAGTCTTTGAGCGTATTCTGTAATTTTAAGCATCCACTGGCTCTGATTTTTTCTGATAACCTCACTTCCGCAACGCTCGCAAACGCCGTTTACAACTTCTTCGTTTGCAAGAACGCATTTGCACGAAGTACACCAGTTTACAGCCATTTCCTTTTTATATGCAAGTCCTTTTTTGAAAAGCTGCAAGAAAATCCATTGCGTCCATTTATAATAACTTGGGTCGGTTGTGTTAATCTCTCTTGTCCAATCAAAAGAGAAGCCAAGCGACTGAAGCTGCTGCTTAAATCTTGCAACATTCTTTTTAGTTACTTCTTCAGGGTGAATATGATTCTTGATTGCATAGTTCTCGGTAGGAAGACCGAAAGCGTCCCAACCGATAGGATAAAGAACATTGTAGCCCTGAAGCCTTTTTTACGTGCAACGATATCAAGTGCCGTATAAGACCTCGGATGACCTACATGAAGGCCCTGTCCCGACGGATAAGGAAATTCAACAAGGCAATAATACTTAGGAAGTGAAAAATCCTGTTTTGCCGCAAATGTGTTTTGAGTGTACCAAACGTTTTGCCATTTGGATTCAATCTCTTTAAAATTGTACTCCATATTTTAATCCTCCAATAATTTTGCTGTATCTAAAATTTCGCCGTCTTCCCACAAACGCTCAAGCGAATAAAAATCACGCTGTTGCTTATGAAAAATGTGTATAACGACTGAATTATAATCAAGGCAAACCCAAGAAGTGTTTCTGCCTTCAATATGATGAGGCTCTGCTCCGAGCAAATCAAGCTTATATTCAACCTCGTCGGAAATAGCTTTAACCTGAGTTGAGCTTGTTGCCGTGGCGATTACGAAATAATCGGTAAGAACTGTTAAATCGGTAATACCGATAACCTCAATATTTTCGCCTTTTTTACTGTCAATCGCCTTTACGGCTGTTTTTACTATATCAAGTGCCTGCATAAATTCACCCTTTCTAATTAAAGTATTCATCAATAATCCAATTGTACGCCTCAACCGTCATGGGATGAAGCAATATCTGCCTTGACGCAACCGATTTGATTGTGTAGGCTGTGCCGTAAAGAAGACCGTATTCGATACCCCTTTGCGTTTCTTTTCTAATTATATCTATATCCTTATAATCTCTGTCGGCAGAAATGAAGTCAGCAAGATATATGATTTGCTCAAGCATAGTCATATTTGCTTTTCCTGTTGTATGATATCTTATAGCGTCTAAAATTTCCTCGTCTTCTATCCCAAGAATTTTAGCCATTGCCGAGCCGGACGCTTGGTGCAAAAACTTATCGCCCCTTTTATCAAACGGATGAAGTTCAACACCTGCATACTTAATAATTTCAAGTTGAGCGGCTTTGCCCGTTTCCTTAGTTATATCATGCAAAAGTCCTGCAATCTCTGCCTTTTCTACATCCTGATTATACCTTTCGGCAAGCTTTTTTGCACTTTGGGAAACGCAAAGAGAATGATAAAATCTTCTGCTCGAAAGCGTATTTTTAAAATTTTCATATAAGCTTCGGTATCATACATTATAAATTCTCCTCTTAATTATATAATCATAAACCTTTTTGGGAACAAGAGAGGAAAAATCCTCGCCGTCTTTTATTTTTTGCCTTATTTCGCTTGAACTGACCTTTAAAACGGAGAGGTCAAAAGCTTAAATTTATTCATATCAAGACCGTCAAGCCTTGAGGCAAAGCTTAAAATCTCCGCTTTTTCCTTTTCGTTTTCTCTTGCCGAAGTGCAAAGGGTGACAAGAGATAATATTTCTTTATACTTATACCACTTATCGAAATGAAGCATTTGGTCAGCGCCGATTATAAGATAAAATTCTGCGTTTTTATATATTTTTTAAGTTCTGAAATGGTCAAATAAGTATAGCTTTTGCCTGTCAGTTTAAATTCTATATCGCTTATTTCAAATTTATCAAACGACGATATTGCAAGAGAAAGCATATTAATTCTGTCCTCTTTAGGTGCAAAATCATCATCAGATTTATGCGGCGGTGAAGCGGTCGGGATAAAGAGTATCTTATCAAGCTCCAATTCATTAAGATAATGAAGCGCTAAGTTAATATGCCCATTATGAACGGGATTGAACGCTCCGCCGAAAACTCCTATTTTTGCTTATCTGCCATAATATTTAGGTCTGTCGTATTTAGCGTAAGGGTTTTTAGCTTCTTTTTCTCTTTGGCGCTGTCTTTTGCCCTTGATTTTTACCTTTTTTTAGCTGTTGCCTTAGAATTACCGGAACCTCTTTTTTTTTTTTCTCTGCGATACGCTCCTCGTCCGCCTCACGGTAAAGAACTATAATTCCGCCGATTACCTGAATAACCTCAGCGCCAAGAGGCTCAGAAAGCTTTTGCGCAAGCTCCTTAGGGGATTCGGGTGCAGATTCAAGGTGAACTCTTATTTTAATAAGTTCTCTGTTATCAAGCGTATCGTCAATTTGAGTAAGTAAATTTTCGCTTATACCATCCTTGCCAATTTGAATAATAGGTTCAAGAGGGTTAGCTTTTGCTCTTAAAGCCGCTCTTTCCTTAGATGTCATATAATTTTCTCCAATTCTTTAGTTAATAAACGAAGTGCGTTACCTCTGTGGCTGATTTTATCCTTTTCCTCGGCTGTATATCTGCCGAAAGCCTTGCCGTCAACAAGGAAAAGCGGGTCATATCCAAATCCCTCGTGACCGTCACGCTCAAAGCCGATAACGCCATTGCATTCGCCCCTTACGACGATTTCACGTCCGTCGGGGAAAGTACAGCAAATAGCACATACATAATGAGCCGTTCTTTTTTTTTCAAGCGGTACACCATCAAGTTTTTCAAGAAGAAGGTCATTATTTTTTTCGTCATTGCCGTGCTCACCTGCAAAACGTGCCGAAAAGATACCCGGTGCACCGTCAAGATAATCAACGCACAAGCCTGAATCGTCAGCAATCGCCGGCATATTCATTTCCTTACAAGCCGCTCTTGCCTTAAGCTTTGCGTTATCCTCAAAGGTTTTTCCGTCTTCTTCAACGTCCTCAAGCTGTTTGCCAAGCATTTTTGCAGTAACAACATTAATGCCGAGAGGAGATAAAATGCGCTGCATTTCCGCAAGCTTTTTCATATTATTTGTTGCTAAAATAAAATCCATGATTTCCTCCTACTCCCTACTCCGACTTTTTATTATCAGCCTCATCTTCGTGCTGAATAAAATCCGTTATTTCCTTATCGTCATCGGGAATTTTGGCATCAAACAGTCCTGCTGCAAATGCGTCTGCGTCAAACGGCTGCAAATCCTCAATTTTTTCACCGACGCCGACAAATTTAACGGGAACGTCAAGTTCATTATTAATTGCAAGAACAACACCGCCCTTAGCAGTTCCGTCAAGCTTTAGTGAGCACTATGCCCGTAATTCCTGCCGCTTCCTTAAAGTCCTTAGCCTGATTAACGGCATTTTGACCTGTTGTAGCATCAAGTACCAAAAGAATTTCCTTAGAAGCATCGGGAAGTTCTCTTTCTATAACACGGCTGATTTTGTTAAGCTCATCCATAAGATTTTTCTTATTATGAAGCCTGCCGGCAGTATCAATAATGATTACATCACTGCCCCTTGCCTTACCGGCGGCAATGGTATCATAAACAACGGAAGCAGGGTCTGAGCCTTCGCCGTGCTTAATCAAATCAACGTCTGCCCTGTCAGCCCATACCTGAAGTTGCTCAATAGCAGCGGCACGGAAAGTATCGGCAGCGCCCAAAATAACGCTTCTGCCCTGTTCCTTTAACCTCATAGCAAGCTTGCCGATAGTAGTCGTTTTGCCTACACCGTTTACACCGATAACAAGAATTACGGACGGCTTGGTGCGAAGTCTTAAATAGCTGCCGCCCCAAACAATACCCGAAACAATATCCTTCATCATTTCACGTACTTGCTTTACATCATCAACCTTATCGTTTTCTATTTTGCTTTTCAAATCACGGATAATTCTTTCGGCAGTCGGCATTCCGACATCACCCATTATAAGAATTTCCTCAAGGTCATCAAAAAATTCAGGAGTTATTTTCTCATAAGAATCCACTACCTCGTCGAGTTGAGCGGTAATGCCCTCGTCTCTTGTCTTTTTAAGACCTCTTTTAAATACAGAAAAAAATACCCATATCAATTCTTCCTTTATATTATTGGATTATATATTATTTATCGGCAGAAGTGAATTACCGCCCTATAATTAAACATTACTGATTATTCAAGTCCCATTTTTGCCGCAAGCTCAGCTGTTTGCAATTCAATAAGTTTTGAAACACCCTTTTCCTGCATTGTGACACCGTAGAGAACGTCTGCCTCCTCCATAGTACCACGCCTGTGAGTGATTGAAATAAACTGAGTTTTATCTGTCATCTTGCGCATATATTTTGCGAAACGCTCAACATTGACATCATCAAGTGCCGCCTCAACCTCGTCATAAATACAAAACGGAGCAGGTTGCACTTTAAGCACGCTGAACAAAAGCGCCATTGCCGCAAGCGACTTCTCACCGCCTGAGAAAAGGTTGATATTTTGAACTGACTTTCCCGGTGGTTGAATACGGATTTCAATAGGTGATTCAAGGCAATTGTCAGGCTCTTCCAAAACAAGCTCGCCCTTACCGCCGCCGAAGAAATCAGCAAAGCAAACCTTAAATTCTTCATTAATCTTATTAAACTGAGCAAGGAATTTCTCGCTCATTGAAGCGGTCAAATCCTCAATTATCTTCATAAGCTCGCTCTTCGATTTTTCGACGTCGCCTATTTGCTCCTTAAGGAAGGTGTAGCGCTCGCTGACCTCTTTATATTCCTCAATAGCACCGACGTTGATTGAGCCGAGACTCTTAATTGCAACCTTAATCTCGTGGAGTCTGCGCTTAGCCGCCGTCATATCATCAATTTGAATATCAAGCGACTCTGCCTCGTGCTTAGTAAGCTCATATTGCTCAAAGAGCATATCGTTAAGCTCATCATACTCTTTTTTCATTGCAATTTTTCTTTCATCAAGACGAACAATAGAACCCGAAAGCTTTTCTCTGTCCTGATTTTTAATCTTTTCCTCGCCTCTAAGCTCTGTTGTGCGCTTTTCAAGTTCATTTCTTTGATTAATCTGTTCGCTTACATCCTTATCAGACTGCTCCGCCTTAACCCTGAGGTCATTGGCAGACGCTTTAATTTCATTGATTGAGATAAGAAGCGTTTGATTTTTCTCTTCAATTGACTTAATCTCGTCCTCAATCGTTTTAACCCTGTCAAACTGAGAATTTTTTCTGAAATTAAGTTCTTCAACAGAAAGCTTAGCTGCCTCGTTATCCTTGGCAAGGGTTACAAGTTCAAGATTGATTTTCTCACTCTTTTCCCTATACTCATCACGTTTTGCATTAAGCTCGCTTGCATTGCCTGAGGTCTTTTCAAGTTCACTTTCGGTCTTTGAAATTTCATCTTCAATTGATTTGATTTCAACCTCGCAGGATTTTGCCTCATTTTCAAACTCTGCAATTCTCTGCTTAGCGCTGTCCTTTTCATTAACAAGAACAGAAAGTTGAGAGGATAAAAGGTCATACTTTTCAGCAACAAGCTTATGCTCGCCCTGCGCCCTGATAAGTTCTTCTTTAGCCTGCTGCCAATCAGCTTGCGCACCCTGCAAAGCGGCAAGTGCAAAGTTAGCCTCCTCAAGTGCTGTTTTATACTCAGCCTTGATTTCCTCAGCTTGCTTTTCAAGCTTTTTGGCTTCATTATTAAGTTCGTCAATCATATTACCACGAGAGAGGATACCTGCGCCCTTTGACTGCGAACCGCCTGTCATTGAGCCGCCCGGGTTAATAACCTGACCGTCAACGGTAACAATTTTAAATCTGTTTGAATATCTTTTTGAAATACCTATAGCCGAGTCCATATCCTCAACTATAACAACTCTGCCCAAAAGGTTAGAGATAATATTTTTATACTCGTTCTTACAATCAACAAGGTCGCTTGCAATTGCAACAAAACCCAAGTTATCGTCAAGATTTCTTTCATCAAGGCTTCTCGGCTTGATTGCCGAAATGGGAAGAAACGTTGCCCTGCCGACACGGTTATTTTTAAGATAATAAATTGCACGCTTAGCATCTGATTCATTGCCGACAACTATATTTTGCATTGCCGCACCGAGTGCAACCTCAACTGCCACACTGTATTCATTATCAACGGTTATGAGTTGAGAAAGCGGTCCGTGAATACCTGAAAGTGCCTTATTCTGCGCCTGACGCATAACCGCCTTAACAGCACCCGAAAAACCTTCCATATTCTTTTCAAGGTCTAAAAGCATTTTAGCTCTTTGCACCTTTTGGTTATATTCGTTAGTTACTTTTTCAAGTTCTGCCTTAATCTTATCTGCATTGGCATTTTTATTTTCAAGCTTGATTTTATAGCCTTGCATTGAATTGTTATTTTCATCAATACGTGATTGCAAACTTTCTAAATTTTCATCACTTTTTGCTTTAAGCTCTTTAAACTTTTCAAGTTCCTCACGGCTTTTTCAATTGATGAATCAACAACGCTCTGCCTTGACTTGATTTCCTGAGAAGAAGTGAGCGCCTGAGAACATTTAACACGGCAGTCGGAAAGTTTCAAAGTAAGAGAAGTGATTTTTTGATTAAGTTCAACAGTAAGTTTTGAAAATTCTTCATTAGATGAAAGAAGATTATTCATCTCATCCGTAACACTTTTAAGCTCTGCCTTCTTTTCCTCAATTTCCTTAACGCTTTTTGAGATAAACTGCTCTTTTTCTTCTATCTGAGCATCAATAGAAAGATTGGTGTTATCAACATCGCCGATATCGTTTTTAAGTCTTTCAATAGTTTCGTTATTATGATTTAAAGTAGTTTCTAAAACGGAAGCCTCGCCGTCTTTGCGAAGCGCCTGCTCCTCATAAGCCTTTGAGCCTGCTCTGATTTGCTCGATTTGGGTATTGATTGAAACAGTCTTTTGCGCTATTTCTTCAATTTCCTGTTCAATCTCTTTAAGTTCCTTTTCGCAAACGTCATAGGATGCGTTGGCAGCGTCAATTTTATGCTCCTGCTCTCTTAAATCATTGGTAAAGCGGTTAATCTTATTTACCCATACACCTATTTCAAGCGTTTTTTCTCATCGGAAAGAGTGATAAACTTCTGCGCCTTTTCGCTCTGCTTTCTGAGCGGCTCAACTCTGTTTTCAAGTTCGCCCAAAATATCAAGAAGCCTGACTAAATTTTCCTGCGCTTGGTCAAGCCTGCGGGTAGCGTCTTTTCTTTTATGACGAAAAAGGGAAATACCTGCGGCTTCTTCAAAAAGTTCACGCCTGTCCTCATTTTTTTGCGAAATGATTGAGTCAATCTTACCTTGACCTACCATTGAATAGCCGTCTGAACCGAGTCCCGTATCCATAAACAGTTCTCTTATATCTCTTGCTCTTACGGTTTCGCCGTCAATTTTATATTCACTTTCGCCCGAACGATAATATCTTCTTGAAACGGTTACAACCTCGCCCTTATCTTTAAGCGTTTGGTCGGTATTGTCAAGAGTAAGCTGGACCTGAGCAAAGCCCAAAGCCTTACGTGCAGAAGTACCGCTGAAGATAACATCCTCCATTTTTGAGCCACGAAGAGATTTAGAACTTGTCTCGCCCAAAACCCAACGAACTGCGTCGGAAATATTACTTTTGCCCGAACCGTTAGGGGCCGACAACTGCGGTAATACCCTTGCCGAAATTAAGCGTTGTCCTGTCCGGAAAAGACTTAAAACCTTGTATTTCAAGTGATTTTAATACCATTATTTTATCTCCAATTCATCAACATCAAGACTGTTGTCGATAACAATTTTATATTATATCCTCTCTCGATAAGAAGATAGATATTTGATTTTTTATTTCCTTTCAGCTTTGAAAGCGACTTTGAATTAACTGCCACCTCATAATCAGCCGGAGGAAGCGCAAGAATTTTATCAACCATAATTCTTGACTTTACAAGCTCGCCAAAGCTGTCGTGAAAACCGCCTGCAAGCATATTTTTCTTAATATCCTCGCTTGAATGAAGCCCCAAACGAATGATTTTTATATTATTCTTTTCAAAAAGCAAAACAAGTTTTGCGCAAAGCTGCGCCGATTCGTCAGCGTTGAGCGGCTTATATTCACCGCTTAAATAAAGGTCTGCAAGATATGTACCTTTTAATACAACAGTAGGATAAATCCTTACGGTTTGGGGCGATAGCGCAATTATTTTTTCAGCCGTTTTAATAGCTTTTTCTTCGCTGTCCTTATAAAGACCCGTCATCATTTGAAGCCCAAGCTCAAAACCGTATGACTTAATAAGCTCTGACGCATTTTCAACGTCTTTTGCCGTATGACCTCGCCTGTTAGCCAAAAAGTACCTCATCGTCCATACTCTGCGCACCAAGTTCAATACTTGTAACTCCGTACTCTTTGAGCAAATCCAAAATTTCTTCGTCAATGCAGTCGGGACGGGTAGAAATTCTTATACCCTTTACCTCATTTGATTTTATATATTTGTTTGCCGCTTTCAAAAGAGAAATCATATACTCTCTGTCAATCGCAGTAAATGAGCCGCCGAAAAAGGCGATTTCATAATCAAAGCCTTTTGACTTAAGCGCCGTTTTAACTGCCTTGTCAACGTCCTGCGGTGTGGGCTGATTTGCCTGCCCCGTTATTGTTTTTTGATTGCAAAACGAACACTGACACGGGCAGCCTAAATGAGGAACAAAAATACTTATATTACCTTTTTTCATATTACACCCATTAATTTAAGTGCCTCTCTTGCCGCAGCCTGTTCTGCACTTTTTTTACTTCCACCCTTGCCCTTACCGATAACGTTTGAATTAAGGTGAACTTCAACCTCAAATGTTTTATTATGGTCAGGTCCGCTCTCGCCGACGAGAACGTAATTTACATTTTCATCGGGGTTTTGCTGAACTATTTCCTGCAAAGTTGTTTTATAATCCTTAAAATTGATATGATGGGTTTCAACAGCAGGAGCAAGAAAATGAAGTACAAATTTTTCCGCATTTTCCATTCCGCCGTCAAGATATATAGCGGCAATAAGCGCTTCAAATGCATTTTCCAAAATCGACGGTCTGTCAGCACCGCCCGTGTTTGACTCTCCCTTGCCTAAAAACAGGAAGTTACCGAGTGATATCTGCCTTGCAAAATCCGAAAGTGACTGAGTGCAGACAAGAGAAGAACGAAGTTTTGACAAATCGCCCTCCGGCATATCGGGAAAGCGATGAAAAAGATAGTTAGCCGAAATGATAGAAAGCACGGCATCACCTAAAAATTCCATTCTCTCGTTACACTTAATTTTATTATGCCTTTCGTTTGCAAAGGAAGAATGTGTAAGTGCCTCCATAAGATAAGCCTTATTTTTGAAATTATATCCTATTTTATCTTCGATAGTTGCCATTTTTATTCCTCTTGCGTATTTATTGAAAATTCATTTTCAATTGAACTAATTAAATTGTTATCCAAAAACCAAATTGCTTGCTTGATTGCGTTTTTAAATGTACGTGCATCTGCCGAGCCGTGAGACTTAATTACAGGCTTTTTAACACCAAGCATAACGGCACCGCCGTATTCCTTATAATCAAACTGCTTTTTTCATATCGTCAATACCCGATTTAACACCGAGATATGAGATTTTTTTAGAAAGCGTATTTTTCATAAAAGCGTTCTTAATACCATTCATCAAAACTTTTGCAACGCCCTCATAAGTTTTAAGAATAAGATTACCTGTAAACCCGTCGGCAACAACAACGTCTGCGTCACCGAACGGAATTTGCCTACCCTCAATATTGCCTACAAAATTGTAAGGTGCATTTTGCATAAGTTTATAAGCTTCTTTAACGGTCGAAGTACCCTTTGTGTTCTCCTCGCCGTTATTTGCAAGCGCAACCCTTGGGTTTTCGACTTTCATAATTTTTTGCATATAAAGGCTTCCCATTTTGCCAAACTGATATAAAAATTCAGCTCTGCACTCGGCATTTGCACCACAGTCCATAAGAAGAAACGGCTTTTTTGCACTTGGCATAACAGAGGCGATTGCAGCCTTTTAACGCCTTTAATTCTTTTAGTAATAAGTGTTGAGCCTACTGTTACGCAACCTGTATTTCCCGCACTCACAAAAGCGTCGCCTTCACCTTCATTCAAAAGTTTAAAGCCGATACCCATTGATGAGTCTGCCTTTTCTTTAAGCACTGCCTTTGCGTCGTCATGCATTGTGATAACTGAATTTGAATTAACAATTTTCACATTTTCAAGTGCAATATTATTATCCTTAATGCATTTTTGTATTTCTTTATCATTTCCGACAAGTACGGGAGCAATTCCGTATTCTTTTTGAGCAAGATAGGTACCCTTAAGTATCTCAAGCGGAGCATTATCCCCACCCATAGCATCAATAATTATTCTTTTTTGCATGGCAAATATTGCACCCTTTCCCAACTTAATTTTAACTATAAGGTTTTCATACTTTCTTCAAGGCTTGCAAGCGCTCTTTGTGCCATAGCGGCATAGCGCTCTTTTTATCCTTAATTTTCGGCTCTATTGCAGGCAGCACACCGAAGTTAGCACCCATAGGCTGAAAATTCTTAACGGTTTCGTCACTGATATAATCGCTCAAAGCGCCTATCATAGTAACATCAGAGAGAGTGAACGGCTCTTTACCCTGCGCTCTTCTTACAGCATTGATACCTGCCATAATTCCGCTTGCCGCACTTTCCATATATCCCTCAACTCCCGTGATTTGACCTGCAAAGAAAAGGTTGTTTTTATTTCTAAATGAAAAATCGTTATTAAGAAGCTTTGGTGAATTCAGAAACGAATTTCTATGCATAACACCGTAGCGCACAAACTGAGCATTTTCAAGCCCCGGAATCATAGAGAAAACACGTTTTTGCTCGCCGAACTTCAAATTGGTTTGAAAACCCACAAGATTAAACATTGTACCCTTTGAATTTTCACGTCTTAACTGAACACAAGCCCAAGGTCTGTGCCCTGTGTTCGGGTCGACCAAACCGACAGGTTTCATAGGGCCGAAACGAGGAGCGTCAAGCCCTCTTTTAGCAAGTTTTTCAATCGGCATACAGCCCTCATAGACGTCAAAATCGTGAACAATTGCGCCCTCGGCATTAACAAGTTCATTAATAAAAGCCTCATACTCTGCCTTATTGAACGGACAATTGATATAATCATCGTCACCGCCACGCTCATAACGTGAAGCACCGAATGCCTTAGACATATCAACACTCTCTGCAGTAACAATTGGAGCGGCAGCATCATAAAACGAGAGATACTCACCTGTAATATTGCTGATACTTTTTGCAAGATCGCCGTCTGTCAACGGACCCGTTGCAACAATTGTTATTGTATCGTCGTCAAGTTCTAAATCCTCAACTATTTCATTAATCACCTCAATATTGGGGTGAGATTTGATTTTTTCAGTCACGCTTTTTGAGAAAATATCTCTGTCAACTGCCAAAGCGCCGCCTGCCGGAACACTCGACTGCCTTGCAATCGGTACCGTAAGCGAGCCTAAACGAGCCATTTCCTCTTTCAAAAGACCTGCTGCGCTTTCAATGCGTGAGGCCTTAAGTGAATTTGAACACACAAGTTCACAAAACAAGTCCGACTTATGCGCCTCACTCTTTTTAATCGGCTTCATTTCATAAAGCGAAACATTATATCCGTTATTTGCAATTTGCCACGCAGCCTCAACACCCGCAAGACCTGCGCCTATAACCTTAAATTTCATATAAATTACCGTTTATTCTTCTGTTTTCTTTTTTCTCGGAGCCGGCTTTGTAAAACCGCAGCCCTCTGTATCGGGGCAATAAAGCACATTGCCCTTGCGTTTAAAGAGCGACTTGCCGCAACGAGGGCAAACTTCGTCGCTCGGTGCGTCCCAAGTCATAAAATTACACTTAGGATAATTTGAACAACCGTAGAATGACGAGCCTCTCTTGGTTTTTTTCTCAATTACGTCGCCGCCGCATTCAGGGCACTTAGCCTTAGTCCTGAAAATAAGCGGCTTTGTATTTTTACATTCCGGATAGCCGGGGCAAGCAAGAAATTTACCGAATCTGCCAACTTTTACAACCATATTTCTGCCGCACTTTTCGCAAATTTCGTCTGTTTCTTCTTCCTTAAGCTTAATTTTAACGCCCTGCATTTCCTCTTTAGCTTTTTCAAGAGGCTTTTCAAAATCATCATAATAAAGGCGAATCATATCCTTATAATTTTTTTCGCCGGAGTCGATTTTATCAAGGTCAGCCTCCATTTTGGAAGTGTATTTAACATTAACAATATTAGGCATTTTATCTTTAAGAAGATTTGTTACAGCCTCGCCGAGTTCAGTCGGCACAAACTGCTTGCCCTCACGCTTAACATATTCACGGTTGAGAATAGTTGAGGTGATGGTAACATAAGTTGACGGTCTGCCGACGCCGTTTTCCTCAAGTGCTTTAGTAAGGGAAGCTTCAGTATATCTTGCAGGCGGCTGTGTAAAGTGCTGATTGCCCAAAATACTCTTAAGCTTAAGTTCGTCGCCTTCATTAAGAGCCGGGAGAGGAGATGCGCTGTCGCTCTTTTCATCGTCAACCTTTTCCTCGTAAAGCTTTGTAAAGCCGTCAAACTTAACTGTATAACCTGTGGCGGTGAAAATATATTTTCCTGCCTCAATCTCGATTTTCATAGTTTCCTGCATACAGGATTCCATAAGAGATGCAATAAATCTTTCCCAAACAAGTTTATAAATTTTATATTGGTCGCTTGTAAGATATGGCTTAACCTGCTCAGGTGTAACCTTTGGCATTGACGGTCTGATAGCCTCGTGACCGTCTTGAATATTACTCTTTGATTTAAAATATCTCGGCTTTTTAGGGAGATACTTTTCGCCGTATGTCTCTGTAATAAATTCATTACCGGCTGCTCTTGCTTCTTCAGATATACGAAGCGAGTCTGTTCTCATATAAGTGATAAGACCGACTGTGCCGAGTTCTCCTGCCTCAACGCCTTCGTAAAGTTCCTGCGCCGCCTTCATAGTTCTCCTTGCTTGGAATGAAAGACGTCTTGAAGCCTCCTGCTGAAGAGTTGACGTGATAAAAGGAGGAGTAGGGTTTTTCTTTCTGCTGCCCTTTTTAACGCCCTTTACAACATAACTTTCGCCGTCAAGGTCAGAAAGAACGCTGTCACTTTGCTCTTTATTTTCAATCTTGATTTTTTCACCGTTTTTAGTTGAAAGAGAAGCTGAAAACACCTTTCTTTCCGGCGGATTTGTAAACTTAGCATCAATCGACCAATATTCCTCAGCCTTAAATGCACGAATTTCATTTTCTCTGTCAACAATCAATCTGAGAGCAACCGACTGAACACGGCCTGCCGAAAGACCTCTTCTGATTTTTTGAGAAATAAACGGCGAAAGCTTATAGCCGATAAGTCGGTCAAGAATACGCCTTGCCTGCTGAGCGTCAACCAAATCAATATCAATTTGACGTGGCGCATCCATTCCGTTTTTTACTCCGTTTTTTGTAATCTCATTAAACGTAACTCTGTTTTCATCTTTAAGGTCAAGACCCAAAAGAGTGGCAAGATGCCAAGAAATAGCTTCTCCCTCACGGTCGGGGTCGGTTGCGAGATAAACATAGTCCGCATTGTCAGCCTTTTTCTTAAGGTCTTTAACGAAGTTTTCCTTTCCTTTTATTACCGCATATTTCGGTTCAAAGTCATTTGCAATATCAACACTGAGCCTTGCTGCCGGCAAATCCCTGACGTGACCCATTGAGGCAATAACGTCATAACCTCTTCCGAGATAGCCTTTAATATTTTTCGCCTTTGCAGGTGACTCCACAATTACTAATTTAGACATATTCTGTTTCCTTTCAGGATTTTTTAAACCTCTTACCTGAGGCACTTATTATCACTTTTTAAGTTCGAGAAATGTTAAAGCTACAAGAACCTGCGAAGCAGTTAAACCCGATTTCTCGATTATATCATCAACCTGAGTGAACTCCTCGCCTATGCAGTCATAAACGATTTTGTTGTTTCCTTCAAGCGACCATACATTTTCGTCAATTTTTCTTCTGTTTTCTCTTCCTTTTTCAAGATTTTCAAAGGAGTATTTTTTATCAATCAAATTATTTTCAGGCGTCGGCTTAACATTAAGCTCCTTAGCCGATTTTTTCTTAACAATAGAGGTATCAAGCGTTTTTTCCGAGTTATCAAGGACTATTTCATTAGCAGTCCTTATTTTAGATAAATCAAGAGTCAGATAATCATTTTCATAAGCCTCAACAACGTTAACGGGATTGATTGCAAGCCTTGCGCCGTCGCTTATAAGTTTATTTGTACCTGAAAAATCGCTTGAAAATATAGAAGCGGGAACGGCATACACATCACGGTTTTGCTCAATCGCAAGATTTGCGGTAATAAGGCTGCCGCTTTTAACACCTGCCTCAACTACCAAAATTCCTAAGCTCAAACCGCTTATAATTCGGTTACGCATAGGAAAAGAAGTTCTATTAGCCGGAACATTGGGCTGATACTCAGTAACAAGTGCACCGCTTTGCTTTATCATATTTCTTAAGCCTTCGTTAGCCTTTAAATAATTATTACCAAGCCCGTTTCCCAAAACGGCAACTGTTTTTCCGCCGCAGGCAAGAGCGCCTAAATGAGAATATGTATCAATTCCCAAGGCTCCGCCGCTTACAACGAGAGCACCTGCCTCGGTAATACCCTTAGCCATAATGTGCGCCGCTTTGATTGCATATTCACTTGCCTTTCTTGTGCCTACCATACCGATGCAAACAAGATTATCAATATCGGGCAGCTTTCCGTCAACATACAAAACGGCAGGCGGATTAATTATCTCCTTAAGCCTTTTGGGATAAGCTTTATCGTCAAAATCAATTATCTTATAACCGTTTTTTGAGCAGCAATCAATTATTTCATCTGACTTTCCAACATCCGTCATTATCAACTTTTCAACCTGACGTTTAGATAAAACCGTGCTCATTTTCCATTCGCTTTCACCAAGCTCATAAAGAAGTTTTGCACTTTTATATTCATCAATTATGCTTTTTATTTTAGCGCCGTATCCAAGAGCGTTTTGAAGCCAAACCAATACCTTGCATTTTCACTCATCTTTGCATCTCCCACATAGTTATGGCTGCCGCCACATGCGCATTAAGGCTTTCTGCACCCGGGCATAGGAATTGTTATTTTTTCATCACACATTGCCATAACCTCATCGCTTACCCCGTTAGCCTCGTTACCGATAACGCAAAGGCAGGAATCTGAAAATCAATTTCGTTTATTTTTTTTGCAGAGGTGTCAGGCGAAGTGGCATACGTTTTAATGCCGAGAGACTTTGCCTGATTTAATATTGGAACAAGGCTTAAGCATTCAATAACCTCAATCCTAAGTGCCGAACCCATTGATGCACGCAAAACCTTTGGGTTATATACATCGCACCCTGAGCCGACAATTACGCCGCCAATGCCGAGTGCCTCCGCCGTCCTTATAACTGTGCCGAGATTACCCGGGTCTTGAAGATTATCTGTAGCAATATACTTTTTGCCGTTTTGAAGAGCGTTATTATCATTTTTCATTTTGCAAACTGCAAAAATACCTTGTGAATTCTTCGTTTCGCTTAATTTTTGCGAAAGAGTATCACTTATAAAATAAGAGGCTTTGCTTTTCCTTTGCATTAAAACGGACTTTTCAAAATACCTTTCATTTGCGCTTTCCGTTATCAAGAATATTTCGACCTCATAAAAAGAGTTAAGGACGTCAAAAACAAGCCTTGCCCCTCAAGAACAAACAAGCCCTGTGCCCTGCGCTCCTTGGAAGAGGTAAAGAGTTTTTTAACGCCCTTTATTATTTCGTTATTTTTACCTGTGATTTTTTCCATACACAACTCCAAGAAAGTGTGCCAATAATTTACATTCGTTTAAAGAAATCACTGACTGCATTATTATATATTATATTATTTTTATATATTACATTATAAGCAAAAAAAATTCAATACCCAAAATAAAAAAATTTTATAAAAAAGCGGAATAACAATTTATGTCATTCCGCCTCAGCAATTATTTAGTTTTAACAGTTTTAATTTTGGACCAAGCGGAATAAACTGTCTTACCGTTTTTAGTTTTATACGCTCTTACTTTTTACATAATATTTTTTCTTGCTTTTAAGCTTTTTAACAGTCGATTTTGAAGATTTGACTTTGACTGTTTTGGTAGTCTTTTTAGTGAATTTTTTGCTTGTTGAAAGCTTAATTTGATAGCCCGAAGCAGCTTTATTGTCGGAATTATTTACAGTTATTTTCTTTTTTCCCGCTTTTAGTGAATAAATTTTAGGGGCTTTAAGAATTTTCTTATTATCGCCCTTTGTTTTGTAGGAATAACCGCAAAGATAACAGGTATATGTATGATATCCGGCTGAAAAATAAGTAGGTGAAGTTGTTACAACATCAAAATAATGATTGCAAACATAATTTGAAACGGAAAAAGTGTAATCACCTACACTCAATATCCTGAAATAATAAGTACCTTTAAGAAAATCAAAATTCTTGTCTGTGACCTTTTTCTGCGCTTTATCTCCTAAAACAAAGACGGTATCAATAATATTTTTATCATCATTTTGATAAATCTCAACTTTTGCGGCAGAATTTGATGAAATCGATAATGTATATTTTGCCGCTTGATTTAAGTCAAGTTTAAAAACAGTTCCTGTAATTTCCGTCGCAGGGCGGTTATAAATTGTGCCGATTACAAGATTTTCAGCGCTTTGAAAGGTGTTTTTACCGCTCTGACTTGACCAGTCATCACCAAATGCAGCGTTTGCACAAAATAAGCTTGAAACAAGCATCAAAAATGCCAATAAAACACTTGAAATTTTTTTTTCATATTCAATCACCCTTTCGTCATTATAATATCACTAATTTATACAGTTGTCAAAATATTTTTCTTTCTACTTTAGTTTAAATTTACACTTTACAATAACTAAGAAAAGAACTAAAATAAAAATATGCAAAAGGAAAAGAGATGAAAAATATGTGGGCGGTATTTGCAGTTTTATCGGCAGTATTTGCGGCTTTAACATCAATTCTTGCGAAGGTTGGTATCAAAGATGTTGACTCTAATCTTGCAACGGCAATCAGAACGGTTGTAGTTGTTGCAATGTCTTGGCTTATGGTGTTTATCACCAATGCGCAATCAGGAATCACGAATATCAGCAAAAAAAGCTGGATATTCCTTATTTTGTCAGGTCTTGCAACCGGTGCTTCGTGGCTTTGTTACTATAAAGCAATACAAATCGGAGAGGTTTCAAAAGTTGTGCCTATTGATAAATTAAGCGTCGTAATCACTCTTGTTTTGGCATTTATATTTCTTCACGAGGACTTCAATATCAAGTCACTTGTCGGCTGTATTTTGATTGCGGCAGGCACGCTGATTATGGTTCTTTAATTCTTCACTCGCCCTTAATTCGTTTAAGGGCGTTTTTTTCTAAGCGGGAAACCTGAGCCTGTGATATACCGACCTCACGTGCAACCTCCATTTGCGTTTTGCCCTGCATAAAGCGAAGGTACATAATATTTCGTTCTCTGTCATCAAGTTTTTTGATTTCGTCTTTAATAGAAATTTCATCTACCCAATCTTTATCGGTCGAGTTATCACCCACTTGATCCATAACAAAAATAGTATCACCTCCGTCATTATATACCGGCTCATAAAGTGATACCGGGTCAACAATTGCTTCAAGAGCAAGAACAACATCGCTTTTTTTCATTTCAAGCCTTTGAGCAATTTCCTCAATAGTCGGTTCCTTGCCGTTTTCATTTATAAGCTGTTCCTTAACCTGCATTGCTTTATAAGCAGTATCTCTCATAGAACGGCTGACACGAATGGGATTATCATCACGCAGATATCGCCTTATTTCACCTATACACATCGGTACGGCATAGGTGGAAAAACGAACATCAAGGTCAGTATTGAAATTATCTATAGCCTTTATAAGGCGATTACGCCGACTTGAAAAAGGTCGTCCATATTTTCCCCTCTGTTTGAAAAACGTTGCACTACGGACAGTACAAGGCGCAAATTTCCCTCAACAAGCTCATTTCTTGCATTTTTATCTCCGGCTTGAGCCTTTTTAAAAGTTCCATTTTTTCTTTTTCCTTTAGCACCTTAAGCCTGCCGGTATTAATACCGCATATTTCAACTTTATTATATTGCACACAATCACCCTTTTTCAATTTATGTACAAAAATATTATTGACAAAAAAGAGTGACGTTATGTGAAAATAAAAAGCAAAAATAAAAAGAGAGATGAAATAAATCATCTCTCAAAATTACAATAAAAAAATTTATTCTGTAATATTCTTAATAATCTGCTGCATTTGCTCCATTTTCCTTTCCATATCGGCAACAAGAGCAAATTGATTTTTAGCACGAACAAGATTATGCTCAGGGTATGCAGTCTTAAAATATGTATCGCCATTGAGATAGTCGGTAAGAAAACGCATACCGCACTCAAAGGTCATAAGTTTGGCGGAAAAGGCAAGATTATCTATTTCGCAATGATTAAGAGCATCGCCTGCCTCGCTCAAAAAGCCTTTTGCATACGCCTCAAAATAATCAAGCATAAGTTCAACCTTATCATAATTATCGTCGTCCTCGGCGCAGGAGTTAGCACCAAAGCGAATAGAATCGCCGAAATCATAAAGCGCAAGACCCGGCATAACCGTGTCAAGGTCGATAACGCAAATAGCATCATCGCTGTCGCTGTCAAAAAGAACGTTATTAAGTTTTGTATCATTATGGGTTACACGAAGCGGGAGTTCGCCTTTTTCAATAAGTTCAACAAGCTTTTTGCAATCCTCACGCCTGTGCATAACAAACTTAATTTCTTCACCGCAATTAACAGCTCTGTCCGCCTTATCAGCCTGAACTGCAGGGATAAATTCATTTTCATATCTCCAAATTGTATTATGGAAATTATTAATAATTTCGCTGAGACTTTCAGCCGGGAAATCGCTTAAATACTTTTGAAATCTGCCAAATGCCTTACCGCTTGTGCCAAAAACTTCTGCGCTGTCAACCGTGTCATACGCCTTTGAATTGTCAACAAAACGATAAGCACGATAGCAAGAACCGTCCTCGTCTTTAAAATATTTATTTCCGTCAAAAGTTCTGATAAAATGAAGCGTCTCCCTATGAGGGTTACCGCCGTCAGCTTTAATCTTTTCTCTCAAAAAGTCGGTAACGGAAAAATATTATCCATAAGAGCGTCAATATCAGGGAAAATGCTTGTATTAACCTTTTGAATTACATAATTTCTCTTCTTGCCGTCTTCATTATATGTTGCAAGAAACGTAGTATTAATATGACCTGAGCCGAATATATCGCAAGATTCAAGCTTACCCTTAAACTTAAACTGCTCAAGAACGTGATTAATATTCATGATAATCTCCTCTAATAAAATATTGAATACATTTTAACACAAAGTTTTAACAATATCAAGATAAAAGGTAAGCTGACAATATCAGCTTACCTTAGACTGTCGATAAAGTGGCTAAACCGTGCCGTGCTTAAATTATCATAAAGTAATGACGTATGGCAAGGGAAATTCCCCTTACAGAGGAAATGTCACGAAGTGACAAAAGGGTTTGCCGAATCGCAGATTTGCTCTTGCCGAAATAAAATCAAAAATACATTTATAGAAAAGTGGCTTGAACATTACGTTCAAGCCACTTTTGGCACTTTTCGTCTTTTGCTCGGGGGCAGTACCCACGTACAGCACCCACTCGCAAAATACGAAATTTATCTCACTTTCTCGAAGTCTTACAGCGTGTAGAAATTTGTAATTGAACTTTTTTTTCTACACGCTGAGGTAAGCCGATTACATCAGCTTACCTTTAAATTAAACTATAAAAAGAATTATTCACTGCGAAGAGCATCGATAGGGCTCATTTGAGCAGCTTTTCTTGCCGGATAGATGCCGAAGAAAAAGGCCTACGCCGCTTGAAAACAGAAGTGCAACAACTATAAGCCACCAAGTAATATTAGGCTTAATATTGATTATTGAGCATGCCGCAAAAGCACCCGCAATACCAATTGTAACGCCGATAAGACCGCCTATTAAACACAGAATTACCGACTCCGTCAGAAACTGCATCGTAATAATCTTAGTCTTAGCACCCAGCGACTTTCGTATGCCAATCTCACGTGTTCGTTCAGTTACCGAGACGAGCATAATATTCATAACGCCGATACCGCCGACAATAAGCGAAATAGCACCTACGCAAGCGATAAAAGCGGTAAGAACCGACATAATGATATTAACAATATCTACATAAGTAGCCATATTCTGAGCGGTATACATACTGTTTGAATAATTGCCGTGAGCCGACTTAAGATAGTTTACCGCAGCATTACCTACTGCATCATAATCATAGCCGTCCTTAGCGATAACAAACACACTGCCGAGATTAGCCTTTGCACCTGTAATTTGAGTAAGAGTGGTACAAGGCAGGAACAAGGCAATAATAGTCTTATCGCCGCCTGCACTTGTAAACATATTACTCATAGAGCTTGAGCCGCCGAGAGTACTTGCGAGTGCATCAAGATTTGCAACGCCGCAAATCTTGATTTTCATTGATTTACCGCTTGAAGAAACGGTAACATATTCATTAGTAACGTCCTCGTAACCAAATGCCTGTTGGGCAGAGTTAGTACCAACTACGGCAATAGGAGCATTTGCATTATACTCCTCATCAGTGAAAAATCGACCGTACTCGCACGAATCAGTCAGCGCAAACTGAACGTCGCTGTTTACACCGATAAGCATAGCCGTAGCCTCTGTAGCGGTTTTGTCAATAGTAGCACGGCCAAAGCCCATAAGCATAGGAGAGCAACGCTCAACACCGTTTACTTTATTTTTAATATTTTCTACATCGTCAAGAGTAATATAGTCGTTATCGGTAGCGGAGGTGGTATCAACGCTTACAAGAACAGCGTTTGAGCCCATATCCTCAATAAGACCGACAATATAATCTCTTACACCCGTACCTGCGCCGATAATCATAATAACGGAGCTGATACCGATAATAATACCCAGCATTGTAAGAAGACTGCGCATCCAATTTGACTTAATACACTTGACTGCGATTTTCAGACTTTCTGTAATATTCACTGCAAAGTCTCCTTACTTAGTTGTGCTGTCTACTACTTTAACCTTAAAGGTATCTTCTTTATAATCCGTCTTTGGTGACGAAACAATCTTATCACCCGGCTTAAGACCCGATGTAACCTCGTATGCTGTATCTGAGATAGCGCCTGTCTTAATTTCAGTCTTAGTTACAGTCTTATCCTCTTCATTATAAAGATAAACATAAGAACCTGTCTTTTCAAGAGTGATAGACTCGATAGGAACAACAGTTACACCCAAATATGAGCCTGTTTGAATTTCAACGTCGGCATCAAAACCTGCAATAATATTTTCGTCAGGATTTTTAATTTCGATAGTACATTCAACACCTGCACCGGAATCCGTAAGAGATGACAGACCGCTTACGCCTGCCATTGAGCCTACGTTGTCAAGAAGTGAGTTTGACGAACCGCCTGTAGCAGTAGGAGCAATAGTTGCAACCTCACCCTCATATTCGCCGTAAGCTGTAGTAACCTTTGCCTGCATACCAACCTTAACCTTATGAACGTCATATTCGCTAAGGCTTACTGTAGCGACCAAAATATCGTGATTTTCAAGGGTAATACCCGATGTGAGAGCCGTTGTTTGAGAATCAGGGTTGATATCAACTGCGGTAATAACGCCGTCAAAATCAGCCGTCCAACCGTTTTTAAGAGCTGTTTGCTGCTCTTTCATAGCATCAAGAGCCTTTTTTGAAACGTCAACTGCTGACTTTTGAGCGTCAACAACAGTTGCATTGCCCTGAGTTTTATAAACTTCATACTGAGCTGCAAGAATAGCACGCTGAATTTCACAGCCGGTAAGAACTGCATTATCTGAATCCGAAACGCCCTTGGCAAGCGCTCTGTAATCAATTGAAGAAACAGCGGCTTTAATCATATCAACCGCAACGCCGCTTTCAACAATAAACTTGGTTGAATCAACAATGCCGTCTGTAATTGCCCTTTGGACTTGCTTGCCTACAAGATTTGCAATAGCTTCGCTGTTAAGTTGCCCCGATGCGATTGCGCCTGAAATTGTTGTGGCAATAATTTGAGAAATAGTGGTTAAAGTTTTAATATCGTTAGTAATTGAGGCAATGTTATTATTAATTTGTATAAGAGCATTTGCAATATCGTTAATAGTAGCGTTGCCCGTTGTGCTTGAATTTGTATCTTCTGTAAATACTGCTATGTAGCTAAGGTCGCCCGTAACGTGAATAGTCCATGCGGGGGTATTTGCAAGAGGTGCGTCACCTGCAAGATAAGCGGCACGGTTTGCATACCAACCGAGGAACTGCCATCCGGCATTAGGAGTAGCAATAGCTGTTATATAGCCGATATCCTGATTATATCTGCCTGAACCTGTTACAGTACCGCAAACAGCTGACGGATATGCAGTAAGTGAAACCGTATATTTTGGCTTGCCGTCATCTGTAGTCGGCTTAGTTGTAGATGCACTTGTAGTAGCTTTAGTTGTTGAAGTAGAAAGCCACTGTGAATAAGAGCCTGTTGTAGTTGAAGTACTTTGGTAGTGGTTTTTTCTTTTTCTTTGTAGTTGTGGTTTTGGTCATCTTCTTTTTAAGCTTTGCTATCTTCTTATCAAGATAATTAACCTCTTTTTTAAGTGAAGCAGCAGAATTTTTAGCGCTCTTTTGATTAGCTACTGCCGTATTATAATTCTTTACTGCGTCGTTATAAGAAGCTTGAAGGGAAGAAACCTGACCGTCAAGAGAGGTGGTATCAAATGTTGCAAGAACATCACCCTTTTTAACTTGATCGCCAACCTTAACATTAACATTTTTAACCGTAGCAACTGTGCCGACTTTATATTCCTTAGAAGTGCCTGCGGTTACATCGCCAGTTAATGATACCTTTTCATAAATATCACCTGTAGCAATTGTATTAAGCTTAACCTCTTCACCGCTTTTTGACTTAACAACGCCAAAAACAGTTCCGGCTACAATTGCAATAACAAGTATTATACAAATAGGTACAATAACTTTCTTTTTTGCTTTTTTTAACCGTTGCCATAACTTAAACCCTCGTTCTTTAATAATAGTTTAATTAATACACGCATAGTATAATTCCATTTTGTATAATTGTCAACAACTTTTTGTAAAGTTTTAAAAGTTCACAATTTATTTAATTACAACAAATTGTATAAAGCTTATTTATTTGCCTCAAGAGCACGCTTTCCGATATCACGTCTGTAATGAGCGCCTTCAAAATGAATTTTTTCAACTGCATCGTAAGATTTTTTCAGTGCATTTTCAAGAGTATCACCGAGTGCCGTAACGCCCAAAACTCTGCCGCCTGAGGTAACAAGTTTGTTATCTTGAAGCTTAGTTCCCGCATGGTAAACGGTTACACCGTCAAGCTGACCGTTTGAAAGACCTGTAATCTCAATTCCTTTAGGGTATGACTTAGGATAGCCGCCCGAAGCCATAATTACGCAAGCGCACGCATCATCACTCCACTCAACGTCAAGGTCTGAAAGCGTATCATTGTCAATTGCCTCAAAAATATCAACAATATCAGTCTTAAGCCTTGGCAAAACAACCTGAGTTTCCGGATCTCCAAAACGGCAATTATATACAATTACCTTAGGTCCCTTAGGAGTAATCATCAAGCCGAAATAAAGACAGCCTTTAAATGTTCTGCCCTCGTTATTCATAGCATTGATTGTAGGAATAAATATTTTATCCATACATTCCTTTGCAACTTCTTGCGTATAATAAGGATTAGGAGAAACAGTTCCCATTCCGCCTGTATTAAGGCCCTTATCGCCGTCAAGCGCACGCTTATGGTCCATAGAAGATACCATGGGCTTAACGCATTTACCGTCTGTAAATGCAAGAACAGAGACCTCCGGACCTGTCAAAAATTCCTCAACAACAATATTATTGCCGGAAGCACCGAAGATTTTATCCTCCATAATTTCCTTAACGCCTGCGATTGCGTCATCAAGATTTTCAGGAATGATTACACCTTTACCGAGTGCAAGGCCGTCTGCCTTAATAACAGTAGGAAATTCGTTTCTTTCCTTAATATATTCAATTGCTTCTTCGGCATTGTCAAACACTTTATATTCAGCAGTCGGAATATTATATTTTTGCATAAGTTCCTTTGAAAAAACCTTAGAGCCTTCGATAATCGCTGCATTGGCACGTGGACCGAATGTTTTAAATCCTGCCTCATTAAGAGCGTCTACCATACCTGCAACAAGCGGATCATCAGGAGCAACAACAACCAAATCGGCTTTAATTTCCTTAGCCAAATTCACAACGCCGTCAATATCGGTTGCCGCAACATCAAAACACTTGGCATCATAAGAGATACCGCCGTTTCCCGGTGTGCAAAAAATCTCATTAACCTTCTTCGACTCTTTAATTTTCCTTACAAGAGCGTGCTCTCTGCCGCCCCCGCCAACAACAAGAACTTTCATATTTTCCTCCAAATTCATAATATATATGTAAATAATATATAATTTATAATAGCAAAGCAAGGGTGACTTGAGCCACCCTTTTAAAAATTATTTCTCGTTTTTATTGATAATACGTGTTTCTTCCTCTTTTGTTTCAAGATTAATGAAGCGAACAAAAAAGAGAAACCTTATTATCCTCGTTAATTAGTCCAAATCATATTGGTAAACTCGTCGATATCGCTATTGATTTCAACAGGAGTAGGCTCACCCTCAAATGACGGAATAGGATTGCCGTCGCATTTATATGTATGAATAAAATGGCCGAGCCCTCTTCTTGCAGGGTATTCATAGAAAAATCTAACACACTCCGGTTCACCGCAGTTTGACTTAAGTATGGAAAGATTATAATTACCGTTTTCCTTTAAAATACCTGAAATCCTTGGTGTATAATTAGGTGCGTCAGGCTCAAATTCTCTTGTGATAAGTGCATCGTGATAACAATCACCCTTAGAAAACGAATCATAAATAGTATCAGTCTGGTCGCCGTTAGTCACAATTGTGTCACCGTTAAACTTAAGAACGGGATTATAGATAATAAGTGACGGGTCCTCCATTTTTGACTCATCAAAAGCCTTAGTACGTATTCCGCCACGTTCATTTTCCTCAAAAATTCTGTTACGGCTGTTTACGCTTCTGCCCATAATGAAATAAGCAGCCACAGCGAATTTGCCGTCATCACTTTGACCGAGAACAATGCCTCTGCCCGGATATGAATTAGTATTAAGCTCGTTTGCAAGAGATTTGATTTCCATATATTACACCTCAAAATTATTCAATTATTTTTGTTCTGTTGCCGTAAACTTCAATCTTATCTTGGCAAAAAAGAGAAACGGCACGGGGAAGAATTTTCCACTCACATTCCTCCATAACTCGTTTTTGCAAAACCTCAGGAGTATCATCAAATTTGACCTCGCTTGCCTTTTTGCAAAATGATAGGACCGCCGTCGCATTCCTCGGTTACGAAATGAACGGTAGCACCGGTAAGTTTTACTCCGCTTTCAATAACTTTTTCGTGAACGTGAAGCCCCCAATAGCCTTCACCGCAAAATGACGGAATTAAAGCAGGATGAACGTTCATCATTTTATTTGGAAATGCCTTTACAATCTGTTCGTCAAGAATAGTCATAAAGCCGGCATAAACCACTAAATCCGCTTTTGCTTCAAGGAGAATATCCCTGATTGCAGCAGTATATTCAGCTCTGTCTTTATAATTTTTCTTTTCGCAAATTTTAGTTGCGATGTTATTATTTTCAGCCCTTTTAAGAGCATAAGCGTCAGGATTTGAGGACACAACAAGGGTGATTTTACCGCCGATAATTTCTCCCCTGCTTTGCGCATCAATAAGAGCCTGCAAATTAGTTCCGCCGCCCGACACCAAAACAGCAATATTTTTCATCATACGAGTTCAACACCTTTTTTCGCCCGTCTGAATTTCGCCGATTACACGAGCGTCCTCGCCGTTTTCATTAAGTATTCTTACAGCCTCGTCTGCTTTATCATTATCAACTGCAATAACAAGACCCGTACCCATATTAAATGTGTTAAACATATCTCTTTCAGGGATATTTCCCTCGCTTGCGATAAGGTCGAAAATAGGCTTTTTGAAGCATTTATCCTTTTCAATAACAGCCTTAAAACCGTCGTTTAACATTCTCGGAACATTTTCATAAAATCCGCCGCCGGTAATATGGCTGATAGCATTTACGTTAACCTTATCCATAAGAGCAAGAAGAGGTTTAACATAAATTCTTGTAGGAGTTAAAAGCTCCTCACCGAGAGTTTTTCCAAGCTCGGCAACGTGAACTCCAAGTCTTTCCTCAGTGATATTAAACACCTTTCTTACAAGTGAAAAACCGTTTGAGTGAACACCTGAAGAAGCAACACCGATAAGAGCGTTGCCGCTTGCAAGCTTATCGCCTGAAACAAGTTTATCCTTTTCGCCGATACCAACGGTAAAACCGGCAAGGTCATATTCCTCATTAGGCATAAGACCGGGATGTTCGGCAGTTTCGCCGCCTACAAGCGCACATCCTGCCTGAACACAGCCCTCTGCAACACCGCTTACGATTTGAGCAATTTTTTCAGGATAGTTTTTGCCGCAAGCAATATAATCAAGGAAGAAAAGCGGCTTTGCACCTGAGCAGGCAACGTCATTAACGCACATTGCAACACAGTCGATACCGATTGTGTCGTGCTTATCAAGAAGAAAGGCAACCTTAAGCTTTGTGCCGACACCGTCAGTGCCCGAAACGAGAACAGGATTTTTGTAATTACCTGCACCCAAAAGTTCAAACATACCGCCGAAGCCGCCGATTGAACCCATAACGCCCGGAATTTCGGTTCTTTTTACGTGTGATTTAATAAGTTCAACAGATTCATAACCTGCTGTTACGTCTACACCTGCAGCGGCGTAGCTTGCGCTGAAACTATCGTTCATATTTTAAACTCCTTATTAGATTGCGGATAAGCAATTTCACAATCTTTTTTATATTATTATTTTTTCTTTGAGCGAACAATGTTCGCCACCCAACAACGTCAAAAAGCGAAATTATAAACAGTGAAATTTGCCTTTGGCAAACATTACTTATAATTCCTTGATTTTTTCCTGAAGGGCGATATCCTTTTGCCTTACCTGCTCTGCCATATCCTCACGCATTTTTACAAGCTTAGCCATAAGTTCATCATCGCCGACAGCGAGAATTTCGGCAGCGAGCAAGGCTGCATTTTTAGCAGCATTAACACCGACTGTGGCAACAGGAATTCCCGGAGGCATCATAACTGTTGCAAGCATCGCATCCATTCCGTCGAGTACCTTTGCACTGCACGGAATACCGATAACCGGAAGAGTAGTTGATGCTGCAAGCACACCGCCCAAATGAGCTGCCATACCTGCTGCCGCAATAATCACGCCAAATCCGTTTTTAATTGCATTTTTCGAGAACTCGTGAGCTTCTTCTGGTGTTCTGTGTGCGCTCATCACACGAGCCTCAACCTCAATTCCCAATTCTTTAAGTTGTTTGATTGCCGGAGCCACAACAGGTAAATCACTGTCAGAGCCCATAATAATTGCAACTTTTTTCATAATTTGTCCTCCCGGAGTAATTTATTTTATTCTGTCAACGCAGTATTGAAGATACACGTTGCTTTCGTCAGGGTAAAAAGTGCCGTAAGCATTTTCGTAAATATAAATTGCTTTTGCTCTCTTAGAACCTTTTGCGATTGCAAAATAAGTGGTTGGGGTATAACTTTTTGTATATCCCTGAAGCCTTGGGTCAAAAATATAAGGCTTGCCGGCAAGATATATTACCGCCCATTTATGAATAGGCCTTGAGCCGTCATTATTCTTAACCTTTCCTGCCTCAAGAGTGATAAAGCTGTCATATCTTTTTTGACTTTTTGCAAAAAGAGCAGCAAGGCAGTTGTTGAAATTACTGTTACAGCCTACGCAGTTCCAACCGTGTTTTTTGAAGTTCTTAGCGTGCCAAACGTAAATAGCCTTAAATTTATCATAAGTGGTTTTATACTTAGAAATATTAACACCGCCGTCGGTATATCTCTTAATCTGCTTGGCGCCCGAATTATCTGTCTTAATAGCATTGAGCATTTGCTTAACGCTCAAATTAGATTTAACCGTCGTACTCTTAGCTTTAGAAAATGTGCTGATATATCTTGCATTTCCTATAGTTTTATATGTAGCGATTCTGAAATAATATTTTCCTTTTGCAAGACCTGAAATCGTTTTGCTTGACTTACTCTTTCCCGAAACAAAAACTGTGCATTTACTGCCGTCATCTTTAAATTTCTTATTTCTTGAATACTCAATAACATAACCGCTGACATTCTTTGCCTTTTTCCACTTAACGCTGACCTTACCTTTAGAGGTATACTTTGCAGATGAAAGCGAAGTACCCTTAGGTGCGGTCATAACAGAAACCGGAGCACTGTAATCACCGAAAGCATAGCTTCCGTTTTGGAAAACATAGGAACGAACGCAGATTTTATATCCTGTATTTTTATTAAGCGACCTTAAAACACAGTAATAGTTATCGCCGTCAACATAAGCCTTGGGATAATACGTATTTGTTTTATCGTCGAAAAGAGAAATCTCATATCCGTCAACCCAGCCGTAGTAAGAGCAGTTCAATAAATTTCAATATCCGTCTTGCCGACACAAGAAACGGAAATGTCGCTTATAACGCTTTGGTCAGGTGTACTGTAATCATCTTCATAATAAAAGTCATTTTGCTCATCTGCAAAAGAAACAGTTGTGCCAAAAGCAAATGTACTCAAAGCAAGAATAACCGCAAGAAATACACTGATAACTTTTTTCATATTTTCATTCCTAACAAATATATTTTTAAGTATTATATATTATAAGTAATACTTTTTCAACAAGAAATTTACATTATTGTAAAAAACTGCTGTAAGTATCCGTTGAAAGCTTATCAAAAGTATAAAATTCTTTTGCAAAAGCCCAATCATCATCAGTAAGTACACCGTCTTTATCGGAATCAAGATTTTTTAAATAAATATCGTCTCTTGAATTGATATCATAATTTTTCATATGCACAAAACATGCATAATCCTTTGCGTTAATGTATCCGTCTTCCGTCAAATCGCCGTAAATAAGACCGATGTTTCCGAGATTAGGCGTATTATTTATAATTTTAATTTTTCTCTCGACGGCGCCTGAATATTTCAAAACAATATAGTCATATGCATATTCAACACTGAAAGTTCCGTTTTTATCGGTTGAGCCGACATATTTACCCTCATTGTTATAAATATCAACATCTTCAAGTGGTCGATTCAAGTCCACACCACCGTTTTTTGAATTGATAAGATAAACGCTGCCGTATACGTCCTGACCGAGTTTGTCAACATAGCTGTCCCTATATGTATCGCCGCAATAAACGCATTTATGTTCTGTATAACCCGAACCCGTAATCGTAGGATTCACAACCGTACTGACGTATGAATGAACAACATTTATCGTAAATTCAAGCGTTTTATCTCCTACTGTAATTGAGTCCTTATTTTCACCGCAAGTAACCTTGCCGTTTAAAAGATTATTATATTTAATTTCCATTCCACGATAGCTTGTGCCGTTATTAAATGGCAATTTATAAACATATCCGCTTGCGTATTCAAAATCGACTGTTTGCGTTTTTATATATTCAAGAGGCGAAAAATTCTTGCCTACAAGGTCGCTTGCCTGATATGTTATATCCCAAGAAATTGAAACATTAACAATAACTTCGCTTGATAAAGAAACGCTGTACGTGCCGAGAGAATTAACGCTTTCAACATAAAAATAATATGTTTTTCCCGCCTCAAAATCATATTTCAATGTAAAATTAAGGTCGCTTTCATCATTATCGTCTGCCGATGCCAAGGTGTTGCCGTCATTATCTTTAAGAACGCAGTTGACATCAACCTCTCCGCTTGATTTAAAAGTATATTGGCTCGATGAATTCGGAGTGAATTTATACACCGTTTGCTCATTTAAATTATCCTCTGTATAAGTTCTTGACGCAACGTCACCCTCTTCAATTGCAATTTCATTTAACAATTCATAATTTATAAAAGAACTTTTAGCATAATTATACGCCTTAGAGCCACTGTAAACGCCAAGGGTAAACCATCATAAGTGCCGTCAACACTTGCCTTTTCATATCCAAAGCTGTATTTTGAAAGCTTTGCAAGCGACGGAACATCAACCCTTTTAAGCAAAGGACATTTAAAAATGCACGTGAGCTTATTGTAAGTTCGTTTCCCATTGCCTTAAAGCTTACTTTTGAAAGAACACTGCAATTTTCAAATGCAGACGTACCGATTGACGAAATGCTTTTCGGAAAAACGATTTCCTTAAGATTATCGCAGAAATAGAATGCATCATTATTAATATATTTGAGTTTATCGGGCAGTTTAATATGTTCTATTTGAGCACCTGAAAAAGCATAACCTCCGATAGATTCAATGCTGTCGGCAAGCTTAATATCGGTGCAGGAAACGCCGTAAAAAAAATAATTTCCCAAAGAGGTTATACCGTCCTCTACAACAATATGCTCAATTGAGCCGTCACTTCTCCAATAAAACCACGGCTGAGATGTTGTATCACCGCTTGAATTTGTAAAATTAGGGGTTCTGCCTTTGCCCGATATCGTAAGTGTTTTTGTATTTACGTCAAACGAATAATATGCAGAAGAATTTATAAGCTTTGTAGGTTCAATATCTGTCGTTTGAGCAGCAAAAGATATATTGCAAACACCAAAAACAGATATTGAAAGAACTAAAGATAAAAATATTGAAAGAAGCTTTTTCATAAAAAAAATAACACTCCGAAAATTTTGCTGAAATCGAATACTTATATTTTAACATAAAATAATAATTAATACAATCTTATTTAGCCAAGAAAATTATTGTTGACTAATATAAAAATTAGTGTTATATTAATAGCGTAATATTTTTATAACTGTGATTAGGCGAGTAATTATTTATCCTTCTTCAGAGAGTCGGCGCTTTGGTGCAAGCCGATGTGGGAAAATAATGAAAACACCTATGAGTTTTCTGAAAGAACGCAATAATTCGTTATTGTTATTAGACTCGGACGTGCAGGAGCGTTAATCCTTTGAGTGAGTTGCATATTTTGCGGCTAATTTAGGTGGTACCACGGAAGCAGTCTTTCGTCCTATTGGACTTAAGGCTGCTATTTTTATTTTACGAAAATCAAAAAAGGAGAACAGTATGGAATTTTCAACACTTTACAGAACAAAGCCTATGAATGAGTTTTCAGAGGCTGACATTAATTCAACAGTTAAAATTGCCGGCTGGGTTGAGAACATTCGTGACCACGGCGGTGTATCATTCATTGACCTTAGAGATATGTACGGCGTAATGCAGGTTGTTATGCGTGACACAACACTTCTTGACGGAATCAGCAAGGAGGATTGCCTTTCTATCGAAGGTATCGTAGAAAAGAGAGATGAGGATACAATCAATCCGAAAATCGCAACAGGCACAATTGAGGTTGAGGCTAAAAAGGTTATAACGCTCGGCAAGGTAAGGCAGCCGCTTCCTTTTGAAATTCAAACTTCTAAAGAAATCCGTGAGGATAAAAGGCTTCAATACCGTTTTCTTGACTTAAGAAATGAAAAGGTTAAGGACAATATCATTTTCAGAAGCAAGGTTATTGCTTATCTTCGCCAGGTTATGAGCGAAATGGGATTTTTGGAAATGCAAACACCTATTCTTTGTGCATCATCACCTGAGGGCGCACGTGACTATGTAGTTCCTTCCCGTGTTCATAAGGGCAAATTTTATGCTCTTCCGCAGGCACCTCAGCAGTACAAGCAACTTTTAATGGTATCCGGAATTGATAAATATTTCCAAGTTGCTCCTTGTTTCAGAGATGAGGATGCAAGAGCTGACCGTTCACCGGGTGAATTTTATCAGCTTGACTTTGAAATGGCTTTTGCAACGCAGGAGGACGTTTTCAAAGTTGGTGAGGAAGTACTTACAAAAACATTTGAAAAATTTGCACCTAAGGGCTATAGCGTAACACAAGCACCTTACCCTGTTATCAGCTACAAAGAGGCTATGCTTAAGTACGGCACAGACAAGCCAGACCTCAGAAATCCGCTTGAAATTGTTGATGTGACAGAATTTTTCCAGCGTTGCACATTCAAGCCGTTCCACGGACAGACAGTAAGATCCATCAAGGTTCATGAGGATATTTCAAAAGGCAAGCACGAGAAGCTTCTTAAATTTGCTCAGTCAATCGGCATGGGCGGTCTTGGCTATCTTCTTGTTTTGGAGGATAAGTCATATAAAGGACCGATTGACAAGTTTATTCCTGATGATATGAAGAGCGAGCTTGCTCAAATCGCAAATCTTGAGGTTGGCGACACAATATTCTTCATCGCAGACAACGAGGCTAAAGCTGCAGAATACGCCGGTCAAATCAGAACAAAGCTTGGTGAAATGTTTGACCTTTTGGAGAAAAATGCTTATCGTTTCTGCTTTATAAACGACTTCCCAATGTTTGAATACAAAGAGGAAGAAAAGAAAATCGGTTTTACTCACAATCCGTTTTCTATGCCGCAGGGTGGTCTTGATGCACTTGAAAACGAAGATCCGCTTACTATTCTTGCATATCAGTATGATATTGTTTGCAACGGCGTTGAGCTTTCATCGGGCGCAGTTCGTAACCACGATATTGACATTATGAAAAAAGCATTTGAAATTGCAGGATATGACGAAGAAGTGCTCAAAGAGAAGTTTGGCGCACTTTACACCGCATTCAATTCGGCGCACCGCCACACGCAGGTATGGCACCCGGCATTGACAGAATGATTATGCTTCTCAGAAATGAGGATAATATCAGAGAAATCATTGCATTCCCGATGGACGGCAAGGCTCAGGACCTTATGTGCGGCGCTCCTAACGAAATAACCGAGCAGCAGCTTCGTGAGGTTCATATTAAGCTTAGAAAGTAATATGTAATACGGGCGAACAATGTTCGCCCCTACGATTGTTTAATATTCATAAACCACAATTTAAAGAGGTATAATTATGATAAGTAAAGAAGAAGTAATCAAACTTGCCAAGCTTGCAAGGCTTGACTTTTCGGATGATGAGCTTGACAAAATCATAAAAGATATGGACGACATTATCGCATTTGCCGACACGATTAACAATTCTGTCGAGGGCGATGCAGATAAAATCAGGAATATTTCCACCTCTGCCACTCCTGCCGAGGAGTTTAGAAAAAGACGAGGTTAAGCCGTCGCTTCCTAACGAAAAAATTCTTTCAAACGTCAATGCTTCAAAGGGCTTTTTCTGTGTAAAAGGAGGTATATAAATGAGAGAAATTATTGCACCTTTATCACAATTGCTCAAATCAGGCGAAATATCATCTGTTGAGCTTACAAACAAATATATAAATGCGATTGAAAACGACAATTCAAAATATAATGCTTATGTTTCAACAACATTTGAAAAGGCATTGGAAAATGCAAAATTTGCAGATAAACTCATTGCCGAGGGTAAATCAAGCGCTCTTACAGGTATTCCTATGACGCTTAAGGACAACATTTGCTCCGACGGCGACCTTACCACCTGCTGCTCAAAAATTCTTGAGGGCTTTCGTCCTTATTATGATTCAACCGTATGGACTAAGCTTAAAGCGCAGGGCGCAGTTATGCTCGGCAAAACAAATATGGACGAATTTGCCATGGGTTCAACGAGTGAAACAAGTGTTTACGGCGCTCCGTTAAATCCAAGAAACACAAACCACGTTACAGGCGGCTCATCAGGCGGTGTTGCAGCTGCTGTTTGCGCTAACATTGCGGCTTACGGCTTAGGTTCTGACACAGGCGGCTCTGTTCGTCAGCCTGCTTCATTCTGCGGTATTGTAGGTCTTAAGCCGACATACGGTGCAGTTTCACGTTACGGTCTTATCGCTTATGGCTCATCGCTTGACCAAATCGGTGTTCTTGCTAATTCCGTCAAGGATACAGCTACAGTATTTGACGCTATTAGAGGTGTTGACGAGCACGACCAAACAAGCGTTGATTTCGATTTCGGCAATATTTCGGACACACTCGGTCAGACGGATATTAAAGGTCTTAAGATTGGTATTGCAAAGGAATATTTTGAAGGAATTAACGAGGAAATTAAAGACGCTATATTGGGCGCTGTTAAGGAATTAGAAAAAAACGGTGCTCAAATAGTTGATATCAGCCTTCCTGTTTTACAGCAGGCACTTCCTGTTTACTACATCATTGCATGTGCCGAGGCTTCATCAAACCTCGGAAGATATGACGGCATCAGATACGGTTACAGAGCAAAGGACTTCAACGACGTTGAGGAAATGATACTTAAAACAAGAACAGAAGGCTTCGGCGACGAGGTTAAGAGAAGAATTATGCTCGGCACTTACGTATTAAGTTCGGGTTATTATGACGCTTACTACAAAAAGCTTGCTTGCTTCGCCAAAACCTTATTGCAGACTTTGACGATATCTTTAACACCTGCGATGTATTAATAGCTCCTACGGCACCTAACACCGCTTTTGAGCTTGGTTTCGAGGGTGCTTCCCCTGTTGATATGTATTTATCCGATATTGCCACAGTTCCTATCAATATTACAGGTGTTCCGGCAATCAGCGTGCCTGTTAAAAATGACAAAGCAAATCTTCCTATCGGTATGCAGATTATCGGCAAGAAATTCGATGAGAAGAAAATTCTTGATGTTGCTTATTTCTACGAAAAGCTTAACAAGAGTGAAGTTGAAGATTTTGAGGGAGGCGTCACATTATGAGTTATAAATTAGTTTGCGGAATTGAAACGCATATTGAACTTGCCACAAAGACTAAGATTTTCTGCTCGTGCACCACTCAATTTGGCGGTGAGCCTAACACTCATTGCTGTCCCGTTTGCACAGGTCAGCCGGGTGCGCTCCCTGTTTTAAACCGTGAGGTTATTAATTTCGCTGTAAGAGCAGGTCTTGCAGTTCATTGTAAAATCAACAATAATTCTCACATGGACAGAAAGAATTACGTTTACCCCGATCTTCCTAAGGCATACCAAATTTCGCAGTTTGACGAGCCGGTTTGCGTTGACGGTTATGTTGAGCTTGACTCCGGAAAGAAAATCAGAATTGAGCGTATCCACATTGAGGAGGATGCCGGTAAGCTTGTTCACGAGGATGGCTACACCTACGTTGACTATAACCGAGGCGGCGTTCCTCTTATTGAGATTGTTTCAATGGCTGATATCGAAACTCCACAGGAAGCTAAGGAATATGCTGAAAAACTCCAGCTTATTATGAGAAATGTCGGAGTTTCCGACTGTAAGATGCAGGAAGGCTCAATGAGATGCGATGTAAACGTATCTGTTCACGAGCCGGGTGAGCCTTTGGGGCACAAGAACGGAAATCAAGAATATCAACTCACTTTCCAACATTGTAAGAGCAATGGAGCTTGAAATGGAAAGACAGGAGGATATTATTGAATCGGGTGAAAAGGTAATTCAGTCAACTATGCGTTATGACGCAAACAGCGACACCGTTTACGTTCTTCGCTCAAAGGAAAATGCAGACGATTACCGTTATTTTCCAGAGCCTGATATTCTTCGATTCTATATTTCTCCGGAAAGTGTTGAAGAAATCAGAAAATCACTTCCTGAGCTTCCCGACGCTAAGCTTAAGAGATATGTTGAGGATATGAAGCTTCCGGAAAATAATGCAAGGCTTATTTATAAATACAGAAATGTTACAGAATTTTTCGACAGTGCAGTAAACGACGGTGCAAGCGCTTCCAACGTTTTGAACCTTATTATCGGCACTATTTATGCCACTCTTCAAACCGAGGAGGACAAGGAAAACTTTGAGATTAAGACTACTGCAAAGCAACTTGCAGACCTTGTTAAGCTTATTGATGAGAAGAAAATCAGAGCAAACAAGGCTAAAGAAGTTCTCGCTCAAATGCTTGAAAGCGGCAAGGACGTTAGCGAATATATCAATGCCGACGACCTTAAGGGTATGAGCGATGACGACCTTAAAGCGCTTTGTCAGGGTGCTGTTGAGGCTAACCCTAAGGCAGTTGAGGATATCAAAAACGGCAAGGACAAGGCAATTAACGTTATGTTCGGCTATGTTATGAAGAACTCAAAGGGCAAGGCAGACGTAGGCAAGGCTGCACAGATTATTAAAGAGATAATTTCCCAATTATAAATTATCATTTTAATTTTATATATGAAAAAGCGACATTTTCCGAAAGGAAAATGTCGCAGCGTGTAGAAAAAATCAAACAATAAATTTCTACACGCTGGAGAATGTTGAAAGTGAGATAAATTTTGTATTTTGCGAGCGGGAGCTGTACGATGGTACTGCCCCCGAGCAAAAGACAAAAATGCCAAAAATGGCTTGAACTCTATGTTCAAGCCATTTTTCAAATTGTAATTTATTAAAATACTTTCGGCAGGAGCAAATCCCCGCCTTACGAATAGTCTTACGAAATTTTAAAAACTCGGCACGGTTTAGCCACTTTATCGACAGTCTGCGACATCTTCCAAAAGGAAAATGTCGCTTTATTTTATAATTTTTTAATTCATTTAAAAGAAAATTTCTATCTGTTACAAGAGTTGAGTCCATACCGAATTTCCTTGCTGCAAGAACATTTTCTTTTCTATCGTCAAAAAAAAGGCATTTCGATTTATCGAGAGAATACTTGTCGCAAAGCGCTTGATAAATTCTTTTATCGGGCTTGGTAATGTTAATCATATAAGACACCATAAGCCCGTCGATGTCATTCATAAAATCAGCATATTCTGTATGCTTTTTAAAAAGGCTTTTTGGATAATTTGACAAAAGATAAATATGATATCCTGCCGTCTTAAGCCTATGTACCTCTTTCCAAATATCATATCTCGCCACGTGCATAAATTCGCCGTGATGCATAAAAAAGGTGATAATCTCAGAATCGTTTGGATACTTTTTGCAATAAGCGTTTAATATCTCCTCATCGCTCATAATCGCAAGGTCAAAGATATGCCACAAGTCATCATTATCATCAAAAAGTTCATGCCCTACCCTGATTGCTTCCTCTTCGCTCAAGCCGCAATCCATAAGCATTTGCTTCCAGCGATATTCAAGCAAAACGTCGCCGACGTCAAATATAATATTATCGTACTTTTTCATATATTATTTAATCTCGCTGACATATTTGTTGATTTTATCCGCAATCGGCTGTGCGTCCTCTCGTTTTACAGGCAGGAACGGACTTCTTGGGTTGCCGCACTCAATACCAAAACGAATAGACATAACCTGCTTTGCCACGCCGTAAAGCGACTTGCAGGAGAGAAGATCAAAAATACACTCATTAATCTTGAATTGAAGTGATTTTGCCTTTTCAATCTCGTTATTATTAATAAGCCTGTCAAGTTCAACGAAAAGCTCAGGCATACAACCGTATGTTCCGCCGATACCTGCGTTTGCTCCCATAAGCCTGCCGCCCAAAAATTGCTCGTCTGAGCCGTTAAAGATAATAAAATCATCATTATTTACGGCGCTTGCATATCTTTCCATAAGATATACCGGCTCTGCTGAATTTTTAACGCCGATAACCTTAGGATTTTTAGCCATTTCAGCAAGAAGCTTCGGCGAAAGATTGAATGATGTAAGTTGAGGAATATTATAAATGATAAAAGGTAAAGAAGTTGAATCGATAATAGAGTTCCAATGAAGCTTTACACTTTCCTCACCCAAATGATAATAAACGCAAGGAACGGCAGAAACGGCGTCAACACCAACCTTTTCGCAATCCTTTGCAAGTTCTATACTTTCTTTAGTTGAGGCACAGCCAATATGAACAATAACGGTAAAATCATCGCCGGCAGCTTCTTTAACCGCTCTTGCAACCTGCTTTCTCTCCTCAGTTGAAAGTAAAAATCCCTCACCTGTTGAGCCGCACGCATAAACACCCTTAACGCCAAGTGATTTATACACCCTTACAAGCGCTTTCATTTTTTCCAAATCCACATTATCGTTTTCATCGTAAATTGCATTAAGCGCACAAAATACACCCTTAAATTTATCTAAATTCATATTTTTCTCCTATTTAATAGCATCAACAAAATGCCTTGTTATATCTCTCGGTCTTGTAATTGCAGTACCAACAACTGCGGCGTGAACACCGATATCAAGCGCCTTTTTAAGCTGTTCGGGTACCCAAATGCCACCCTCGGCAATAACAGGGGTGTTAAGTTCATTTACATATCTTTCCATTAAAGTAAAATCAGGAAGAGAAGTGCCCTTGGTATACGGAGTGTAGCCTGCCATAGTTGTGCCGATTAAATCAAAGCCAAGCTCCTCTGCCTTTTTGCCCTCATCAAATGCACTTGTATCCGCCATAAAAAGCTGATTTGGATATTTTTTTCTAACTTCTTTAAAAAAGCTTTCAAGCGTTATGCCGTTTTGGCCTTAATCTGTTTGTAGCATCAATTGCAATAATTTCACAGCCGACTTCAACAAGAGCGTCAACCTCCGCCATAGTTGGAGTAATATAAACATCGCTGTCATCATACTCCTGCTTGATAATACCGATAATCGGCAAATCGACCTTTTCCTTAATTGCCTTGATATCAACAACGGTATTTGCCCTAATACCTACAGCTCCGCCAAGTTTAGCCGCCCAAGCCATTTTAGACATAATATAGCTGTCATAAAGCGGTTCACTTTCGAGCGCCTGGCAGGAAACGATAAGCCCACCGTTTATTTTATTCAAAATTTCTTCGTTAGTCATATTTCCTCTCTTTTCTTTTTTATTAGTTAAATTATATCACTATCAAACGGTATAATCAATAAAAAATGAGGCGACCAATGGTCGCCCCTACGGTATTTTTTTTTTATTTTTGACAGTCAAAAATTGAAATTATTAACTCCATTTTAACGCTTTAATTGAAAATCCAAGCGTTGAATCAAGTTTGTTCTTTTGAACTACAGCCTGAACTTTTTTTACACCGTCAGCTTTAGAAACCTTACCTGTTACCTTATAAAATTATTATCACCAAGATCCTCTATCTTAGTAATCTTAACAGTTTGCTTCTTTTTTGGATATTTGCTGACAGAGAAAGTATCGTTTTTGCTGTTGTATTTAATCGGTGTGGAATCGACCTTATTAACCTGAGTTTTGAAATTAACAACTGTTTGACCGTAGAATTTAAAAAGATTTAAAACAACTTGACTTGACGGATATGTACTTGCTGTTCCGCCGTCGTGTTGAGCCATCCAAACAGCAGTATATGCCGCAATATTAATTGGAACGCCGTTTGAATTTTCATAGCTTTCAAGATAAAGATACGGCACTTCAAGCATATTTGCGATAATTTGCTGATCCTCTTTCGAGAAATTAACTTCTTTGCCCGTTGCCGAGGTCTTAGGCACTGTTTCCATTCCGTCAAAAGCGGTTGTATCGTCCGACTTGGTAGCGGGTACGTTCTTCTTTGTAGTACCTGTAACCTTAACGGGTTTGGTTTCCTTTGCAGTAGTTTTTGCACTGCCGGTTGTATCTGCATTTACTCTTGAAGTTTTCTTTTTCTTAGTTGTTTCAGCCTTAACGGTTACAGGTTTACCTTTTTTGTTTGTAACCGCCTTGCCGTCCTTATCAAGCTTTTGCGCATATGTATTTCCTTTTTTATCTTTTTTATAAACTACCGCTACGTCAGTTGTTACAGCCTTGCCTTTAGCGTCTGTTACAGTCTTTCCGTCTTTATCCGTAACATCCTCGGTTTCAAGACCGTATTCGTTATCGTTATTTTCAAGGTCGCTGGCTTGAACGGTAGTATCTTTGCTATTCGTTGTGGTTTTATCGTCACTCTTTTTTAGAACAGGCGGCAAAGGTAAATGCCGCAATTAAAATCACACAAAGTGATAACACAAGTATTTTTTTCAAAATATAACATCCCCTTGAAGCCATTGCTTATTTATGTTTATTATATATTTACATATTATATTTGTAAATAGCAATTTATAAAAATGAACAGATTTTTAACTCATTATTCATACTATTTACATAAATTTAATTTAGTGATATTATGTTTAATATTGAATAAGATAATAGATTTGTGGTGCTTAATTTGAAAAATTCAACAAGGCTTGCCGTTTGCTCACTTTCTGCCGCATTGGGAGTGTTAATGCTGTTTTTAGGCGGGATAACAATGGTTTTGGCTTATGCGGCGCCTATGTTTTTAGGGCTTTTGGCGATTATGCTTAAAAGAACATTCGATACAAAAAGTGCATGGATAACATATATTGCAACAAGCATCTTATCGTTTATCCTTGTGACGGACAAAGAATGTATGATGATGTATGTAATATTCTTCGGCTACTACCCTATCGTGCGTGATTATTTTGAAAAAATAAAGGTAAAAGGACTTAGAATTTTTACAAAGTTAATTTTCTTTAACCTTATGATGATTTTATGCCAAATAATTCTTATCAAAGTGTTTGGTATTCCGCTTTTGGAGGATGGGCAAGGCAAATGGTTTATCGCTGTTTTTGCGCTTTTAATGAATATATTGTTTCTTGTCTACGAGGTGCTGATTAATAAGGTAACACTTCTTTATGTTTATAAGCTTGAAAAAAGAATAAAAAATTGTTTAAATAAATGCAAAAATAAAAATCCTGTTAATACCTTCGTATTAGCAGGATTTTTGTAATATTTGCCATAAAAATGAGATTGGATAGCTACCTTCTTTTAGGCGGCTCTAAATCATCAGGTCCCGAACGAGAATCACGCCTTGATTGGCGTCTTTTTCAACCTTTTTCTTTTTATTAAGGCTCTTGAAGAAAATGTAAACATACAAAACAATTGCCAGAAAAGCAATTACAAGAATGACTTTAACAACAGTAAGACCAAAAAACGCCTTGATTGCGTTAATCACCTTTAAAAATGTTGAAAGTTCAACAGTTTTTGCGGCAACGAGGGGAACGCTTGCGATAACCTCATCGCCGTAAATAATATTGGCACTGCAAACCTTTTGACCCTTTGTTACGGGAGCTTGAAGCGATGACGGCTTTTCTTGAATTTCAATGATTACAGCCGACTTATCAAGCCCAACAGGAACTATAACATTAGTGTCTTTTGCCGCAACAAGAGCAACTGTATCGGCGTCCTTTCCGTTTTCAACGCTTACTTCACCTATTACCTCATCCTTAGCAACAATGGTTGTATACTTCAAGCTGTCAAACGCCCACTCAAAAAGCGATTTTGCGTCAACAAAGGAGCATTTAGTCAAATAACTTTGATTTTTAATTTTCTGCTGCGGCGACTTCATAACAATTGCAAGATAATTGTATCCGTCCTTAGAAGCCTTAACAATAACGTTATATTCAGCCTGCTCGGTTGAACCTGTTTTGATGCCCTGAGCGTACTCATAATAATAAGTAACATATCCCGGATGAAGCATCAAATTTGTATGCGGCAAGGTATAACCTTTATATTCATACTCGGTAGTTGTTGAATACTTCACAAAATTAGCATTTTTAAGCGCCGCAAGCGTAATTTTCGACATATCACGGGCGGTGGTATAGTGGTTATCGTCGTGAAGTCCGGAAGGGTTAGTGAAATTAGTATCGTTACAGCCGACCTTTTTAACCCAATCGTTCATCATTTTAACGAAATTTTCTTTAGTTCCGCCAACAAATTCAGCCAAAACCTCACACGCATCGCACGCTGAATGAACCATAGTAAGATACAAAAGAGTATCAACGCTCAATTCTTCGCCGACAGTTATTCCCGCCACCTGAGCGCCGGTACCTACAGAAGCATCGTAAGCCGCTTGGCTCATTTTAGTTTTAACGCTGACGTCCTTAACATTTTCAAGAGTAACCATAGCCGTTACAATCTTTGTAAGCGAAGCAGGATAAAGACGTTCATCAATATTTTTTTGAGCCACAACAGGATACGAATCGTCATCAAGATTGATTAGCATATAAGCCTCGGCATATATTTTTCTGTCAGGCTTATAGGTTGCCGCCTGACTTGACACGGGAAGCGCCAAAAATGAGGTTATTAATATTAAAAATGATAAAAATATACAAAGTGTTTTTTTCATAGACTTGACACCTTTTAAAATTAATTATATTATATTACATAGTTTAACATTTTTTTGACTGATTTTAAAGTCTATTTTTCATTTTTTTGGAGAAAGTTATGATATACATTACAGGTGACACGCACGGTGACATTTCGTGCTTTAAAAATCCTAAGCTTAACAAGCTTGGAGAAAAAGATATTCTTATTGTTTGCGGCGATTTCGGCTTTATTTGGAATCCGCACGACAAAAACGAGAAAAAAAATCTTGAGTTTTTGAAAAAAAGAAAATACACCATCTGCTTTGTAGACGGTGCACATGAAAACTTCGACATATTAAATTCATACAAGCCATACAGGTGGAAGGGCGGCAATACTCACAAAATTGCCGACAATATTTATCATCTTATGCGTGGGGAAATTTTCACCTTTGAAGGCAAGAGCTTTTTTGTTATGGGCGGCGGTGAAAGCGACGACGCTTATATGAGGGAAGAAAGTGTAAGCTGGTGGGAAGATGAACTTCCGAGTGCTGAGGATATGAGAAACGGAGTAAACAATATTCGTGATACTGATAAAAATATCAACTATGTTATCACATACGAACCTCCGACAGTTGCAAAGGATATTTTAAAGCAAAGGTCTAATCAAAATATTATCATTTCTCCGCTTAATACATATCTTCAACAGCTTATGGAGAATGTTCAATATATGCATTGGTATTTTGGTTCACTTCATCTTGATTTAAACATCAGTAAAAAAAATGACTGCTGTATTTAACGAAATAATACAAGTAGGCTAATATATTAATATAGATAAAACACGGAGCAAGTACAAAAGAGTACCTGCTCCGTGTTTTTAGTAAAAATGAAAGAAGAAAAAAGTTATCATTCGCCTTTCGACTCGTTAATTACCTTTTGAGCAATATGCTCCGGTACACGCTCGTACCTTGCAAATTCGGTGGTAAATGAGCCTCTGCCTTGCGTAATTTGGCGCATTGAGGTGGAGAAAGTGCTCATTTCAGCCTCAGGAACCTCAGCAATAATTTCCTGAATACCGTCGCCTGTCGGGTTCATACCCAAAACTCTGCCTCGCCTGCGGTTGATATCACCTATGATATCGCCCATAGCATCATCATTTACCGTTGCACGCAAAGTTACAATCGGCTCAAGAAGAACAGGAGCAGCGTTTGCAACACCCTCTTTAAATGCAATGGAAGCAGCCATTTTAAAGCTCATTTCACTTGAATCTACAGGGTGATACGAGCCGTCATAAAGGGTTGCCTTAACTCCAACCATAGGATATCCGGCAAGAATACCCTTTTCCATACATTCGTTAAGTCCTTTTTCAACTGCCGGGAAGAAGTTTTTAGGAACAGCGCCGCCTACAATACGTTCAGCGAATAAAAGTTTTTCTGTATCGTATGGCTCAAACTCGATAAAAACATCGCCGAATTGACCGTGGCCGCCGCTTTGCTTTTTATGTCTGCCTTGGGCAGAAACCTTTTTAGTAATTGTTTCTCTGTAAGCTACTTTTGGTGCTTCAAGCTTAGCCTCAACGCCGAATTTATCCTTAAGCCTTGAAACAGCAACATCAATCTGTTGTTCACCAAGACCCGCTAAAATCTGCTGATGCGTTTCTATATTATTAGTATATTTAAGCGATGGATCTTCCTCGCAAAGCCTTGCAATACCTGAGGCGATTTTCTCTTCGTCGCCCTTCTTAATTGCCGATACGGCAACCTTGTACGAAGCAATAGGAACGCTTACTCCGTCAAGCTTAACTACGTTTGAAACTGAGCAAAGAGTATCGCCGGTTGAAAATCCGGAAAGCTTAGTTACGGCTCCGATATCACCTGCCGTAAGTTCGCCTGCATCAATCTGCTTAGCGCCAAAAAGTTTAACAATCTTGCCCATTCTTTCTTCCTTGCCTGTATTTGCATTAAATGCAGGAGTAGAAGAATTGAATTTGCCGCTGATAACCTTAAAGTAGGAAAGTTTACCGATAAACGGGTCAGCAACTGTTTTAAAACAGATTGCGGCAAGAGGTCCGTTCTCGTCAGCGGTAAGTTCGACCGGCTCACCGTTTGAATCAATAGCATATTCGCTCTTAGGGCTTGGGCAAACGTCTGCAATAAAATCGAGAAGCATATCACATGCAATGCCTGTGATACCGGAAAGCGCAAAAACAGGAATGATAGAGCCGTCGGCAACACCGAGCCTTAAGCCTTTGATTTTTTCCTCTGACGTAAGTTCTTCACCCTCAAAGTATTTTTCCATAAGTTCCTCGTCAGTTGACGCTACCGCCTCGGCAAATACTGCCTTGATAGCCTCAAAACGAGCCTCATCATCGTGGGTAAGAGCAGACTCTTTACGCTTAGTGCCATCATACTCATAAGCCTTTGAGTCAATCATATTATAATAAGCAACAACCTTGCCGTCGGAAATAACGGGAACAACAACAGGGCAAACCTGAGTGCCGAACTTAGCAACAATACCGTTAAAGCTCTTATAAAAGTCAGCTCTTTCATCTTCCATTTTCGTTGTCACAAAAATGCGTGACAGACCGTGAGAACCTGCACTCTTAAATGCCTTTTCAGCACCGACCGCAAGACCTGAACGAGCAGAAACAACAATGACTGCCGTGTCAGCCGCTCTCATACCCTCGTTCATTCCCATAGCAAAATCGAAAAGACCGGGAGTATCAATCAAGTTAATATTTTTACCTTTATACTCAAAAGAAGCAACGGCACTGTTTACGCTGATTTTTCTTTTTTTCTCTTCACTGTCAAAATCAAGAACAGTATTAGAGTCTGCGGTTTTACCCATTCTTTCCGTAGTGCCTGCAACATTAAGCAAAGCCTCGCAAAGAGTTGTTTTACCCTTAGATGCGTGACCTGCAAAAACAACATTTCTAATATTTTTTTGCCTGAATGCTCATAAAAATTACCTCTGATTTTTATTCTTGTGCATATTGTATAATAATTTTCAACATTAGTCAACACTTTACAGATATTTTTAACAATTTTCATATAAAAGCACTGTAATATTTATGCATAATGACAAAATATATATATGATTTTAAATTTTGCATTATTCTTTAATTCATAAAAAGATATCAACATAAATTCAGTAAAATTCAAAATTCATCAAACGAACCAAACTGCACGACTTTGACAATTTATAAGCAAAAGAAAAAAGCACTCCATAGCGGAGTGCCTTTCTCTTTTAAGGGGTAAAATTTATGTGAAAACGTAATTGGTATATATAAAAAGGTTGAGAAAAATTAATTCCTACAACCTTGTTGACTCGGATAACACTTCAGCAGTAGTTGAATCGTTGTTAAACCTTGTCTTTTTAGTATGATTCGGAACTGAATTTTTAACCATTGCACCTTTAAGCATAAAGAATGCAACGTCCTTGCTGATTTTTTCATAATCAACATTAAAGATTTTAGCCGATACATACTTGTTGAAGAAATTGATGAGCGGTCCCATACAAAAGGCTGTTATTATCGTGCCTATTCCGATATTTTTAATCTTCGAAATATCGCCTGAAAGAAGCGCCTTAGCGCCGCCGCTTACTATCAAGCCGATAAGCACAACAGTTACATCGGTTGCAACTCTCATCCATTTATATTCAAACTTCGTCGACCGTGCAAGCATAAAGCTTAATGCATCATAAGGGCCGACTCCGACATTTGCCGTAAAGAATAATGAACAAGCAAAGCAAAGAGTAATTATACCTACAATGAGAAGGGGTACTCTTAAAGCGTAAGTGTAATGCTCATTGACTGCCGGAGCAAACAGACTTTGGAAAAACTCACATGTATAACCGCAGCCTACCATATTAAACACCGTTCCGACACCGACCAATCCCCGATGTGCCACAATAATGACAAACGTCAAAATCGCAAGATTGATAATCAATTGATATGTTCCGAAGCCCATACCGATTGTGCTCGCTATATTCATATTCATAGACGTGAAAGGATCAACACCGAAACCCGATAGGGAGAACATTGAAATTCCGAAACCCATAACAATGATACTGATAAGGGAGAGAACCACTCGCTTGACCATATGGTGCTGAGCGAACATATCTTTTATGTATCCGTATGCTTCGTCTTGAAATTTCTTCATCTGCCTATCTGCACCTCGTGCGTTCCTTTGTTTTCCTCTCATTGCCTACATTATAGCCCGATAAAATCAAAAATCAAGACCTTTTTTATACTTTCTACCTATGTAACACATTGTACAAAAGCGAGCATTGTTTTTTGTACAATATGCACAAATGATTATTCCATCTGTTTGCCCAAAAAAGCTGCCGCCACCTGAACAAGTTTTATGTCTGATTCGCTTGAAGCGTGTGGTTTTCGTCCTCCATCATACAAACAGCACCCGAAACATCTCCGCCGTAAATAATAGGATAAACAATATTTGCTTTTCTGTCATATCCCTCTATCGCATTTACAGACGGAATTTTATCATTAGTAATATGAATTGCTCTGTTTTCCATAAGTCCCTCAAGATTTTTAGTCACCCTGCGTTCAAGGATTTCTCTTTTTGCTGATACCCGAAGCGGCAACAACATGGTCATTATCCATAATAGCAATAGGAAGTCCTCCGCTTTTTGTGAAGTACCTCGGCATATTGACTTGCAAAATTAGATAATTCCCCTATCGGCGAATATTTTTTAAAAATAACCTCACCCTCCGCATCGGTAAAAATTTCTAACGGGTCACCCTCTTTAATTCTGAATGAACGGCGGATTTCCTTTGGGATGACAATTCTGCCCAAATCGTCAATTCTTCTTACAATGCCTGTTGCTTTCATATCCATTCTCCTAATAAATAATGTAATTATTTCTGTAATATTTTGCACATTTTTAAAAAGTATATTCAATTAGTAAAATGGAATTTATTAACAAACATTTTGATTAATTTTGGCGTAACACAAAAAAACAGGGCGCCATTGGTCGCCCCTTACATTGTCGATATAAACTACAACATTTTATCTTATTCTATATCAATTTTTCTGTTTTTATAATAGTATTCCTTATCTCGGTCGTTTATTTCACGCAAAATGCGGCAAGGATTACCGACTGCAACAACATTTGAAGGTATATCCTTAGTTACAATTGCGCCTGCACCGATAACTGAATTATCACCTATCGATACACCGGGCAAAATGACTGCTCCTGCGCCTATCCAAACGTTTTTACCGATATGAACATCGAGATTAAACTGATATGCCTTTTCCCTAAGTGATGGCAAAATCGGATGGCCTGCCGTTGCAATAGTAACATTTGGCCCTATCATAGTGCAATCTCCGATATAAATATGCCCGTCATCAACAGCAGTCAAGTTAAAATTAGCATAAACATTATTGCCCAAATGAAGATGAGCTCCGCCCCAATTTGCATAAAGCGGCGGTTGAAGATAGCAATTTTCTCCGCATTCGGCAAGCATAAGACGGAGAAGTTCCTCAATCCTCTTTTCATCGCCCAAGCCGAGCGAGTTATATTCTTTCAAATACTGCGCCACACCTGTCTGCTCGTTCATTATTTCATCGGCTGTAGGGTCATAAATCAACCCCTGTTCCATTCTTTGCTTTTGAGTCATAACAATCACCAAATATTATATATTTTTAATTATTATATCATAAAATCCATAGTATAACAAATAAAGCATAGTTTTGTCTTAATACTTTAATTTTTGAACAAGAAAATAGTATTTTTACACTTTGCTTAGCAGATATAACTGTTTTTACCGATTCTTATAACTATTGTATTCTTTTTTTATCCAAGCCATTAAAAGATTGACTATTTTTTCCTGCTGCGCTTTTGTAAGCTCTCTTCCCTTTGGTACTTTATACCATTTTTCAAGGCAACCCCTGCAACAGCAGGCGCAAGCGTGCTGAGCAATAAAGACGGGATGATTTTTCATCGGGGTTTGCTTACCGTCGTTTTCAGGATATGCCGGTGCAAGCTTTTTTTCAACAAAATCTTCTGCGTGACGGCGCACGGTATCCATTCCCTTTTCGTCTATATAAGCAATATCCTTTGCTTTTAGATGAAAAGAAGAACGAAATTTGGATTTAGACAATTTTTCAAGTGCATTATCAATACTTTGCATAGTTCACTCCCACCAAAAAAACAGAGACGACCGACGGTCGCTTATCAGCGTGTAGAAAAAGTTCAATTACAAATTTCTACACGCTGGGAGACTTCGAGAAAGTGAGATAAATTTCGTATTTTGCGAGCGGGTGCTGTACGTGGGTACTGCCCCCGAGCAAAAGACGGAAAGTGCCAAAAGTGGCTTGAACATAGTGTTCAAGCCACTTTTCTATAAATGTACTTTTGATTTTATTTCGGCAAGAGCAAGCCCTTGCCCTACGTCATACTTTATGATAATTTAAGCACGGCACGGTTTAGCCACTTTATCGACAGTCTGAAGAGGCGAACGATGTTCGCCCTCTTTTTTTACATTGTTAATTCAAGTGATTTATCGTCAACTTCTTTAAGAAGCTTGTCAACAAATTCATCAAGTGACATTGCACCCTTATCTCCGCCTGAACGTGTACGAAGCGATACAGTATTATTTTCAATATCCTTATCGCCTGCAAGGAGCATATAAGGTACCTTTTCAAGCTGAGCCTGACGAATCTTGAAGCCGATTTTCTCGCTTCTGTCATCAATTTCACAGCGAATTCCCTTAGCCTCAAGAGCCTTTTTTAACATCATAAAGATAATCAAGGTGACGGTCTGCAATAGGAAGAAGCTTAACCTGAACAGGAGCAAGCCAAGTCGGGAATGCACCTGCATACTTTTCAATAAGATATGCAAGAGTACGCTCGTAACAACCGATTGATGTTCTGTGGATAATATAAGGATTTTTCTTTGTGCCGTCCTTATCAACATATTCCATACCGAACTTCTCGGCAAGCATCTGGTCAATTTGAATAGTAATAAGAGTATCTTCCTTGCCGTAAACATTTCTGATTTGAATATCAAGCTTAGGACCGTAGAAAGCGGCTTCACCTATACCGACTTTATAATCAATACCAAGGTCATCAAGAATATTTTTCATCTTAGACTGAGCCTCGTCCCACTGTTCCTCAGTGCCGATATACTTTTCACGGTCGTTAGGGTCCCATTTCGAGAAACGGAATGAAGCATCTTCATAAAGACCGAGAGTTTTAAGCATAAACGTTGCAAGTTCAAGGCAACTTCTGAATTCGTCCTCAAGTTGATCAGGAGTACACATTAAATGTCCCTCTGAAATAGTAAACTGACGAACACGGATAAGACCGTGCATTTCACCTGAAGCCTCGTTACGGAAAAGAGTCGAGGTTTCGTCATATCTAAGCGGCAAATCACGATAAGAACGAGCTTTATTAAGATAAGCCTGATATTGGAACGGACAAGTCATAGGACGAAGAGCAAATACTTCCTTATCCTTTTCCTCGTCGCCTAAAACGAACATACCCTCTTTATAATGGTCCCAGTGACCTGAAATTTTATATAAATCGCTCTTTGCCATAAGAGGAGTTTTTGTAAGCTGCCAGCCACGTCTTGCCTCCTCATCCTCAACAAATCTTTGAAGAATTTGGATAATCTTAGTACCCTTTGGCAAAAGGATAGGCAAGCCCTGACCGATATAATCAACAGTTGTGAAAAGTTCAAGCTCTCTGCCGAGTTTGTTATGGTCACGCTTTTTAGCCTCTTCAAGCATATTAAGATAATCTTCAAGCATTGAAGCCTTAGGAAATGCGATACCGTAAACACGGCAAAGCATCTTATTATCAGCATCGCCTCTCCAATAAGCACCTGTGCAGTTAGTAAGCTTAAATGCCTTAATAACCTTCATTTCCATAAGATGAGGACCTGCGCAAAGCTCCGTAAACTCGCCTTGCTTATAAAAACTGATATGCTCGCCTTTAGCAGCGTGTTCCTTAATAAGTTCAATCTTGTAAGGCTCATTCTTTTCTTCCATAAGTTTAACAGCTTCGTCAACAGGAAGTTCAAATTTTTCAATAGGATAATTTTCCTTAATAATAGCCTTCATTTCTTTTTCTATTTTATCAAGGTCATCCTGAGTGAAATGAGTATCTATGTCAAAATCGTAATAAAATCCGTTTTCAATAGAAGGACCGATAGTAAGCTTGGCATTTGGATAAAGCCTTTTAACTGCCTGAGCCATAACGTGAGATGCGGTGTGGTTAAATGCCTTTTTTCCGTCCTCATCATCAAATGTAAGAACTTCAAAAGAGCAGTCGCTGTCAATAACAGTTCTTAAATCCTTAACCTTACCGTCAACAAGAACGCAACAAGCGTTTCTGTAAAGCCCCATTGAAATATCTTTGGTTATTTCAGCAGCTGTAGTAGGTGAATCATATTCCTTAATTGAACCGTCTTTTAATTTAATAATCATTGTTATTCCCTCCATAAATAAAAAAATCACCCTGAAATTAATCAGGGTGAATTAATAATCCACTGTTCCACCTGAATTGCGCAATAACATAAAACAAAACTGCGCCGCTCATCTACTCTGTAACGGGAGCGCCCGACCTGTATTAAAGGTACTCAAAGGCGGTAATTCACTTTGCCTTTTGCACACTTCCACCCAACGTGCGCTCTCTGAGAAAAGGTTAAAAGCAAATCGTGTCCTTCTCATCGATTTGACCTCATTTTAACACCAAAAAAAAAATATTGTCAACAGATATTTTTACATAATTTCGCTTAAATAAACACTTTTGATGATTTTTATTGATGAATTTGCAAGGCTACATATATTTTTACGCATTTAAAAACACTTGACATATACAAGATATAGGTGTATATTATTAGATAAGTTTTACATATTGTTATTGAATTTTGTATGACTTTTAGTAAAATTTGCATTATAAACTGTACCTTTTCTGATGGTAAAATTTCGAGATTAAAAAAATTTAAGAAATTAAAAATTAATGAAGAAGGAGGTGCTGTTTGATAATGAGTAGTGTAATTGTGCCGATTATTGTCGGCGTTTTATGTGCATTGATTTTTGGTGTTATCGGTTTCGTGTTTGGCGGTGAACATCGCAGAAAAACAAGTGAAAAAGAAATCGGTTCTGCAACTCAGCAGGCAACCAAAATTATAAATAATGCTTTAAATGAGGCAGAGGCTACTAAAAAGCCAGGCTTGTTGAAGCAAAGGATGAAATACACAAGCTTCGTCACGATGCCGATAAGGAAATTCGTGAAAGAAGAACAGAGGTTCAAAAGCAAGAGAACCGCTTAAATCAAAGAGAAGAATATCTTGATAAAAGAGCAGATTCCCTTGAAAAGAAAAATGAAAATATCAGCGTTAAGCAAAAGCAGCTTGACGACAAGCTACTCGAAATCGACGGCATCAAGAAAAGCCAGTTTGATATGCTCGAGCGCATTTCAGGTCTTACTCAAGAGCAGGCGAAGGACCAGCTCCTTGCCAATCTTAATGAGGAACTTGACACTGAAAAAAGCAAGCGTATTCTTGAAAACGAGCAGATGATTAAGGACCAAAGTGATGTTTTGGCTAAAGAAATCATCTCAACTGCAATTCAACGTTGTGCGGCTGACCACACAGCTGAAACAACTGTTTCGGTTGTTGCTCTTCCGAATGACGAAATGAAAGGTAGAATTATCGGAAGAGAGGGTAGAAATATCCGTTCTATCGAAACAATTACAGGTGTTGAATTAATCATTGACGACACGCCTGAGGCTATTACAATCAGTTCGTTTGACCCTGTCAGACGTGAGATTGCAAGGCTCACACTTGAGCATCTTATTCAAGACGGAAGAATCCATCCGACAAAGATTGAAGAATGCTTTGATAAAGCTACTCGTGAAGTTAATCAAACAATTAAAACAGAGGGCGAAAAAGCAGTTCTTTCAGCTAATTGCGGTCAAATTCACCCTGAGCTTGTAAAGCTTTTGGGAAAACTTAAATATCGTACATCATACGGTCAAAGTGTATTAAAACATTCGCTTGAGGTTTCATATATCGCAGGTCTTATGGCTGCCGAATTAGGCGCAGATGAAAAGCAGGCACGAAGAGCAGGTCTTTTGCACGATATCGGCAAAGCGCTTGACCACGAAATGGAAGGCTCTCACATCGCATTAGGTGTTGAATGGGCTAAGAAATACAAGGAAAGCGACGCTATCGTTCACGCAATCGCAGCCCACCACGGTGAGATTGAATGTAAAACTATTGTTGCGTGTCTTGTTCAGGCAGCAGATGCAGTAAGTGCGGCAAGGCCGGGTGCAAGAAGAGAAAATATTGAGAATTACATCAAGCGCTTAGAGCAGCTTGAAGAGATTTCCACAAGCTTCGACGGTGTTGAAAGAGCATATGCAATTCAGGCAGGTCGTGAAGTAAGAGTTATGGTTAAGCCTGACGTTATCAATGACGAAAAAATGCCATATATTGCTCATGAAATCGCTAAAAAATCGAAAGCGAAATGGAATATCCGGGACAGATTAAGGTTAATATTATCAGAGAATCACGTGCTTCGGATATCGCTAAATAAGTTTATTTTGAAGCCGACTCGTACGTCGGCTTCATTTTTATTTGTCTTTCGACAAAAGAACTATTTTATTTAAAGGAGAACGACTATGATTAAGCATATTGTATGCTTCAAGCTTAAGGACAACAGCTTGGAAGAATGTGAAAAGGCGGCAAATATTTTGAAATCAATGGAGGGTAATGTTCCCCTTCTTCGTGGGATTGAGGTCGGCGTTGATTTTCTTCACTCGCAAAGGTCATACGACATCATTTTGCAGGTTAAGCTTGATGACAGAAATGCACTTGAGGAATATCAAAATGACGAATATCATTGCTCCGTGGTAAAAAAGCATATGCATTCGGTTGCCGAAACAAGCGTTGCTATTGACTACGAGTTATAATTAATTTCAATAAGGGCGGCCTTGAAAAAGGTCGCCTTTTTATTGTGATTATATATAAAAAAACGTTCTGTTTTTTGGTTAGTATTTAGTTTGACATATATGCTATATACTGTTATAATATATTTATATATTTAATTATAATTATAGGACTAATTAATCGGAGGTACCTATGGAAGAAAACAAAGAAATTGAAATTGATTTAAGAAAAGTATTTATGATGCTCAGAAAAAAAGCGGCAATAATACTTATTATTTCATTTATCGGAGCAGCACTTTCAGGCTGCGTTACAAATTTGCTTATCAAGCCGAAATACACGGCAGGTGTAAGTTTTTATGTAAACAACAATAACGACAACCTTGTCGGCTCAACAGGAACTATAACGTCAAGTGACCTTGATGCTTCAGAAAGACTTGTTAATACATATATGTTCGTTGTAAACAGCCGCACGTTTTTAAACAAGGTTGCAGACAAGCTTGCAGACGGCACAACGGCAACTCAGCTTTCAAAAATGATATCCACCTCTCAGGTTGAGTCTACTCTTGCTTTTCAGGTAAATGTAACAACCGAAAACAATCAGTTCTCGGCTGATGTTGCAAACATTATTGCCGAGCTTGCACCTGATGAAATTGTAAGAGTTCTTAAGGTCGGCGGAGTTGAGGTTATCGACTATGCTTCTGCACCGAGCAAGCCATCATCGCCAAATCTTAAAAAGAATGTGCTTATCGGCTTTGCTGTTGCATTTGTTGCGGCATTTGCAGTATTCTTTATCAAAGAATTATTTGATACAAGAATTATGACCGAAAGCGATTTGACAAGAGATTTTGATATTCCGTTCTCGGCACCGTTCCTCGCCTTTTACCTGTTGACGAAAAGAAGTCGTTGCACAACGGCGCCACTATGGAGGACGTTGCAAATCAGATTTCAGGAAAGAAAGGAGAATAAAAAATGGCACTTTCAAAAAAGAAAAACAACGAAAGCAAGAATATGCACTTTTCAAGAGAGGACCAGAAAATAATTCTTTCCTCCTCTTCCCCGTTTATTGTTAAAGAGGCTTACAGTTCAATTCGTACAAACCTCCTTTTCTCGCAAAAGGGCGATGAATGTCCTGTATTCATCGTAACAAGTCCTACTGCCAACAACGGTAAATCAATTAACAGTGTTAATATGGCAGTATCTTTTGCTCAAATGGGAAAGAAAACACTTCTTATTGACGCAGATATGAGAAACCCGACCGTTCACAGATTATTTTCCATTCCTGTAAAAACGGACTTTCGGAGATTTTGGCAGGCCTTACCGACAACATCACCGTATCGAAAACAGATATTGAAAATCTTTCTGTTCTTACGGCCGGCAAAATTCCGCCAAACCCGTCAGAGCTTTTATCAAGTGAAAGAACGGATAAGCTTTTGGCGTTTGTTAAGCAACATTACGATTGCGTATTTATTGACACACCGCCTGTCAATCTTGTAACGGACCCGACCGCTTTTGCGACAAAGAGTACCGGCTACATAATGATTGTCAAAGCAGGCATTTCCGATACGCAAAGCACGAAAAAAGCAGTTGACTCTCTCACCTCTCTCGGTGCAAACATAGTTGGCTTCGTATTAAACGATGCTACAGAGTCAAACGGAATGAAATATTACAGCTACGGCAAGTATCGTGGCTACAAATACAAATCAAAATACGGCTACAACTACAATTATCATTACAACTACCGTTAAAAATCAAACAAGACAGGGTGTATTTTTGTGAATCAGCAAAAGCGCTTTCAAAGCGGAATAGAATTTATTATAAATTTAATATCTCTTTTTTGCGTCACACGCTGTCGCTTACTTGATTTTCGGCTTAATTATTCCGAAAATTCAGAACTATGAGCGAAACGACAGGGTTGAATATACTATTGTTTTGCTTCTTTCGGCAATCATAGTATTTCTATACTTCTCAGTTGAGATTAATTTCTCCGTCAGAAACAGAGAATTTGAGCTTACTTCAACGCTGAAAAACTGTTTTCTTACATACGCCTTATTCGGCGTGATGCTGATTTTGACTAAAAATCCAATTATTGACTCACGTTATCTGTTTTTATCATCATTTGCTTTTTACATTGCGTTTTCTCTTTTGGGAAGATATGTTTTTAAGCATTATATGATAAAGAAATTTTCAAAAAGTAAATTTGCAACAAGAGTAGGTGTAATTTCCAACTATGGAAGAGCGTGTGAATTTATACCTAAGCTTAAAGAAAATTGGACCAACAATGTTATCGCAGTTGCACTGATAGACACCGATTTTAACGAAAACGGTTTTGTTCTTAAAAACGGTAAGAGCATTTTTGATATCGACGGTGTTCCCGTTGTTGCCAATGCGGACAGCATTATCGGCTGGATAAGGACTGCGTCCCTTGATGAGGCTTATATCAATGTTGAGTCAATGGATATGCTGCCCGAATATAACGAAATTATTGAAGAACTTGAGGATATGGGCATTACGGTTAATGTGAATATCCCATCGCTTGAAAAAATTGTTACCGAAAGTAAATATAATAATTTCAACTGTGTAATTGAAAGCGACTATCCTATGGCGCAGTTTGCACCTACGGTTATAAGCCCCGGCAAACTTGCTTTAAAAAGATTTGTTGACATAATCGGCGGAATAGTAGGGACTGTTTTGTCGCTTCCTATTATTTTAATTGTTGCAATTCCGCTTAAAATAGAATCACCGGGTCCGCTGATTTTCAAGCAGCAAAGAGTCGGCAAAAACGGACGTATATTTAATATATATAAGCTTCGTTCAATGTATCAAGACGCAGAAGAGCGCAAAAAAGCATTGATGGAGCAAAACAAGATGGACGGTCATATGTTTAAAATGGACAATGACCCGAGAATTACTAAAGTCGGTAAATTCATAAGAAAAACGAGCATTGATGAATTGCCGCAGTTTTGGAACGTTTTAAAGGGCGATATGAGCCTTGTGGGAACAAGACCGCCTACGGTTGACGAGTTTGAAAAATATGAGAGCCACCACAAACGTAGGCTTTCAATGAAGCCCGGCATTACAGGCAAATGGCAGGTATCAGGCAGAAGCGACATTCAGGATTTTGAAGAGGTTGTTAAACTCGACTGTGAATATATCGACGAGTGGTCGCCGTTTCTTGATATTCAAATTCTGTTTAAAACAGTCGGCGTTGTGCTCACCCACAAGGGCGCAGAATAGATTATAAATTAACAAGAGTAAGGTTTTATTATGAAAATTGCTATGTTCGGTCACAAAAGAATACCGTCAAGAGAGGGCGGTGTTGAAATAGTTGTAGAAGAACTTGCAAAAAGAGAAGCGGCACTCGGCAATGACGTTATTGTTTATAACAGAAAAGGTCACCACGTATCGGGCAGCAAATTTGATGTTGATAACGACCGCATTAACTTAAAAAATGTCAAGATTAAAACTGTTTTTACCTTTCAAAACGGCAAACTAAATGCAATAGTTTATAGTTTGCTCTCTGCGATAAGGGTAAGCTTTTCTAGATGTGACGTTGTTCATATCCATGCAGAAGGTCCTGCCTCGATGTCGTTTTTGCCAAAGTTCTTCGGCAAAAGAGTTGTTGTTACAATTCACGGGCTTGATTGGCAAAGGGCTAAATGGGGCGGTTTCGCAACAAGATTTTTAAAATACGGAGAAAGAAACGCCGCAAAATATGCAGATGAAATTATAGTTCTTTCAAAGAATGTTCAAAACTATTTTAAAGAAAAGTACGGCAGAGATACGGTTTTTATTCCAAACGGAGTTGAAAGACCTGTAATCAAAAATGATAACGAAATAAATAAAAAATACGGATTAAAAAAGAACGACTACATATTATTCCTTGGCAGGATAGTGCCGGAAAAGCAGGTTAAGCTTTTGATTGAAGCATATAAAAATCTTGAAACGGATAAAAAGCTTGTCATTGCAGGCGGTGCCAGCCACACAAGCGATTATTTTAACGAGGTCAAGGAATGTGCAAACGGCAGAGATGATATTATCTTTACCGATTTTGTTCAAGGTGAAGTGCTTGAAGAGCTTTATTCAAATGCTTATATTTACGTTTTGCCGAGCGACCTTGAGGGTATGCCGCTAAGCCTTTTAGAGGCAATGAGCTATTCAAATTGTTGCCTTACTTCCGACATTGCGGAATGTACCGAAGTTTGCGAGGAAAATGCAGTTTATTTCAAAAAAAGCGATAAAGAAGATTTGGAAAATAAATTACGCTTTCTTTTTGAAAATGAAAATATTGTAAAAGAATACAAGGAAAAAGCTCAGGATTATATTTGCAAAAAATATAATTGGGACGATATAACCGAAAAAACATTATCACTATACAAAAAGTAACTCGGAGAGGCAAATATGAAAATTTTGATGGTAAATAAGTTTCTCTACCCTAACGGCGGTTCGGAAACATATATGTTCAAACTCGGCGCTTACCTTAAATCAATAGGCCACGAGGTTGAATATTTCGGTATGGAGCACGAGGGCAGGATTGTTTCAAACAGCCTTGACCTTTATACCGAGGCCATGGATTTTCATAACAGTTCGGCATTAAAGAAGCTGAAGCTTTCCCTTAAAACCGTTTATTCAAGGGAAGCAAGGAACAAGATGAAAAAGCTTATTGACAAATTTGAGCCTGAAGTTATTCATCTTAACAACTTTAATTTTCAGCTTACTCCGAGCATTATTTATGCAGTTAAGGATTATGACAAAAATCATAATAAGAAAATCAAGCTTATTTACACGGCACACGATTTTCAACTTGTCTGTCCGAATCATATGATGATGGATATTCACACAAATACTCCTTGTGAAAAATGCATAGGCGGCAATTTTAAAAACTGTACTGCAAACAAGTGCATACATAATTCAACATTAAAATCTCTTTTAGGCACGCTTGAAGCGGAGATTTATAATAAAAACGGAATATACTCGAGGATTGATAACATTATTTGTTGCAGCGAATTTATGAAAAATATGCTCGACACCAATCCTGTTTTCAAAAATAAGACAGTCACTCTTCACAATTTTATTGACAAAATCGAGCCTAAGAAAAGTGAGAAAGAAAACTATGTTCTTTATTTCGGCAGATTTGCGCAGGAGAAGGGCATTGAAACTCTTATAGGCGCAAAAAATAAAGATTTTATTTGTGCCGGCTCAGGTCCGATTGAGGATAAGGTAAACAGCGCTGCTAATTTGAAAAATATCGGCTTTAAATCAGGTAAAGAGCTTGAAGAGCTTATAAGAAAAGCGAAGTGCACGGTTTATCCGAGCATTTGGTATGAAAATTGCCCGTTTTCAATAATGGAAAGCATTATGTATCAAACGCCTGTTATTGCGTCAAATATCGGCGGTATTCCCGAACTTATTGACGACGGCAAAACGGGTTATCTTATCCCGCCGAGTAACAGCGAAGCGCTTGAAGAAGCAATTGACAAATTAGATGACGCCACGCTTGAATATATGGTTAAAAACTGCGCCGAAAAAAGAATTTGACACGGTTGAAACATACGCAAAAAAAACTTATTGAAATATACAACTCGTAATGTAGGTGGAAAAATGAAAAAACTTAACGGAACAGTAATAGTTACATATCGTTGCAACGCAAGGTGCAATATGTGTAACAGATATAAAAAGCCGTCAAAGCCTGAGGAGGAACTGACGGTTGAGACAATAAAGAAGTTGCCGCAAATGTATTTTACCAATATTACGGGAGGAGAGCCGTTTATAAGAGAAGATTTAGGCGATATAGTTCGTGAGCTTTACAAGAAGAGCGATCGCATCGTTATATCAACAAACGGCTTTTTTACCGACAGGATTATCAAGCTTTGCGAGGAATTTCCAAACGTAGGTATTCGTATTTCGATTGAGGGTTTGGAGGAAACGAACAATAAAATCCGTGGTCTTGAAGACGGCTTTAACAAGGGCTACACAACGCTTAAAAAGCTTGTTGAAATGAATCACCCGGACGTCGGATTCGGTATGACTGTTCAGGACGAAAATGCAAAGGACCTTGTTGAACTTTATAAATTAAGCGACAAGATGAATATGGAATTTGCAACAGCGTCACTTCACAATTCATTTTATTTTGTTGAGGCTAAAAACATTATTAAAGACAGACCGATGGTTGCAAAAGAATTTGAGGGGCTTATTAACGAACTTTTGAAATCAAATTCGCCTAAGAAATGGTTTAGAGCATATTTCAACCACGGCTTAATCAATTACATATACGGTCAAAAAAGGCTTTTGCCGTGCGATATGGCATTTGATACTTTTTTCATTGACCCTTACGGCGATGTTATGCCCTGCAACGGAACTAAGGAAAAAAGAGGTTATGGGCAATCTTAACGAAACGGATTGGGACACTCTTTGGAACAGTGAGCAGGCGGACAGAGTCAGAGAAAAAGTGCGCCATTGCGACAGGCAGTGCTGGATGATAGGATCGGTTTCCCCTGCCATGCACAAGTATATTTGGGTTCCTGCCGCTTGGGTTATTAAGCACAAATTCCTTAGATTTTTTTTAAAGAAAACAAATATTCAATGTATGAAAACAAAATCTGCCGTGACTACCGTGACGGCAAGGTTACAAAAAGGCTGAGCTTGACAAACTTTCAACCTGCGATATGAACGCTCAAATTAATGACGGCCTTTCGGAAAAATCGAGAGAGCAGCTAAAGGACAGAACGGGTGAGGAAATCGTAGACGCCGATATTATGGCTCAACTTAAATAAATTTTTTGGGTGAAATATGAAAGTATTAATTGTAAACCCTATTCTTTATACCAACGAGAACAGGAATATTAAAAAAGTTAATACAATTAAGGACACGATGATTTACGATTTGTGCTTAGCTTTTAAGAAAAAAGGGTGCGACGTTACGCTTGCCGCATCCGATTTATATAAGCCGAGCGAGAACGAGAGCTATCCTTTTAATATTATTTGGATGAGGACGAGATGCACGAAAATTTTTCCGCCGCACACTCTCCCCTACTGCCCGGAAGTTAAGAAAATCGCAAAATCAGGCAATTTTGATCTAATAATCACGAGCGAAGTATTTTCACTCAATTCTCTCAAATTAGCGCTTTGCACTCCGAAAAATCTAATTGTTTGGCAAGAACTTGGTAAGCATAATCGTATTTTTCATGGGCTTGCTTCCAAATTTTGGTATGGAATTGTTGCAAAAATAGGATTTAAAAAAGCGCTTATTGTTGCAAGAAGCGTTCAGGCAAGGGAATTTATTTCAAAATACTGCAAAAATGTATCAGATACGATTATCGACCACGGCGTTAATATTGAAAAATTCACCCCTTGCAGAGAAAAGGACAATCAATTTGCTATAAGTTCTCAATTAATTTCAAGAAAGCATATTGAAAAATCGATTGAAGCCTTTGCAAAATACTTAAATAAATATGACGATAGCGCAAAGCTTTATATAATGGGTGACGGCGATGAAAAGGAAAATTTGCGCAAACTTGCAAAAGACCTCGGCGCTGATAAAAATATTATTTTTACAGGCAAGCTCGGTCACAACGAGCTTATTGAAATACTGAAAAATCAATTGCAATGCTTGTTTACACCGAGAAAGACAACAATATGGTGTCAATTGTCGAATCCATAGCGCTTGCAACACCTGTTATCACTACCGACATTCCCTACAATGCAAGCTATATTAAAACTGAAAAATTAGGGATAGTAAACAATAATTGGAATGAAAACGATTTAAGAAAACTTGCAGCAAGTGATGAATATATAAACAACTGTATGAATTACAGAAAATACCTGCCGACAGAATATAAGGCAGAGCAGTTTTTAAAGGTTAAAGGACTTATTTGATGAACACAAAGGACAAAATCTTAAAAATATTTGAGGGCAACCCTCTTTATGAAAATTTCAGACTCGGTTATTGGAGAATGAGAACAAGAAAATCACAAAAAGAACTTGAAGAAAGCGCAAAAAAACGAGCAAACGGCTTTGATGATCCGCAATTTTCAAGGCTTAAGGAATTTGAAAATAAATATAACGGTGAGCGTTGCTTTATAATTGCAACAGGTCCATCACTCACAATTGACGATCTTGAAAAATTAAAAGATGAATATACCTTTGGCGTTAATTCAATAATCAAGCTTTTTGACAAAACGGATTTTAGACCTGATTTTTACGGAATACAGGACAAATTTGTCTACGGTGCCATGCAGGACGTGATAAAAAGCACAAAATTTAAGACTGCTTTTTGCGCCGACGTTATCAAGAAGTACTATGATGTACCGAATGATTTTATACTCTTCCCCTATAATAGCGACTATCATTATTTTGACGTCAAATTCGGCGAATACAATGCTCAATTCAGCGACAATGCTTATGAAATTGTTTATGACGGCTATTCAATAACATATTCGCTTATTGAAATTGCCGTATATATGGGCTTTAAGGAAATTTATCTTTTAGGTTGCGATTGCAGTTATCCTAAGGGTTCAAAAAGCCACGTGGTTGAAAGCGGCTTTGTTGACAAAAACGCTGTGTCAAACCCTATAAGAATGAGGGTCGGCTACAAATGCGCAAAAGACTATGCCGACAGTCATGGTATAAAAATATATAACGCCACACGTGGCGGTGAGCTTGAAACGTTTGAAAGAGTAGACTTAGATGAAATTTTATCAAAATAAAAACCAAAAAGGAAAAAGATATGAAAAAAATTGTTGCAATAGTACCTATGAAGCTTAATAATCAGAGATTGCCGCAGAAAAACACGAAAGCGTTTACCAACGGCAAGCCGCTTTGCTATTATATTCTTTCAACGCTGTTAAAAATAGAAAAAATTGACGAGGTATATGTATATTGCAGCAATGAAGAAAAAAAAATACATACCAAGCGGTGTAAAATATCTTAAAAGAAGTGAAAGTTTAGACCAAAACACCACTAAAATGAACGAAGTTTTAAAGGCATTCGCAAAGGACGTGCCCGCCGACGTTTATGTTATGACGCACACTACGGCGCCGTTTATATCTAAGGAATCGATTGAAAAAGGGCTTGACGCTGTTTTAAGCGGTGAATACGATTCCTCCTTTGCGGCAAAAAAGCTTCAAGACTTCTTATGGAAAGACGGCAAGCCGTTTAACTATGAACTTGACAATATTCCGAGAACGCAGGATTTAGAGCCGCTTTATGAGGAAACAAGCGGATTTTACATTTACAATTCAAGCGTAATCACTTCCCTCAACAGACGCATCGGAGAAAAACCGTATATAGTTGAAGTAAATGAAATCGAAGCGGTTGACATTGACGAAAAAGAGGACTTCCAAATTGCAGATGCAATTTACAACAGTCTTTATAAAATTGAGGAATAATTATGAAAGAAACTTTAAAAATTTTCAGAGATAAGTTAAATAACAACGAATTTGTATACGGTCCTTTTATGAAAACAAGTGACCCTATGTTTGTTGAAGCGGTCGGTCTTGCCGGCTTTGACTATGTTATACTTGATATGGAACACGGACCTGTTACAATTGAAAATCAGCAAAACAATATTCGTGCGGCTGAGGCAAGAAATACCGTTCCTATAATAAGACTTAAAGACAGGGGCGAAAGCACAATCGGTAAAGCGCTTGACATAGGTGCTTATGGCATACAGGTGCCGCAGATAAACAATGCCGAAGAAGCGAAAAACGTGGTTAAATTTGCGAAATTCTACCCTTACGGAATGAGGGGCGTTTGCAGATTCGTAAGAGCGGCTGACTATTCAAATTGCGACAGATACAAGTTTTTTGAAAGTTCAAAGGATGTGCTCATCATTCTTCAGCTTGAGGGAATTAAAGCGATTGAAAACCTTGACGAAATACTTGACGTCGAGGGCGTTGATATCTTATTTATCGGCCCTTATGACCTTTCGCAGTCACTTGGCATTCCCGGTCAGGTTAATAACCCTGTTGTTGTAAACGCTATGAAGGACATCGTTGAACGTGCAAAGGCAAAAGGCAAGGTAGTCGGCACATTTGTTGACACACCGCAGGACTTGAAAATGTGGAAAGAAATCGGCGTTCAATATTTAAGTTACAGCGTTGATGTCGGCATTTTTATTGACGCATGTAAACAGCTTAGAAAATCTTTTGAATAATAGTGGAGAAATAATAACCAATGGCACCAAAATTAACATTTAAACTATCCCTGCGTGAATTGATTTTTGCGTTTTTTATAGTATTATTACCTTTCAGCTTATTTGCCGAATATCATACAAGTTGGAACGAAATAGCATACTGTGACGAGATACTATGTATTATCTGCATTATCTATACGCTTTACTTTTCTTTTAAAAAAGGAATTAAGGGTAATGATTTAACACTTTTAATCCTTTTAATTGTTTGCTCACTTATCACTTTCGTAGGTAATTTTGTAAATAAACTTATAACTTCTCCCCTGCCGATAATAGTTGACTTTATCTGCCTTGTTAAAATATTTATCGTATTTATTGTTTACAAGCAGGTTGCCGAGTACGACAAGAAAAAAAAGAATGATACAATATCTTGCTCCGTTATCAAAACTTTTTATTTCAATTTCGACTCTTTGCGGCTTTATTTCCTTGTTTTTTAATATCGGAATGACAGGTAAAGATGTAAGATACGGTATTAACGAGTACTTTTTTGTATTCAATAATAGCTCACGATACGGCTTAATTGTTGCCTGCTGTTTTCTTATATTGCATTTTAGCAATTCATCGCCAAAGGAAATGCTGGCATACAAAATTATGACGGTATTTGACATGCTGCTAACAACAAAAGGCGTTGTTTACATAATATTGGTTGTTTATATTGTATTATCCTTTATTTGGAGAAGAAAAAAGGAAACTAAATTTACAACAGGTAATACATTAATTCTTTCAATATGCATCATGATTGCATCGACACTGCAAATTAATACATATTTGCGTGACGAGGAATCGCCGAGAATGGTTCTCCTTCGATACGGATTGAAAACAGCAAACAAATATCTGCCGTTTGGCTCCGGTTTTGCGACATACGGCTCTGATATGGCGGCAAGATATTATTCCGTTTTATATAAGCAATACGGTTTTACTAAAAGATACGGTCTTAATCAAACCTATGGTGCCTTTCTTAATGACTGCTATCTCGGAATGGTATTTGGTGAATTTGGTTATATTGGTGCGATAATCTTCTTTATTATGGTAGGCTTTGTTTTCGTTCCGATTAACAAAATCACAATCAGTAAAGGAATAAAAATTCTTTCACTCAGTATATTTATAGCACTTATAATCAGCGCCATAGGCACAGCAATTATAAAATCAAGTATAGGCGTATTTGTTATGTGTGTTTTGGGTATGGTGTGCGGTTACGATACGGCATTTAAAAAGCTGAAAATTCGGCAAAGAAAAGCATTGAAGAGGCTTGATAATAAAATATGGAAAAGCTGAAGAAATTAAAAACTAAATATTTTTCTCTCAGCGTTGCTGTTCGTGCAGCTGTTTGGTTTACATTTTGCAATTTGCTTCAAAAGGGCATTACAATGATATCAATGCCTATTTTTACAAGACTTTTGACAACCGAGCAGTACGGCGAATTTACTGTTTATCAATCATGGTATTCAATTATTAATGTAATTGTCACCTTCAATTTATCAGGCAATTTAATACTAAACGGTATGTCAAAATACGAGAATCGGCGCAACGAATTTATTTCGTCAATTCAAACGCTTTCCTCTTGTATTACAATTTGTTTTTTTTATTGCATATCTTATATTCCACAACTTTTTCAACCATATTTTTGGTCTTTCGACACTATTTATGGTTACAATGTTTGCACAAATGCTTTTTGAACCTGCATATCTTTTTTGGTCGCAAAGGCAAAGATACGAATATAAATATAAAGGGCTTGTTATTGTAACACTTATAACTTCCTCTCTCGGTCCTATAATCGGTGTAATTGCCGTATTATCAACGCAATACAAAGCTGAGGCAAGGGTTATTTCATTTGCAATAGTTCAAATTTGTGCAGGTCTTATTTTCTACATAATTCAAAGTATTAGGGGCAAAACCTTTTTAATAAAGAATTTTGGCGCTTTGCGCTTTCGTTTAGTATTCCGCTAATTCCACACTATTTATCGCAAATAGTTCTCGGTCAGTCTGACAGAATTATGATTGACAAAATGATAGGTGCAAGTGAGGCGGCGATATACGGCGTATCATATAATTTAGCGGCAGTTATAACGCTTTTTGTAAATGCGATTAATAATTCTTTTGTACCCACACTTTACGAAAGCCTTAAGAGTAAAAAATGTGAGAATATAAAAAAGGTTGCTGCATTTTTAGCAATATTTATGGCAGGACTTATATGTGTATTTATGCTTTTCGGGCCTGAAATATTGACTGTATTCGTTGCACCCGAATATATTAAAGCTAAGTGGATATTTCCTCCTGTTGCAGCTTCAATATTCTTTACATTCATTTATCTGTTTTACGTAAATGTTGAGTTTTACTTTGAAAAAACAAATTATGTTATGTTCGTTTCTGTTTTTGGTGCAGTTGTAAATATTATTTTAAATTTAGTATTCATTAAAAATACGGTTTTATCGCCGCAGGTTATACTACTGTATTTTCATATATAGTATTTTGCTTTGCACATTATTTATTATATAAATACATTGCAAAAAAGGAAAAACAGGAAATGTTTACAACGATGGCATATTTATGATTTTAGGTATTGCAGTTTTAGCATTTATGCTTATTTGCATTCTCCTTTATAAATTCAACATAGTTCGATACATATTAATTGCCTTGATTGCGGTATTTGCTGTTATATTTAGAAAGAAGCTTCTTTACGCCTTCAAAAAGCATTAAATAAATAACGAGGTATTAGCTATGCTGATGATGTTTAAAGATATACTTCGCACGCTGATTTTTACATTGGTACCGGGTCTGATATTTGCTTTTTTAGTTATGTCTGCCTTGCCAACGTTTAAAAAATCAGGCTTTAAAAATACAATTAAAGACTTTTTAAAAGTCTGAAAAACAAAGACCGTCTGTTTTTGTTTTTACTGTTAATCTACTTTTTTATAATTATATACAGAACTCTTTTTTCAAAGAGATTTCAGCTACGATTCGCTTAGTGATGTTTTTGGCGGATGGAAAATTTTTAAAACACAATACACAGGGCTTGACTATCAGGTTATAGGCAATATTGCAATGTTTTTTCCGTTCGGATTACTTTGGGCTTTGACATTTGAAAAGGAAGAAAAAAGTGCCAAAACATTGCTTATAACCCTACTTTCATCCTTATGTTTTTCCGCTTTTATTGAAATAACTCAACTTATTTTTTCAAAAGGTACGTTTCAGTTTTCTGACATTGTTTATGACACGCTCGGCGGTGTACTCGGCGCAGTGATTTTTATAATAATAAACCTAATAATTAAAAAAAAGAGAAGCTAGTAAACACTAGCTTCTCTTTTTTGTTTATATCAATTCAATTATAGATTTGAAATATTTAATTTATTAAAGGCCTGTATTTACTGCAATATATTTTCTTGCTTTAACTGCATACTCAAACGGATTAGCCTTTGCAGGATCCTGCTCAGCCTCAACAACAACCCAGCCCTCGTAATCATTATCGGCAAGGATATCGAAAATAGGCTTGAAATCAACGTCGCCGTCGCCCGGAACGGTGAACACGCCTGCTCTTACCGCATCAAGGAATGACATATGATTAGGAACAACCTGATTATTATAAACGTCCATTCTTACATCCTTAAGGTGAACGTGCTTAACACGATTTATATATTTTTTCAAAACAGGAACAGGGTCGATACCCGCAAAGGTAAGATGACCTGAGTCAAAAAGAAGATAAACCAAATCAGGGTCTGTCATATCCATTAATTTGTCAATTTCCTCAACTGTTTGAACGCCTGTACCCATATGGTGATGAACAGTAAAGAACATACCCTTGGATTTTGCATAAGCGCCCATTTCGTTAAAGCCTTTAGTAACAATCTCCCATTGCTCGTCAGTATAATAAGGCTTTTCATCAAGAATTGACTTATCAAGACAACCTTGAATAGAGTTGCCCTGCTCAGAAGCGCCTATTACCTTAGCGCCAAGCTTATAAAGCATATCGCAATGAGCTTTGAAAGCCTCAATTGTTTCCTCATAAGGCTTAGAAGTAAGATACGATGAAAACCAAGCGTTGCAAATTTGCAAGCCACGAATATCAAGATATTTTTTTAAAACATCAGGGTCTTTAGGATATTTGTTACCTATTTCGGAACCCTTGAAGCCTGCAAGTGCCATTTCACTTATGCACTGTTCAAACGTATTTTCAGCGCCCAAATCAGGCATATCGTCATTAGTCCAACCGATTGGAGCAATGGCAAGCTTTACTTTATCAGGATTAAGCATATTTATATTACCTTTCAAAATTAATAATCAAATGTTTCTTTAATGTGCTTTTGCATATCATCGTACGCCTTAGCAACTCTTTCGCTCTTTGAAACCTCGGCAACGCCAACTCTCCACCAAGACTCAAAACCCGGAGTCATAGTTTTAGGCAAAACCTTGATATCAAAAAAGACAACTCTTAGTCTGCTTTTTAGCGTCCTTTAATGCCTCACGCAATTCGTCAGACGTACGAACAGTATAAGCCTTAGCGCCGTAGCCCTCTGCAATTTTAGCAAAATCAACGTCAATTTCGTCACCGTCGAGCATACCGGTTACAGGATTTCTCGCTCTGAAAACAGTACCAAAGGTGTCAGTACCTTGGTTGTTTTGGAGATTTTCAATACATCCCCAGCCCATATTATCAAAAAGGCAAACGTTGATTTTAAGATTTTCCTGCAAAGCAGTATAAAGTTCGCTGTGACCCATAATGAATGAACCGTCGCCGCAGAAAGTGTAAACCTCACTTTCAGGCTTAGCAAGCTTAGCGCCGAGAGCACCGTTTACCTCATAGCCCATATTGGAATAACCGTATTCCATATGATAAGTGCCACGATCCTTAGGTCTGAAAAGACGTTGCATATCGCCCGGAAGCGAGCCTGCCGATCCAAGTGCAATAGCATCATTGTCCATAAATTCATTGATTATGCCGAGTGCAAGAGTTTGGTTAAGCCCGCCCTCAAGCTCTGTAGAATAATATTTATCAACGATTTTATCCCCTCCGCCTTAGCATTTTCAATTTCGTTTGTATATTCACTCTTATATCCCTCACAAGAGGAAATAAGAGCGGTGATTGCCTCTTTAGCGTCGGCAACAATAGCCTCGGCATCCATTTTATAAGCGTCAAACGGGCAAACGTTGATACCCAAAACCTTTCTTTGCTCATTAAAAAGCCACTTTGATGAGGTTGTGAAATCGGTAAAACGAGTGCCGACACCAATAACAAGGTCAGCATCACGACCGATAACGTTAGCCGCTTTTCCGCCTGTTACGCCGATACCGCCGACATTAAGCGGATTATCCCATTTAATTAATCCCTTGCCTGCCTGAGTTTCGGCAATAGGGATATTATATTTCGTTGCAAATTCAAGAAGTTCATTTTCAGCACCGCTGTATCTTACACCGCCGCCGCAAACAATAATAGGCTTTTTAGCATCTTTAATAAGCCTTGTTGCACGTTCAAGCTGAGCGGCAGATATAGGACGTCTGTCAAGATGCCATACTCTCTTTTGAAGGAAATGCTCAGGATAATCATAAGCCTCACCCTCAACATCCTGCGGCATAGCAAGGCAAACAGCGCCTGTATCGGCAGGGTCTGTAAGCACACGCATAGCGTTAATGCACGCTGTCATAAGCTGCTCAGGGCGAAGTATTCTGTCAAAATAATGGCAAACGCCCTTGAAAGCATCTGTTACCGTTCTGCCGTAGTTATCAAAAAATTCTGCCTGCTGCAAAACAGGGTCCGGCTGACGGCATGCAAAAGTGTCGCCCGGTAAAACGAGAAGCGGTATTCTGTTAGCAGTTGCACAGCCACAGGCAGTTACCATATTGGTAGCGCCCGGACCGATAGAAGATACGCAGGGAATAATTGCCTTTCTGTCCATCTGCTTTGCATAAGCAACAGCGGCAAGAGCCATATTCTGCTCATTTTTACCCTGATAAAATTTAAGATTATGACCACCCTGCTCCAAAGCCTGACCAACGCCGACAACACAGCCGTGGCCGAAAATGCCAAACATACCGCTGACAAACTTTGTTTCAACACCGTCACATTCGATATACTGATTGTCGAGGAACTTAACAAGCGCCTGCGACATAGTAAGTCTTACTCTTTTCATAGATTATGCCTCAATTTCAGAAAGTTTAACAGGTCTGTGCTCAGCAACCGAAAGCTTAGCAGCAAGACCCAAACGAAGAGCCTCAAGACCGTCATAAACAGTAGTCTTAGTCGGCTTATCATTAATTACGCAGTCAATAAACTCTGTCATCTCGTCAGTAAACGACTGCATATATCTTTCAAGGAAGAAATATAACGGCTTATCGGTCATATTACCCGTTTCGTCAATAAATGAAACGTTGGTAGGAGTGTCATTTGCGGCACTTGCCTGACCCTTACTGCCGAACACTTCAAGCCTTTGGTCATATCCGTAAGCAGCTTTACGGCAGTTATCAATAACGCCGATTGCGCCGCTCTTAAACTTAAGAGCAACAAGAGCAGTATCAACGTCGCCGGCTTCACCGATTGCCGGGTCAACGGTAACTGCGGCATTGGCATAAACCTCTTCGACCTCACCGCCGATAAAGCGTGCCATATCGAAATCATGAACGGTCATATCAAGGAAGATACCGCCTGATACTTTAACGTAAGAGATTGGAGGCGGCTCCGGGTCACGTGAAGTGATTTTGATAGTCTGAAGTTCGCCTATTTTGCCCTTGTTTTCAAGATTTTTAATCTCTGCAAAGTTATGGTCATAGCGGCGGTTAAAACCGATTTGGAGCTTAACTCCTGCCTCGTCAACAGCTTGAATAACCTTTTTGATTTTAGCAACTGTTAAATCAACAGGCTTTTCGCAGAAAATATTTTTACCTGCCTTAGCCGCTTCAACAGCGATATCTGCGTGCGTATCAGTTGATGAGCAAATAAGTACCGCATTAATCTCAGGATTGTTTAAAATCTCGTGATAATCCTCATAATAATTAGGAATACCAAGTTCCTGTGCTACTTTCTTTGCGCCGTCAACATAAATATCCGAAATGGCAACAATTTCAGCCTGCGGAATATGGTATGTAATTGATTTTGCGTGTACCTGACCGATACGTCCCGCACCGATGATACCAACCTTAAGTTTTTCCATAAATTTACCTCGTAAAACTAAAAATTTTTTAAGAGTTTTCACTCTGCAACATTAAATATATCATATAATTTTGTATATTTCAACACTTATTGTTCAACATAAGCTTATTTTTTTATTAAATATGTTCAATCTATACAAATGTTAAAAAGTTTGCCAAACTGTTGCAAAGAAAGACAGAAATATGTATAATAGTTTTATGTGCAACAGTATAAAGGAGTAATATAAATAATGACGTTTACATACACACCACACGGCGTTTGCTCAAGGCAAATCGTTATTGACATTGACGAAAATACAAACACTATTAATTCAGTCAGCTTTACAGGCGGCTGCAACGGTAATCTGCAAGGCATAGCTGCGCTTGTTAAAGGCAAAAAGCCTGAGGAAATCATCTCTGCTTTAAAAGGAATTGATTGCAATTTCAAAGGCACATCCTGCCCTGACCAGCTTGCAAGAGCGCTTGAAGAGGTTGAGGAACAATTATAATTAGGAGAAGAATTTATGTTTAGGCTTGAAAGTAAAATTTTACAACGTGAATTTGTTGTTCATGAGGGAACGCTTTACGCCTCGCAAATAAGAAACGTTTTATCAGGTCAGGATTTCGTTCCTGACGGAAACAGCGTTGAATTTTTATTCCATTTTACAGATGGAAGTGAATTTTCTTCAAAAGGGCTTAAGGTCGCCGACAGTAAGCAAGAAAACGGAAAGCTTTCATTCAAATTCGAGGAAACGCAAGGCATTACCGTAACTATGACATTTTGGCCGGGCGTTGACGGAAGCACGCTAAAAAAGCAGATAAGCTTTGTCCAAACCGGAGATAAAACGATTGATTATATTCTTCTTGAGCATATCGGAATTACAAATTCAAAGGCTCATTTCAGCGTTCCGACCGACATTAAAGGTCCTGAACTTAACGGATATCTTTCCGCTCTCGGTCAACCGTTTTATATTGACACTCTTTTCTTCGGCTGTGAATTTCCCGGCACGCAAAACATTATACTTTACGGCATAGGTCAAGTTAAATATTATATCGGAAAGAAGATTAACGGAGAATACAAATGCCCGGTTACAGTAGTCGGCGGTGCAAAAAGCGACTTACTCGTTGACGTTCAAAAAGCATTTTACGACTATATTGAAAGCATTGCCGCACCGACAACCTTAAGGCTTCAATATAACAGCTGGTATGACTTTATGAAAGACATAACGGCAGACAATATTGAAAAGTCATTTTATGAAATTGAAAAGGGACTTTCTTCAAACGGCGTTGCTCCGCTTGACGCTTATGTTGTTGACGACGGCTGGGTTGATTATAAATCAGGCTTTTGGAGTTTTAACAAAAAGTTTCCTAACCAACTTTACGATATCACTCAGCTTACCGCTAATCTCGGCACTAAATTCGGCTTGTGGCTCGGTCCACGTGGCGGTTACGGCAGGTCTGATTTATTTGCAAAGAAAATGGAAAAGCGTGGTCTCGGAGCATATAATGCAGAGGCTAAGGATATTTGTGTAGCAGACAAAACATATATCAAAAACGTAACCGATTTCATTTTAAAATCGACTCAGGAATTTGATATTGATTATTGGAAATTTGACGGTTTTTGCCTTTCTCCTTGCAAAAATTCCAACCACAGCCATCCTGTCGGCGGGGAATATGATATGTATTTTGTGAGTGAAATGTGGCACTGCTGGATTGAGGTTTTCAAAAGATAAGAGAGCTTAGAAAAAAACACGGCAAAGGCCTTTGGATTAATATGACCTGCTACGTGAACCCATCACCTTGGTGGCTTCAATATGTAAACAGCATTTGGCTTCAAAACAGTGCAGATATCGGTTTTGCCGATAATATTGAGCAACAGGCACAGGTGGATAAGGAAATTACATTCCGTGACGCAAGGTATTTTAATCTTCTCAACACACGTGCAATTCAAATGCCGCTAAAGCATATCTATAATCACGAGCCTATCTACGGTTCTTACGCAAAGGTAAGCTACACCGACGAGGAATTTGAAAAATATATTTATTTTGACGTTGCAAGAGGTCAGGCGCTCAATGAACTTCATTTAAGCTACAATATGATGAACAAATCAAAGTGGCGCACGCTTGCCAAGGCAATTGAATGGCAAAAGAATAACTATGACATTTTGCAAAACGCAATGTTTATCGGCGGAAACCCTGAGGAAAACAATATTTACGGTTACTTTAGCTGGAATGATAACGGCGACGGAATAATTGCGTTGAGAAATCCGACAGACGAGAAAACATCGCTTACCCTTACGCTCAACAAGCTTATGGGTTGTCCTGAAAGCTTAAAGGATGTCAAGCGATACAATGTTTATAATCAATCAAACAAGGAAAGCTTTGACAGTTTTTCCTACGGCGACAAGATTGACTTGGCTCTTCAGCCGTTTGAAATTAAGATTTTCCAATTCGGCAGTGAGGATAAACGTTATCCTAATCGTGAGGCTGTTACGGATTTCACTGTTTCGTTTAACTACAAGGGTGAGGAAAATATTGAAATTGCCCATAATGACGACATTGACATTTCAATCGTTAAGGGATATGTAAACATAAAATGCGGAAGATGCCATCTTCGCTCAAACTCAATCGTAAGCGGCGGCGCTCACAAAATTACAGTTGTAAGAGAAAAAAGCAAGGCGCTTAAACTTTATATTGACAGAAAGCTTGACGCTTCTGGCTATGATTCAAGAGCCAAGGCTAAAATCAACACAGTGATAGACAGCGACGCAGAAGATTTCAACGTGATTGAAAAAGCTACGCCTTACGACGAGATTATCACTCTCAAAAAATATTCTCGCAGGTGTCGGCAAGAGGAAGTTATTTAAATGATTACAAAATGCAAAAAATGCGGCTGTGATGCACTGATTAAAAACGGCGAATGGTATGAGTGCCCCAAATGCGGCGCCATGATGTTTGATGTTAGCGATTTTATAGGAGAGAAAAGTCCTACAAAAATGCTTCAAATGCTTGACGAAGAAAACGTGACAATCAAGGAGCAATCACAGCAACCGGACGCTATAAACATCATTTTCAAGGAAAATGACGATGCTAAAAGCATTGCAGACAGCAAAAAGCCTAAAAAGGAAAAGAACAAAAATAAAAAAAGCAAAAGAATAATACCGCAAAAAATAACGAAGAAAAACAAAAGAAGTCAAAACTGAGGGAAGCAATTTCTTTTATGACTCCTATTGTTGTTGCGCTTATCATTGCCATATTCTTAAAAACATGCATTTTTGCAAATATTGTTATCCCGACAGGCTCAATGCTCAACACTATTCAAGAGGGCGACAGGATAATTGCAAGCCGTTTGGCATATATCAATGACGAACCGCAAAGGTATGATATTATTATTTTCAAATATCCGGATGATGAAACACAGCTTTTTGCAAAGCGGATTATCGCTCTTCCGGGTGAAACTATCGAGGTAAAGAACGGAATTGTCTATATAACCGACAAAAACGGCAACAAAAGCACAGCAAGAACGGATTTCATCACTAACTGTATTCCAACCGGCAATTTGGCCCGTATACAGTACCGCTCGGCAGTTATTTTGTTATGGGAGATAACAGAAATGACAGTTGGGATTCAAGGTATTGGGATAACAAAACAGTTAAAAAAGGAAAAATCATAGGAAAAGTCAAATTCAGATATTTTCCAAATCCGGGCAAAATTGAATAATTATATAAGCACATTAACTACTGCCACGTAAATTTAAAAGGGGTAAATTTATGGACAAGAATTTTTATGTACCGAAAAAGGAATGGATGACCTACTGCATAGGCGCTCTCGGTCAAGGTATGATTTATGCCATCATGAGCTCATACATTTCTGACTTTTACTTAAATGTACTTAAGGTAACACCGATTTTCGTATTACTTCTTATGCTTTTAGCGAGAATTTGGGATGCTATCAATGACCCGATTATGGGCTACATAATGGACAGAGCAAATCCGAAAAAGGGTAAGATGAAGCCGTATATTCTTTATACGCCTATTCCTGTTGCAATATTAACGCTTTTGCTTTTCTATGCACCTAATTTAAGCGACAGTAAAAAATGATTTATGCCGCAATTACATATATTGCTTGGGGTATGATTTATACGGCATCCGACGTTCCGTTTTGGAGTCTGCCGAACGCATTAACGCCTAATGCAGACGAGCGTGGCTCAATAATTTCCAAAGCAAGAACGGCTAACGGAGTCGGCTCGGCGGTTCCTATGGCTATATTTATGATTTTGGGCTTCGTTCTTCCCAACTTCAATTTATCGGGAACGGAGCTTGAAAAAACAAAATATACAGTTATGGCGCTTGTAAGTTCAATTATAGGCAATCTTCTTTTCGTCAGTGTATATTTCAAAACTAAGGAAAGAGTTGTTATTCCAAACCCGCCTAAAAGGGATAAAAACGAGCCGTCGGCGCTCAAGCTTATACTCACCTGCAAGCCGTTAATGCTTACCGCACTTATGGGCATCTTAGCAGCGGCAAGATATATGTATCAGGCAGGCGCAGTTCACGTTGCAAGATATTCATTTTATATCGGAAAAGACTTAACAGGTTTAAGCACGGCTGAGGTTGAAAGTGCGCTTCAATCAAATATTTCTACGGTTTCAACCGTATTCAGCGTTGCCTCGGCAGTAGGAATGATGGGCACAATGCTCGCCGTCACTCCGCTTCTTAAAAAATTTGATTATAAGCAAATAATTATCGGCTCATCACTTATCGGTGCGGCAGGCAGCTTTGCAATGTGGTTTATAGGATATAATCATTTCTGGGCTTGCGTGCCTTGCCTAATTCTTTCTACTATTCCCTGCGGTGCAATCAACGTTTGCGTTTCCGCTATGATTGGTGACTGCCTTGATTATATGGAATGGAAAACAGGCAGAAGGCTTACGGGAATGGGCTCGGCAGTTTCCAGCTTTGTAAACAAATTCGGCAATGCAATAAGCACGTCATTTATTATATTAATGTATATAATAGTAGACTTCGATATTTCAACTATCAATTCAAACGTAACTGCCAATCCGATTGAAATGGCACATTCGGTAAGGCAGGGAATGTTCAGCATAGTATCGCTTATTCCTGCTATTTCCCTTCTCGTTTGCATCATTCCTATGTTTTTCTACAACCTTACAGGCGATTTTAAAGACAAAATTGAAAGCGAACTTGCACAGCAAAGAGAAGCAAAAGGAATAACTATTTCAAAGTAAAAAGGTTAAAGGAGAAAAGATATGCCTTTTATCAATGTAATGACCAACAGTGAAATTAAAGACAAAAATGCACTCAAGAGTGAACTCGGAAATGCCATAACGGCTATCCCCGGCAAAAGCGAGGCTTGGCTCATGGTTAAGCTTGAGGATAAGGCGGATATGTATTTCAAGGGCAGTGTCGAGCCATGTGCTATGTTTGAAATTGCAATTTTGGCTCGGCAGAAAAGTCAGCTTATGAGGATTTGACAAAGCGTATCTGTTCACTCAGCGAAAAATATTTGTCGGTTAAAAGTGAGAGAACCTATGTTAAATATAACGAGATAGACAAATGGGGATACGATAATTTTAATTTTTAATATTTTTTAGACTTCGAGAAAGTGAGATAAATTTCGTTTTAAACACGTAACGGTTTATCCGCTTTATTGAATACTAAAAAAGGACTGCCGTAGCTACTCGGCAGTCCTTTTTTTATGTTCACCGTCTGTTTGAATTATAAAAGGAGTTTAAGATAAGCATATTATTGCTCAAGGGTTTTGGGTTTAAATTGGGTAAAACATAATTAAACAGACAGGTAAAACCTATTAAATTATTTCAAAAGCGATTGTGCTTTTTCTTTTGAAAGATACTTAGTTACATAAGTATTGTTTTTAAATTTCACAAGTACAACATAGCCGTCCTTTTTGCAAAGCGAGTAAATTGACGATTGGTTAAATATTTCCTGTGCTTTTTGACTGTCGGTAATTTTCTTACCGTTATAAGTTTTAAGCACATCTGCCTCTTTAAGCTCGCTGCCTTGATATTCATAATAGCTTTCAGGTGTTGCCGTATCGCTTTCAAAGGTGGAAAGCGCAGTAAGCGACAACTCGCTTGAAAGTCTTGTTTCAAGAGCGGTAACGGTTACATACTCTATCTCACCGGACTTTGACAAATCGTTAAACGCCGTAAACTTATTAATAGATTTAAGATAATTAACGGTATTAACCATATCGTCCCAAATATAATATGTGGCGTCATTCATATAATCTATATTATCATAATTTTGAACGCTGTCATCATACGAAAAATTGATTGCGCCCAAAGGAGCCTTGCCGCCGGTTAAAAGCTTTTTGTAGCCTACTTTTTCAATATCTTTCAGTATTGCATCACGAAGTGCCGGCGTATTTTTAATCTTAGTTTTGGTGACGGCATCGTTTGAAACTACATATGCAACACCGAAATTAAGTGCATTTTTCACATTATTCTCATTTGCAAAATAAGCGAAGTAAGATTGGGATTCATCTTCAGAATTAAAGGTGCCGCTTGATTTTTCATCGGCTTTCTTTGATGACATTAAGAATTCAAGTTCTTTTTGATATTCGCTGCTTTGAGTTAATTCGATAATATCAAGTGAAACGTCACTGTTTGTGCAAGTGTATTCACGATTTACAGTCTTTCCGTTTTTGAGTAAATACTTTATTTTAACGGTAACATACGGCTCATTTCTTTTAGCAATTCTGTTTTTAAAAGAATATTTCTGTATTTTCTCAATTTTATCTATTGAGTCTTTTGTATTGAATTTACCGAGATATGCGCCCGAAGGCTCATACGTGCCGTAATAAAGCTGGTCAGTACCTGCCGAAAGTGAACCGTCATTAAAATGATTGGTTGACATAACACCCGAAGCATCTATATATTCACTGTTTATTGTTGCATAGTCAATATCCTTAATATCGGGGCAATATGTTGAATAGCCGAAGCCGCCTGAAATACAAATAACACTTATAACCAAAACGGCAATTGATGACACGCCTACCGGAATTACAAGCTTAATTCCATGCCTGATTTTTCTGCGTGAAATCGACATAAATACGAAATAAGCAATAATGCCGCAAATTAAGCCGGCAAAAATATCAAGCACACTTGACTGAATAACATCAAAATCAGACAATAACGGCATAAAGAACGTTGCAACAAGCACCGAAAATTCAAGGCTTACAAAAACCGTTACAAAAAGGTTCGAAGAATGAAGTGCTGTATTTTCAAGCTTACGTTTATTAAGAAGCTTATTAGAAATAAATATAAATAATACCGATAATACAAGCCAGATAAGAATAGGTAAAATATAATTCATTCCCGCTTTTTCAAATCCGACATTTCCGCTTGCATTATCATAATAAAAATCGTTAACTACTCCGCCATTGCTTGCAGTGCTTCTCAAACAATTGAAATACATATTATTGCGAACATTATTTGAACCGAGCGCCGTACCGAAAATAAGCGGATTAATCACCGAAAGCTTAGACCAAAGCGTATCTACCGTCACCGTCAAAGACGAACTTCCAAGCGGCATAACACTACTGCCTGTTTGTGAATATCCCCTAAGGAAATTTTGGAAAAGCCATTCTATCGAAACAATGTAAAGCATTGGCGACCAAATAAGACCGGCGCCGAAGAAAAGGCTTTCAGTCACAGTATAACAAGCCATCATCGCAATACTCATAAGCGAAAATCCTACAAGCATATACGTAAAATGCTCTAAAAACAGGAAAAATCCTTGATGAATAATAAAATCTGCATGGCCTAAATATCTTATATTAACTATAATATCAATCATTAGCGGCACAGCCGACGTTAAAATCATTATGATAATCGACGAGAGCGCTCTGTTTTTAAAATATGTCTTTCTGTCAATTCCGCACGAGAAAAAAGAAATTAACATTGCTTTTCCTCATAATCGGAAAGAATATGCAAAATGCAAAAAGCACACCGATTATTACCGCATAAACTCCATAAAACACAAAATTGCTTGTTGTGCTGCCGAAAAGAGCGCAAGCAAGCTGTTTTCTTATTGAAGCTATATTTTCCGCTCTTAAGCTAAGCGAATAAGTTCCGGCAGATGAAATTGTTGCTACGGGAATAACAACTAAAATATATAATCGAGAATAAAAGTGAAACAATGCCCGGAGCAATCAATCTAACAAACGAACGCTTAAAATCATATCTTGCCGAATGCTTATCAACAGAAGATTTTGGAGATATCATAATTCTTGTCCTCCATTTCATTCAAAAATACCTCTTCAAGTGAAAGAGTAACGCTGTCCATATGAACAGGACAAAGGCAAGCAAGCGCTCCGTTGTCAAAGCTTGACGGCACAATAATTGTTGCAAGTTTATTATCAATAGTAATACCCTTATTTTCAATCCCGTCAAAAATTGATTTATCAATATCCCTATCAAAAATAAGGCGATATTTAACATAAGCCGAGCTTGCGTCATCAACAGAAACATTCATTGCAAGTTTTTTGCCATTAATGAGTGCAACATGGTCGCACAAATCGGCAATTTCCTGCAAATTATGACTGCTCATAATCATAGAACAGCCTGTTTCAGCCATATATTCAATAAAAAATTTTCTTGCAAAGATTTCTTTTAAGCGGGTCAATTCCGTCAAAAACCTCGTCAAGAAGCATATATTTAGGCATTGTAGACATAGCCAAAACCACTTCAGCCTGCCTTTGCATACCCTTAGAAAAAGAGCCTATATTCTTTTTAGGGTCAAGACCCATAGCCTCTGTCATATTTTTAAACACTTTTGAATTAAAATTAGGAAAATAGCCTTTATAAATTTTTCCCATTTTTTGAAGGCTTGCACCCTTTACAAAGTAAACTTCATCGGGCACATAAAGAAGAGAGGAACGCACTTTGCCGTTATCATAAACATTTTGCGAGTCAAAAAGCACTTCGCCGCTTTCCGGCTTAAGTATTCCTGCCGCTGTTTTTAAAAGTGTGGTTTTGCCTGCGCCGTTATAGCCGACAAGACCGTAAATCGACGACTCCTCAACTTTGAAGCTTATATCCTCAACGGCAACATAATTACCGTATTTTTTAGTCACATTTTTAATTTCAATCATTGCTGTTATCCTCCGAGTATATTTCATCGATTAGAGAGACAACCTCATTCTTGCTGACGCCCTTAGCTTTGCAGGAGGACAAAACAAGCTTTGCATCCTCAAGTGCGGAAGCTTTGATTTTTGCATTTCCTATCGGGTTTTCACTTACAAACATTCCCCTGCCCTGAGCCGAATATGTAATTCCGTCATGCTCAAGTTCACCGAACGCACGCTTAATCGTATTAACATTAATATTAAGCTCATTTGATAAATTCCTTATCGACGGCAACTTATCGCCCGGCTTATAAACACCTGTATTAATCAGCATTATTACCTGCTCTTTTATCTGCTCATATATCGGCACACGGGAATGATAATCTATAAAAAGCACGTTTGCCCCTCCTTTTTTTTTCAAAATAGCTGCATCATACAACTGTGATATCCAAGATATCACAGTTGAACTATATCACAGTTTTCACCGCTTGTCAATAGAATTTTTCAAAAAAATTAAGCACATTGAGAAAAACTCAACGTGCTTAATAAAAATAAATATATAATTTTAAAATGTTCTTTCAATAACCGTGAATTTTGTGCAGATATCAACAAGCCTTTCGCCGTCAATTTCACAATTCATAACGTCATCAAAGTTTTTAAGGAAATGTCCTTGCTTGTATCAGTGCCTGTTAAGCCGAAAAACCACGTATTATCATTTTGCCTAAAAATGCAATATTCGTGACCTTTCCATTCAAAGCCTAATTCGCACCCTCTGCCGATTACAGATTCAAATTCCTCTTTACTTTTAAAATCGCCGTTGTAATCATTATTCATTTTACTCACTCCTGTAATTTTAAAATATTTAAATTCGGGTATTTCCTCACCGTAATAATTGATTTCTTTGCTCCAATTTGGTTCGCCATTTTCTTTCCAACCGATAATATTATCATGCGGATTTGAATGTTTATCAGGTCGTCCGTGATCAGTATATTGGCGTTCTTTTGTAGCCCTACCGTCACGTCCTATTTTTGTTTCAACCCAATAACCACCCTTTTTAGTTGAAATAAAAGTTCTTTTGATTTCTCCCGGTTCGCCTAAAAATCTTTTAGCAGCTTCATTTTTAGGCGCCCAAGTCTGTTCCGGTTCAGGATTGCCGGAGCTTTGTCCGCTGGCGGAGCCGCCGCCTTTCTATATGTATTATCAACATAACCATAAAAGGTTTTGATATACAAATCGCAGTTCGATTTTTGCAAATTATTCGTTTTAGCATAATCGACTTCGATTATATCACCCTTCATTTCATCAAAGGGCTTGCCATAGCAAATAATTTTACTCGGCTTAATTCTGCTTAACATTATCATAACCGATTAGGTTTACATCTTCAAGACTGATTTCTTGTTTTTTGCACTATCTGTTTTGTATACGCAAAAAGTGAATAATTTAAAAAGAGGCTGTTTTTTACAGCCCCTTTTTTGAACATGAATATTAAATTTTAATCAACAAAACCCACAAAAATGTCGTCAATAATTTCTCTGAGCACCTTGCCGTAAAAAAGCTGTTCTCTCTCCATTGAAAGAATACTGTCGTAGCTTTTTCTCACACCGTTATGCTCGACGGTTATTTTGCCGTCCGTATTTTTAATGAAATATTGCTTATTTTCAAGAGAAATCACAACGGTTTTAAATTGTGAAAGAGCCGTTTCTATATCTTTAATGGTATTTTTAACTACAGGCAAATTATATTTTTTGTGTGAAAACCTCAAAGCATTCGGGGCACGACCACCAAAATTTTGTTGTGGACGCATATCCCTGCTTCTCGGTATGATAGTTATATTCCTCATCGGTTATTTCATCTCCGCAAAAAAGGCAATGGGTATGATTGTTCTTTTTCGTCCAAGCCGTCTTTTTGAATTTCAAGCCCTTTAGCGGAAAATCCATAAAGCTTTCGCCGTATTTTTCAACCCATCTGTCGCTGTTATCCATTTATAATACCTCCCATGTCATCATATATTTTTCGTTCCCAAGAACCATTTGGAAAAATACGGTAACCATTTTCCCAGCCGCCATTTTTATTTATATAATCCCAATGCGGACCATGAGGCTCAGGGTGTCTCATATCCCAATGCAATGTTTCCTTGGTTTTAGGATTATACCAACCACCTTTATTTTCATCAATACTACCGCCTCTCCATTCATAGTCTTTACCCGGTGCTTTGTTTTCATATCCCGGAAATTTCGGCATATCAAGGTTTTCATCAAACTCATGCTCAGGATTGCCGGAGCTTTGTCCGCTTGCAGAGCCTCCGCCTTTTCTATATGTATTATCAACATAACCATAAAAGGTTTTGATATACAAATCGCTATTCGATTTTTGCAAATTATTCGTTTTAGCATAATCCACTTCGATTATATCGCCCTTCATTTCGTCAAAAGGCTTGCCATAGCAAATAATTTTACTCGGCTTAATTCTGCTTAACATTTCATTATAGCCGAGCATAAAATGCGATTTTTGCTTTTTAACTCCTATTGTCGAAACGGCAACTATACTACCCTTTTCAATTCCGTCAAAACAGAAATTAAAGCTCGTAAGGTCTCCCCACCGAACGGTTGGAATCACCTTTATGCCCTGCTGTTGCAAATATGCACCTGTCCACCTGTTTTTAAACGTGGCAAAAAGCTGCAATGCAATAGGCATTTCAACAAACATACTGAAATCTGGTGTAAGCACCGCTTTAAATTGCCTTAACGCTTCAATTTTCTTTTCAGGGTTGTTGTATATGCTCTCAAACTTATAATCGTCAACAAAGAAATGCACTATACTTTTATAATCATTACTTTGATTAATCTTATCATAACCGATTAGGCTTACATCTTCAAGATTGATTTCTTGTTTTTTACAAGTGGAAGCTTGAACATACCAACACTTTTAAATTGATTTCTCAAAAACATTGTATCGTTTCTGAATTCATAGCTTGTAATAAAAATTACCTCCTTTTTTTGTTTGGTAATTTTTATGATAGAACATATATTCGTTTTTGACAAGCTACGGTCTGTTTTTTTGTACTATCTGTTTTGTATATGCAAAAAGTGAATAATTTAAAAATAAGGATATCATTTGGGGCAAACCGCATGATATCCTTGTTTAATATCAATATCCTAAATTTTCATTAACGATAATAACCTTGATTCTGTCCTTATGGCGCTGCTTTGCGGAAACGACATAATTACAGCAAATCCTGTTATCGCCGCCGCAGCCGTCGCAAAGGTACGGATTTTTCTTAGAAAGAGAGATACATTTACCTGTTTTATTACAAGGGGTTTTGACGTCAAGGCGCTGAGTGTTCATAGGAGCGCAAACGGTTTTAACCCTATAAATCGCCTCGTCAATATCCTTAACAATTTTATTTACACCGACAATCATAATAACCTGACGTGGACCGTAAACAATGCAGGCAACACGGTTTGAATTACCGTCAACATTATAAAGCTCGCCGTTTTCCGTAACTGCATTAGATGAAGTAAAAAACGTGTCGCAGCCGAATGTCTTAATATATGACTGCCTAAGCTTTTCACCCTGCAAGCCCGTGCGGTCGATAAAATCATAATCGCCGTTTTGCATAAGTGCCTTAACTCCCGTTTCATCAAGAGTGACAGAGCCGCCGCACGAAACACTTTCGCCGTTATTAATTAACGTTTTTACAAGAGGGACAACCTCATCTTTATTTTCGACGAAATAAGGCTTTATTCCGTTTTTCTCAAGATTTTGCATAGTTTTTTGAATATCCATAATTTATTACTCCTTTTCAATTAAGCCGTAATTTATCTTAGTCATAAGTATTCTTGTGACTGAATCTTCAATTTGAGAAAGCTTAATTCTGCCGTCTTTGACAGCTTTAACAATTGCACGAAGCTGAACGCCTACATCGGTTGCGCAGAGCATATCGTTACCTGCCATAACCGCCCTTACAGCGACCTCACCTTTATCGCCGCCGACATAATCACGAACGCCGCTCATACCAAGACCGTCGCAAAGAATTATGCCGTCATAGCCCATATCCTTACGAATATAATTATGTAGCTTTTTGGAAAGAGAGGCAGGAACACCCTTATCATAATCGTCAATCACGTTATGGCTCACCATTAAAAACGGCACGCCTGCATCAATACCTGCCTTAAAAGGCTTTAAGTCCCTTTCTTCAAAGCTTTCCCAGCTTCTATCATCAACACTCATACCCGTATGAGTATTTGTATTATTACCATAGCCCGGAAAATGCTTAACACAGCTTAAAAAGTTATTTTCATTCATAGTGCTGACTGTTTTTGATACATATTCGCTCACGCTGTCAGCATCAGTTGAAAAAGCACGGGAATAAATATAGTCGCTCCTTGAATAAGGCACATCGGCAACAGGGGCTAAAACAGTGTTGATACCAAGGTCAAGCATAAACTCGCTTTTATCCTCAGCGTCATCAACAACCGCCTGCCAGCCGCCTTTTTGATAATTTGTAATTCCCGAATGAAACGGCTCACTTCGATATTGGCTATACTGCGAAACGCGATTAACTCCGCCGCCCTCCTCGTCAACTGCCATAAATGCCGGAATTTTAGCCGCAGACTGATAATCGTTTATATCACTTCTTGTTTTGGCAGGAGTGGAATTTTCAAAATTGCGGGAGAAAAGGATATATCCTCCGAACTGCCACCTTGCCATCATTCTTGTGGGGTCCTCCTCTTTAGGAATATAGTAGAGAAGCATTTGACCTACCTTTTCATAAAGAGTCATATTTTTAATCATTTCCCTCGCCTGCGCCTCGACAGGGTCGGAATATGTTTTTTCCGCTTTTGTTGTACTCTCGCTGACAGTTTGAGCAGTTGAAGCGTTTTTTTCATTTCCCGTTTTCGCATTGTTAACAAGCGTCACGTCAAACACAATTGCACCTATCAAAACAATTGCCAAAATCAGAATGATTATTTTAACAGATTTTTTCATTTGTCACACTTCCCAATATTTTCGATCAAGGGCACGAAACTGAAGTGCCTCGGCGATATGCTCAAGCTTGATTTCCTCGCTGTCTGCCAAATCAGCAATAGTCCTTGCAAGGCGCAAAACCTTATCGTAAGCACGTGCGCTCATTGAAAAATTATCAAAGCTTTCATGCAAAAGTTCGTCAGCCTCCTCACTTAACACGCAACATTCCTTAGTCATTTTAGGAGTCATTTTTGCATTGCAGGTAATTCCCGTTCCCGCAAATCGCTTTTGCTGAATAGCTCTCGCTTTATCAACACGCTTTTTGATATCACTGCTCTTTTCGCCCTCGTTGTTATCCGAAAGTTCATTATATTCAACCGGCGCAACTTCAACATGAATATCAATTCTGTCAAGAAGCGGACCGGAAACCTTGTCCTGATATCTCTTTTTAGCGGCAGGAGAGCAAGTACACTGCCTTGTGGGGTGACCGAAATAGCCGCACGGACACGGATTCATTGCTGCAACAAGCATTATATTTGACGGATAAGTAAAAGTGCCTGCTGCCCTTGAAATAGTAACCACTCCGTCCTCAAGAGGTTGACGAAGCGACTCTTTCGCCCTTCTGTCAAACTCCGGAAATTCGTCCATAAACATAACGCCGTTATGAGCAAGGCTTATTTCTCCCGGTTTTGGGTTTGCACCGCCGCCTGTAAGCGCTTGGGCAGACACGGTATGATGCGGAGAACGAAAAGGTCTTTTTGTTACAAGCGACTTGCCCGACGGAATTTTGCCCGCAATTGAATAAACCTTTGACGTTTCAAGCCTTTCCTCAAAAGTCATATCCGGCAAAATGGTAGGAAGTCTTTTTGCAAGCATAGACTTGCCTGAACCGGGAGGACCGATAAGAAGGCAATTATGACCGCCTGCCGCCGCAATCTCAAGTGCTCTTTTGGCTTGGTCCTGACCTTTAACGTCGCTGAAATCAACATTGTATTTAGTTTCTTCTTCGGCGTCAAAATCATATTTAACGCTTTCAATAACCTTTTCACCTTTAATATGAGCGAGAACGTCCATAACATTTTTAGCAGGCAAAACGTCTACCCCGTCAACAACGCTTCCCTCATACGCATTTTGAAAAGGCACAAAAACTTTTTTAATATTATATTCCTTTGCAGCCATAATCATAGGCAAAATACCGCTTGCTTTGCGAATTTCACCGTCAAGAGAAAGTTCTCCCAAAAATGCATAATCGTCAATATTTTCTTTAATTTGCTCGCTTGATTTCAGTATAGCGATAAACACGGGCAAATCAAAAATCGCACCCTCTTTTTTAATATCGGCAGGCGCAATATTAACGGTTATTCTTGAAACGGGAAAATTAAGTTTGCAATTTTTAATTGACGACCTTACTCTTTCCCTGCTTTCCTTAACGGCGGTATCGGGCAAACCGACAACGTCAAAGCGTGGAAGCCCACCGCTGATATCACATTCAACAGTAACATTGAACGCTTCAATACCCGATATGCCTAAGCTTTTGACTTTTGAATACATTTTTCATCACCATTTGTAATTATAACATTTAATAAGAATATTGACAATATATTTTATAAAGGTTAAAATATAAATATAAATTATATAAGGGCGTGTTTTTAATGGAAAACAAAAATATAAATAGGATTTATGACCTTTGGCTTGAAAAGGCAACTGCTGACCCTGATTTAAAAAAAAAAAAAGAATTGCTTTCAATTAAGGGCAAAGACGAAGAAATTTTAGACAGATTTTATCGCAGTCTTGAATTTGGAACTGCAGGACTAAGAGGCGTTATCGGCGCAGGTACAAACAGAATGAGTTATTACACCGTCGGCAGAGCGACGCAGGGACTTGCGGATTTTCTTAACAAGCATTTTGAAAATCCGTCAATCGCTATCGGCTACGATTCACGTATCAAATCGGATTATTTTTCGATTGAAGCGGCAAAAACTCTTGCCGCAAACGGCATTAAGGTTTATCTTTACGAGGAGCTTGAACCTACGCCTTGCCTTTCATTTGCAATCAGGCATTTTAAAACCTCAAGCGGTATTATTCTCACTGCTTCTCACAACCCGGCAAAATATAACGGCTACAAATGCTACAATGAAAACGGATATCAAATGACCGACGAAGAAGCAAGCGAAACCTATGATTTTATCCAAAAGGTTGACTACTTCACGGGCATTAAAACTATGGACTTTGATAAGGCTAAGCAAAAAAGGTCTTATTGAGTATATGGGTCAGGACGTTATTGATTTATTCCTTGACGAGGTAATCAAGCAATGCGTTAATTTCGGAATTTGCGAAAAAGCCAACCTCAATGTTATTTACACACCGTTAAACGGCACAGGCAACAAGCCGGTAAGAAAAATTCTTGACAGAATCGGAGTTAAAAAGGTTACTGTTGTTTCTGAGCAGGAAAATCCCGACGGCAACTTCCCGACCTGTCCATTCCCTAATCCGGAAATCAAGCAAGCGTTTGAATGTGCGCTCAAGCTTGCAGAAAGCGTTAAGCCTGATTTACTCCTTGCAACAGACCCCGATTGCGACAGAGTAGGCATTGCAGTCAACAACGGCAAGGGCGATTTTCAGCTTATGACAGGTAACGAAGTCGGCGCTATGCTTCTCAATTACCTTTTATCGCAGAAAAAGGCACAAGGTACTCTTTCTGAAAGTTCAATTGCAGTTAAGTCCTTTGTATCAACTGACCTTGCAGAAGTTATTGCAAAAAAAATATAACTGCACATTTAAAAATCTTCTCACAGGCTTTAAATATATCGGTGAGCTTATTACCGAGCTTGAAAAGCAGGGCAAGGCAAGCGATTTTGTAATGGGCTTTGAGGAGTCCTACGGCTATCTTGCAGGCACTCACGCAAGGGATAAGGACGCTGTAGTTGCTTCTATGCTCATCTGCGAAATGGCAGCATACTATAAATCTCAGGGCAAAACTCTTATTGACGTTATGAACGGTCTTTATGACGAGTTTGGCTACTATTGCAATACCGTTCAAAGCTACACCTTTGAGGGTGCGGCAGGAATGGAAAAAATGGCGGCTATTATGGACGGCTTAAGAGATAACAAGCCTTCATCATTTGCAGGATATGAGGTCACTAAAATTGACGATTACAAAACCTCGAAATCAACAATTGTCAAAACAGGAGAGGAAAGTGAAATCACTCTTCCTAAATCAAACGTTCTTGCATACACGCTTACAAACGGTAACAAGGTAATCGTTCGTCCGTCAGGCACAGAGCCTAAAATTAAGGCATACATTACCGCTATCGGCCAGAGTGAGGAAAATGCAAAAGAAATTGCTCAAAAGCTTCTTGACGATGCAAACGAGCTTATGAAATAAGGAGATATAAACAATGCAACAAAAATGGGTTAAGGTAACCGCAGTAATTTTAGCGGCTCTTATGGCTGTCAGCGGACTCGGCGTAGGCCTCGCAGCGCTGATTAAATAATTTTTTACAGTAAGGCGAGTGATGGAGGATGTCATTTTATGTATGAAAAAATGAATAAGCTTGTAAGAGATAATATACCTAACATAATAGAGCAAAAAGGAGATAAACCGGATTTTGTAATTCTTGATTCCTTTGATTACTATAATGAATTAAAGAAAAAAGCTTTCAGGAAGAATTAACTGAATTTAATGAATCCGATGATATTTTGGAATTATGCGACCTTGTTGAGGTAATAAGCGCTATTTTAGATTATAGAAACATTAACGGCAAAGAATTTGAAGAAATGCGTTCTAAGAAAAACGAAACCAACGGCAAGTTTAAGGACAAAATATTTCTTAACGGTGTTCATCGAATGTGATAGCTATACAAAATATTAATTAAAAGAATTTCGCTTTTATTAAGTTATATATTAATAATTCTGTCAAGTTAATTTTTAATCGGTACAAAATAACAAAAAATGGCTGTTCAAATGAACAGCCATTTTTTATCTTAATTCGTTTTTCCACACATCACAAAGCCTATCAAGTGACCATTGTGCATTGGCAGGGCTTGTTGACGGCAGGCAGGTAGCTTTAATATTAAATTTAGGCTCAATATATTTTTTATAAAGCAAATCCGCCTTTTTGCCGTTAGTGATAATTTTTTCAATATTTGCCGTTTTGAGAATTTTTGAAATATCGTTAGGCACAACATTTTTTATTGACGAATCGGACGAGCCGACGATATCGCACGAATGAATAACATCCCAAAGGGCAATGCCGTTTGAAAGTAGAAGTGCTTTCTTTTCTTCTATACTTTGCGGAGTATTAGTATCAAAGGCATTTGCTATCACTTTCCAAAATCTGTTTTGAGGGTGGCCGTAGAAAAAGCCCTCCTCTCTTGACTTAACACTCGGAAAAGAGCCTAAAACAAGAATTTTTGAATTTTCGTCGAAAACCGGAGCAATGGTGTGAAGCGTCATCAGCTTTTCTCCCCGCCAAACTCGGCAGTAAGCTCCAAAATAAGATTTGAAACATAACTGCTTGAAAATTCATCGGAGTAAACATACAATCCTTCAACAAGAAAACGTTTCAAATTAATAAAATCTTTAAATATGTTTTCATCATTGATTGAGCAAAGCCATTCGCCCATAAAGCTTTCATCGTTTTCCTTATTACCCTGCCTGATGCCGCAGATAGTAACAACACCGATTTTTTCAACCTGAACGTCATAGGAATTATATTCAAATTTAGTAGGGTTTAAAATATATGTGTTATATTTGCCGTGCTTTTCAATATTTTCTTTAATACATTTAAGAAGCTTAACTCTGCCATTGATATCAATCGGCTTAAGATATGTTCTCGGAATTTCATAAATAATTCCGTCCTTAACAAATCTGTTAAGTGACTCAACAGTCAAGAAATTTGAAAACTTGGAATAATCAAGATTATAGTGGTTTAAAACAGCCTGAATTAAAAGTTCCCTATTAGGCAAATTTTCAGAAGCATTATCGGGAAGAACATCATAATCAAGGCACGGGGTAACACAAAAATCGGGTGTAAACGAAAGCTCCGAGGTGCTGTCATGCATAGTCGTAAGCGTTCTCATAAGCTCAACGGCATTCGAAAAAGAAACAATTACTTTCTCGCCCTTTTCATAAAGGCTCATAAACTTTCCTGTATAAACCTTAATAATATTTTCGTCATCAATAAACACTCCGTTATTAAATTCGGGGTCAAACATCATCATTGCTTTGTCGGTCAAAATGAAATAAGGAAGAAAATCATTATCTTCTATCGATTTAATTTCAACATTTTTAATAACCGAAAACCTGTGTACCCAAGCTCGGCAAAATCGCAGACGGTAAAATATGTATTAAGATTATGATTTGATGTACCGCCGTCGGTCATAAAAATATGCTTATAATCTATATTTTTATACTTGTCCTCTTTCATAAAATGATAAAGAACGTCAACTGCTTGTTCACTTTCCGCTGTAATATTGGTATAAATAAACGATATTTCCTCTCTTTTTGCAAGAATTTTAAAAAGAGCCGAGAGCAAATTTTCTTTTCCGATATATATTTGCCTGTCATCATCAAAATCAATAGGAATAAAACATTCAGTTCTTCTGACCTTTCTTGAAAGGCGCTCAAGCATATATTCAATTCTCTCAATTTGCTCAGGCGTATAATCCTTGAGCCTGTAAAGCGAAGTCAAATTCTCATTTTGAACTTCGCTCAAAATATTAGATTCAATAATATTTTTAAACTTTGCCTCGCTAAGTTCCTTTCTGCCTGAAAGAACGTTACTCAACCATGCTCTGTCTATATTGCATTTATTTGCAAATTCATTAATTGAATATCCGTTTTTCTTTATATATTCACGCAAAGTTTCCCTAAAACTTACCACAATACCCCTCCAAACAAATGTGCATTACGCAAAATAATTATACTCCTAAATTGAACTATTTTCAAGACAATATATTATTAATCATACACAAGTCTAAATAAACTGTTTTTCAACAATTTCATCGCCACCTTATCCCTTGAACAAGGAATGGACATTAAAACCGTATCGCATATGTTAGGTCATACGGATGACGGCTTTACAATGAACACCTATATGCATGTGACGGATTCCATGCAAGAAAATGTTGCAAACACAATGGGAAATTTACTCGGCGGAAATGTGGCAAATTCATAAATGGTCAATAGATGGTCTTGGGCTAAAAATCAAATAAACGAAGAAAATCTCACTTTGTAAAAAAGAGTGAGATTTTCTGTTCTAATCTAATTCCATTTCATAATAATCAACATCAATAATTGTTCCGTCTGGATAGGTTAATTGCCCTGATTTTATCAGTGTATTAAAACCGAAATGCCGATAAATTTGCAAGTTCTTTGTTTCTTTTGGTTCAACGCCTAAAGTGTACTTTGTGTAACCTTTGTTTTTTAAGTCCTCAATTACAAATTTGAAAAGCTTTGAAAAATATCCTTTGCCTTGATGTTTTTTATCCGTACTGAAATTACACAGATATACAGTTTGAGTTCCAACAAGACCGTCACTGTTTTGAATAATATCTTCATCAAACATTGCAGTCGCTTGACAAATGATTTTGTCATTTAATTTACCGTAATATATAACAGCCTGACCGTTTTTTATATTTTCAACTGCATTATTTTTCACCAACTCTAAAGCCGATTTTTTTGTTTCCGCTTTTGTTTTCTTATTTCATAATTCCATTTTGTTATCACTTCATCAATAGAAGCGATTTTACATATATACTCTTTCATCTTACTCCTCAAAACAAATTGATAATTATATACTTATAATATCATAAGTTATCCTAATTATCAAAGTGATTTTAAAAACCGAAGATTAATTCCTTAATATTAAAAAATTATTTTCAATATTAAAAAATTATATGTTATAATAGATAGAGCAAATTAAAGACATTAGATTGGTGATCAAATGAACATTAATACAACAACCGAGTATATAAATATAAATAATTTTCGTCAAAACATTATGACGATAAGCTCAGATGACAGCAATCCTGTTTTACTTATTGTTCATGGCGGAGCAGGTTCTCCGGACAGACCGTTAGTAAAGAAATACAATAGTGAACTTGCTGAATATTATACCGTTGTGTGTTGGGACCAAAGAGGCAGTGGTTTAAGCTACACAAAAGAAGATTTAACAATAGATATTATATTGAATGACTTGAAAAGTGTTGTTGAATTTCTAAGAAACAGATATAATCAAGATAAAATCTATATTGCCGGACATTCTTGGTGAGCCTATCTTGGTTTGCGTTTTTCGTTTATGCACCCCGAATATGTAAAATATTATATAGGAACGGGTCAGGGTATTTCTTCATTTGCAGATGAAATTTATAAATATAATTTCGTCAAAGAGCAAGCCGAGTTGAGAAATGACACCGAAGTTATTAAAAAGTTAGTCCATTTTGGCGAACCAATAAAATATACATATAGTCACGATGATAAAAAAGCAAAGCAGTACATAGGCAAAATGATTCATAAATACGGCGGATATATCAGCGATAAAAATGAATTTAACACTAACAAATATTTGAATTGCTATATCAAATGCTATAAATTCAATATTATTAAAGTAATAAAAGGCATGTTAAAATCGTCTAAAACCCTAAATATAGAAATGAACGAAAAAGACAGTATTTCCCGCATTACCGAACTAACTGTACCGGTTCTTTTAATTTCCGGCGAGGACGATATGATTTGTCCGGTACAAGCCACACAAAATTGGTTTGATAATTTAAAAGCACCGCATAAAGAATTTATAAAAATAAAAATGCCGCTCATATGGTGAATTTTGAACAGCCAAATGAATGGAATAAGCTATTATTAAATTTAATCTAATAAAAAAGACAGAGAAGAAAAATCTTCTCTGTCTTTTTTTGGAGCTGATAGTCGGACTCGAACCGACGACCTGCGCATTACGAATGCGCTGCTCTACCAACTGAGCCATATCAGCAAAGTATTAAATTAATCATCAAGCAATTCAAGAAGCTTTGCCATAACAAACTCCACGCTTGATTTGCGGACTTGATTGCGCCCGATTTCGCCAAACCGGCAAGTATAAGTCACCGTTTTGCCGTTTACATAAAAGCCGAAGCAAACCATACCAACAGGCTTTTTAGCAGTACCGCCGCCGGGGCCTGCAACACCCGTTACACCTACGCCGACCTCGCTTTTAGCAACATTGGCAACACCCTGTGCCATTTCATAAGCAACCTCTTCGCTGACCACTCCGTTAGAAAGAATGGTATCAGCCTTGACACCGAGGAACTCAATCTTAGCCTCGTTTGCATAAGTCACAAAAGAAACGTCAAGCACCTTTGATGCGTTTGCAACGTTTACTATTGTACCACAACACATACCCCCAGTGCAAGACTCTGCGAAAGAAATATGAAAATTTTTTTCAATAAGTTTTTTACTACCTGTTCCTCAAGTGCCATAGGTTTAACCTCTTTTATTATTTTTCCAAGCCGTTTTGAATTTTAGCGGCAGTTAATGTATTTTGCATAAGCATTGAAATTGTCATAGGGCCTACACCGCCCGGTACCGGGGTGATAAACGAGCATTTGTCCTTAACACTTTCAAAATCGACATCGCCGCAAAGCTTGCCGTTTTCGTCTCTATTCATTCCGACGTCAATTACAACTGCGCCGTCTTTAACCATATCGGCAGTTACAAATTTAGGTTTACCGATAGCGGCAACAAGGATATCTGCACTTTTGGTAACTTCTTTAAGGTCAACAGTTTTTGAATGAGTAATTTCAACAGTTGCATTTTCGTGAAGAAGGAGCATTGCCATAGGCTTGCCCACAATATTGCTTCTGCCGATGACAACAGCTTTTTTGCCCGTTACATCAACACCTGTTGAATGAATAAGTTCCATAACGCCCGCAGGAGTACAAGGAAGGAAATTATAATCCCCTATCATAATTGCACCGACATTTACGGGATGAAATGCGTCAACATCCTTAATAGGGTCAATAAGATTGATAACCTCTTTATCATCAAGATGCTTCAGGAAGCGGAAGTTGGCACAAAATGCCGCTGATTTCCTTTTTATTGTTAAGTTCTTTTACAAGATTATTTAATTCTTCTTGAGTTGTATTTTCAGGAAGTGCATATTTTTCACTGTAAAATCCGACTTCATCGCAAGCCTTTTCCTTATTTTTTACATAAACCTGTGAAGCAGGGTCATCGCCTACAATGATAACCGCAAGACCGGGAGTAATGCCCTTTGCCTTAAGCTTTTCGGTTTCCTCTTTAACTCTTTGCCTAACCTGCTTTGAAACAAGCTTACCGTCAATTATTTGTGACATCTTCATTCTCTCTTTCATCATTATTATCTTTATTATTATCTTTTATTTTTCAACGCTCTCTGCGTTTACGCCGTTTGCCGTGGCAGGAGCAGTAGCAAGACTTAATCTTTGCGGCAACGTGCCTTTTTTAAGCTTAACCATATTGATTATATGCATAACAAGAAATGCTACGACTATAATTGCCGACAAAAGCTGACTTACACGAATAGTGGTATTTGCGACATAAAGTGAATCAGTCCTAAGGCCTTCAACCACCATTCTTTCAAGCCCGTACCAAATGCCGTAAAGAAGGAAAACCTCGCCCTTGTATTTTCTTCTTTTATGCACAATATAGTTAAGTATAAAAAATCCTAAAATGCACCAAACACTTTCATAAAGAAAGGTTGGGTGAACGGGCACGTTTGGGTCAACATCCATTCCCTTTGCCGCCAAAGTATCTGCGCTTGCGGCAAGGGTATCGTGAATTTTCAAACTCCACATTCTAAAAGGAGCAGTAGTAGTATTTGTACCGAATGCCTCTTGATTAAAGAAATTGCCCCATCTGCCGATACCCTGACCTATAAGAAGCCCAAGACCACCCAAATCAAGCAAATTTCTAAAATCAATCTTGCCGATTTTACAACCGATAATTGCGCCTATAAATGCGCCTATAATACCGCCGTATATTGCTATACCGCCGTTCCAAATTTGAGGAATTTCGGAAAGATGCTCTTTATAATAAGACCATTCAAAAATGACATAATACGCTCTTGCGAAAACGATACCCAAAATAGTGCCCCACATCAAAACGTCGGTCATTCCGTCAAGGCTCATTTTCCATTTATAAGCCATTCTGCCGCCGTAAAGAACGGCAAGTGCAAAACCGAAAGCAATGATTATGCCGTACCAATGAATACTGTAGCTGCCGATTGTAAATGCCACACTCGGAACATCAAAATCAATTCCAAGCCCTTCAAAATAAACTCTTGTATAATCGCTCATATTTATTCCTCACATTGCTTAACAACACTTAATGCGCTGTATTTTTCGTCCATAACCTGTGCCAAGCGAGATAAAACATCGGCTTTAGTTATATTTTTGTAAATTTCAACAATATCAAGCATATCATATTCGCCGAAATGAGCCGCAACAAGACCGTTTGCAAGGGTATCAATATCATTATATGACATAATTTCCTTGCCGTAAAGCGAACGCCTTGCCGATTCAAATTCATCGTCTGTTATGCCGTCATTTTTAAGCCTTTCAACCTCTTTTTTTTATCTGCTTTGCAACCTCTTTGGGATTTTCGCTTTCGCCGTCGAAAATGATTGACTCGTAGCCGTAGCCGATAAAATATTCCTTGGAAAAGCTTTCATTAATAAGATTTTGTTCAAACAACGAATTATACAAATTCGAGGTATTACCGGCAAGAATTTCGAGCAAAACAGTAGTTTCAACGATAGTTTTCAAATCCTGCTTAGGCTTTTCGCACGCTTCCTTATATCCGAATGAAAATACAGGAATACTCATTGCAAGATTATATTCTGTATAATCGCCGACGACGTCCCTTTCTTCTTTTTCAAAAGAGCGCTCAATAGAAAGCTCAGGTGCCGGCTTTAACATCTTGTCACAAACGGACAACACCTGCTCAGGCGTAACGTTGCCGACAACTGCAAGCGTCATATTATGAAGATTATAGAAAGTGTCATAGCAGTCATAAAGAAGCTTGTCCGTAATCTGCGCTATAGAATCAACCGTTCCGGCAATATCAATTCTTACCGGGTGCTTATGATAAAGCAAGCGAAGAAGATTAAACGTGCTCATCCAAGAGGCAACGTCATAATACATAGTAATCTCTTGCCCTATTATACCCTGTTCTTTTTCAACGGTTTTTCTTTTGTGAAATAAGGGTGAGTGACAAAATCAAGCAAGATTTCAAGTGACGCTTCAAAATTATCACTGCACTGGAAAAGGTAGCACGTTTTGTCAAACGAAGTATACGCATTAGCCGAAGCACCTGTTTTCGCATAGCGTGCAAAAGCATCAAGGTCCTCACTTTCAAACAGCTTATGCTCAAGAAAATGAGCAATACCCTCCGGCACAACAGTCCATTCGTCCTTATCGGAACGCTTAAATTTAGTATCAATTGAGCCGTAATCAGTGCCGAAAATCGCATAGGCGGAATTATAATTTTCCTTTGGCATTACATATATTTTCAAGCCCGATTTGTGGTCAATTTCGTAATATTTTTCATCAAGCGATTTGGATACTTTTTCTACCATTACTCTTCCTCCTGACCAACAAGCTTATATACAGTATCAAGCGAAACAAGATTTGCGCACTCTTTAATCTCGCCATATTTCACATTGCTAATATCGTCGCAAACCTCCTGCGGCGTTTTATATCTTTCATCACAAATTTGCTGAATATACCAACTTTCAATAGTTTCCGGCATATCGCAAACAGCGCCGACTGCGTCAACAAGTGCCATTCTTGAGGAATTAAATTCCTCCTCATAGTCGCCGCTTTTGATAACGTCAAGCTGGTGCAATATTTCATTAACAGCCTTGTCCATATTTTCTTCAAGGCAACCGCATTGAACTAAAATACAGCTTTTAAGCCTTGTGTAGCGAGCAGAACAATAATAGCAAAGGCTCATCTTTTCCCTGACATTTGCAAAAAGTTTAGAATAAGGACCGCCGCCGAAAATATCGGTAAAGCTTCGCATTGCCTTTGCAAGGTCGTCCTTTGGCTTAACGTCTGCCCTAAAGCCCAAAACAAGTTTACCTTGCTTAACGTCGATTCTTTCAACATAATTATTCACCTTTTCGCTCTTACCGATAAATACGGGATTTGGCAAATGAATATAATTTCTGTTAATATTTTTAAATTCGCCCAAAAGATGATTATATACCTTATCAATATCCGTGTTGCCGACTACGGTTACGAGAATTTTTGCCTTTGAAAGAGCATTAACCCAAGCAGTTTTGATATCGTTGCTTGAAAGCGTTTCAACATCTTTAACATATCCGTATTTATTAATAGAATAAGGCTCGTTTGAAAACATTTTTCCCTCGGTTTTCCTCAAAACATAAATTCGTTTTTCGTTTTCCTCAGAATTAATTTTTTCAATAAGAATTCTCTTTTCATCTTCAATATCCTCATCAAAAAAGTTGCCGTTTTCATCAAGTTTAGGTTCAAAAATAAGGGACGAAAGAAGCTTAACACATTCAAAAGCAATACTTTCCCCGTCAAGAGAAAACTTATCGTTAAGGCAGGTTGCGCTGAGCGACAAAACCTGACATTCACCGATTTTTGAAACGGTATCGTTAAGCGTTGCGCCGTAAAGCGAAGCAAGTTTTCTGTTTAAAGAGAGCATATTGGGATATTTTTTGCCTCTCCTTGCCAAAAGACCAAGCATCACCGAATTAGCGCTCACCTTATCCTTTTCAAGCTTAAGTGCAATGCTGACGGTAATCAAATTGGTTTTAAATCTATTGACGGAACGCCTACAACCTCAATCCCGTCGGATATATCTTTTTAATAAATTCCACTTATTTATCCTCCGAAAAAATACGATAATATTTTTCACTAAATTATAATATAACATATTATTGCCATAATTTCCATATATTATTAGTTAATAATTATTAAAAAAGAAGATAAAGAAGTGCCAAAATCAGCATATTATCCGCACCCTCGTGGGAAAGAAGCATAATAAGAGCCAAAATTATCAAAGAAGAATCGTCCTTTTCCTCTTTTGTTTTCTTCATTTAGCGCCTCGCTTTTTTCATCATCGGTTTTTTTATGTTCTTTATCATTGTCGTTTGTCAGGCTTTTTGCTCTTTTTTGCATATCGTTCACACGCTTTTTAGCCTCGTTTATATCATTTTCGCTGAAATAAGCCAATTAAAACAGCTCCCTTAAAAGCGGCAACACCTCAAAAAGCTTAATTATTTTCATCGCCTGGTCTGCTTTGTTTTGCGTTTCCGGGCGCAGGTGCGGCTTTAGCGCCATAATCAAATCAACGTTTTTATTAGGCGTATTGTTCATTTTATCAAATATCGATTTTGCTTTCATAATCATATTAAAATCAAGACTGTCAAGTCCGAGAGAATTAAGCGATTGAAGTGCATTTTGATTGTTATTTTGATTGTTATTAAAATTTTGCGTGGTACTTTGCGTATTTTCAGGCGCACCCTCGCCTAAAATAGACGACACGCCCTTTAACATATTGATATCATCAGGCGTTAAATTCGAGATAATATCATTGATATTACGTGTGTTATCCAAATTATTTTCCCTCTTTCAGCTTTTTCATAAGCTCCTTAGCCTGCGGTGAATTGAGCAGTTTTTCGCAAGCCTCTTTATTGGATAAAACGTCTTTTAACTGCTTCGTTGCCTTTTCGGAAAGATTCTTGTTTACAAATTCGTCAAGCTTGCCGTTGTCTGCCGCTTCCTTCATTTTGCTCACGTCAAAGCCAACCTTTTTATTTAACTCGTTCATATTTTCCTTTTTCATTGAAATAAAATCCCCTTTGATATATAATTAACTTAATATAATCTATGAAAGGTCACGGTGATTTATGAATGAGAATTGTTGTTTTATCTGACTCACACAGGAATGTCGGCAGACTTTTTGCGGCTGTCGAAAGGCATCTTGACAATGCGGATTTATATATTTTTCTCGGCGACGGCGAGAACGATTTTGATGCAGTTATTGACGCATATCCTCATATTAAATACGAGCGTGTTTGCGGCAACTGCGATTGGTATTCAAATTATCCCGATAAAATGGAAATTGAATTTGCCGGCAAAAGAATTTTTCTTTTCTCACGGCCACCCATATAATGTTAAATTCGGATATGAAAACATAATTGCCGAGGCTAACAAAAGAAGAAATGCCGATATCGTTCTTTTCGGTCACACTCATAATCAATATACCGAATACCTCGACGGCTTGTATATTATGAATCCCGGCAGCGTTGGTATGAACGGCGACTACGGCGTAATCGATATCACCCCTAAGGGCGATATAATGCTAATTAAGGAGCATATATAAAAATCGAGGATAAAAAATATGAGTAACAAAATATTATTGGATAATGCAATTGCATCGTGGATTTCAGCAATAAAATACTGCAACAATATTTTAAACGGGCAAGTTGATTTTTAACTAGAAAAAGTTTTGTAAATTCACTGCACAATTCTATTGAGCTCTTTTTTAAAGCAAATAATGATAGACAACTTAGATTACAGAATTGGGCATTTCAAAAAAGCAATGAAAAAGGAATACCTGCTAAAGAGTACTATAATTCTAATAATTTAAACGATTTTTTAAAAAGCAATCATAAAGATTTTATTTCAGTATCATTTGGCGAACTAACTTACAATTACTTAGATAATATCATTAAAATTTCGTGCCCAGCTAATATTTCTAATATCAATATAGAAATGATAAGAAAAGGGATGAAAAAGCTGATATATTTACGAAACGATGAAACTCATTTTTATGTCAATATAAATACATTTTTAAACGATCAAGAATTTTTAGCTCTATATGATTTGTTAATTGAGTTTAGTAAATTCTTACAAAAAAATAAATATTTAGGCTTTTTTGGCAAACCAATTTTTGAACATCGAAATTGTTTTATTGAAAATATAAAAATTCCCCGCCAATCATTTAGTTATAAAGAATTAATAAAAATTCAAATTACTATGTCAAATTAAAAAAAAATACTACACAACAAATCTTTCGACAACTGCTCGAATCTTAATACATATTGTCTGTGTCAAGATATATTCTTTATAATCAACTCAAATAAAGTATTCAATTTGAATGATTTTGAAAAATTCTATAACGAAATCAAATTATTAAAAAAATATAAATTAATAGAAATAATTGAAAACAAATCAATTCAGCAAATAAAAATCCATTCTTCTATCACCTTCAGATTTTTGTAAAAAGTTCATTTTATATTTAGCTATTATTGATACAATATCTACCTTTCTTATTTTCTTAATAAAAAACGAATTGTCAATCAAAAACATACTTACAAATATTATCGCAGAGCAAGTCTACCTGTTCTCTATAAAATTGACTATTTTCATTTTCGTTTGATTTACCAGAATAAAAAAAGCCAAAGTATTTCCAATCTATCTTTTCTAAATCTTTCGCCTTTTTTTTCATCTTTAACATCATTTTGATTATGCCAATGAGCACCATTAAATTCAACTGCTATTTTTTTTATTTTATCAGAATCATTATCAATAATTATTATCGGAATATCAACCTCTCTTGGTGGTATTATACCACTATTGTTAAGCCCTACTATCACTACGTACCTTTGTCTATCTAAACGATTTATTAATTCAACATTTAAAATAGTACGCAAATGATTTTCGGATTCGCTACCTGTTAATCCGCCTTCTAATACTGAATACATCATTCGTTTTTCGCATTATTATAAATTTTTGTATAATTTCTGCTACCTTGTTTTGATGCTCTTTGCGAAGCTTCTTCTAGAGTCATATTAATACCCATTTTCACAAGTTCTCTGTACATGGAATTTTTACTAATCTTAAAGCAACGGCTTAATTGCTTTGTCGTTAGTTGATTCTCGACGTACAAATAATAAATCATTTTACATAAATCCTCTGTTTTCATGTGAACTTTTTTCGAAAAATGAATTGACGAAAGTGCTTTTATCTTTTCTAAGAACATTTTATATTCAAGTGATTCAAATCTTTCACTGTTTGAATCATAACGATTTAATATAATCTGTATTTTTTCATTTTCCTTCTTCTTAATTAACAACATTTCGTCAAAATCATTTGTGCTATAATCCCAGTTCAAATATTCTGACATATAAAATTGATAAAAATTATTTATTCCTGTTATTCTAGACATTTCAGAACTTGTAAACTTTTTTTTTCAAATTTAAGACCATATAAAACATTTACAAATGTTTCAACAGATTTCAATTTCTAAGAACAAAGGTAGCGTGACCGTTTGAAATTATTTCATTATAGTATTTACTTAAATCATGTTTAAATTTTCTTGGATCAATTCCATAAGTGTTCTCATCTATATGATAATACTTGCCAATGTAATTTTCTTCTTTAATTTTAGTTAATTCACATTTATAATACAAATTTTCAACATAACTTTTAAATTCCTTGGATAATTCAAGCTGCGAATATTCCCGTTTGCAATCGCAGCACTTATATCTTCGTAGCATTAGTGTTTCATCTTTATAAACTATCTCATCATCTATCATTTCTTTCATTTTATTCAATTCGAAATCGGATAATGGCATTTTTCTTTTTAGAAAAGATTCCTTTTTATGTTATTTGATTTGCAATATATACAATTCATAATTTTTCTCCTAAATATATTTTCTTTATTTTAACACACATAAGATAATTATAAAATATTAGATTTTAAAAGTCATAATAAATGTACTTGTAAATTATTTGTTTCACGAAATGATCTTTTCTCTTGATTTTTAAATACAAATAGAATATAATACTTTCTGTCAGTTCGCAAAATCCTGACCAGTATCGCAATTGCGGTGCTTCTAAAAAACAAAACTAAGGAGACAAAAGAATATGAACAAGAAAGTATTATTCGTAGTTCAAACAGCAATCATTGCGGCGCTCTATGCAGCGCTCACCTATGCGCAAAACTTTTTATTGCCCGGCACAACATCTGCCGCCGTACAATTTCGAGTAAGCGAGGCACTCAACGTCTTAGCGCTTTTCACCCCTGCGGCTATACCGGGGCTTACGCTTGGATGTGTGCTTTCAAATATTTACAATATCGGTTCAGGCTTACCGCTTGATATGATATTCGGTTCGCTTGCAACACTCGGCGCAACAACGGCAATGTACCTTTTAAGAAATGTAAAAATCGGAAATTATCCGCTTTTATCTCTTCTTATGCCTGCTGTTTTCAACGGAATTGTTATCGGCTGGGAAATTGAAGTGTTCTTCATTGAGGGCAAATTCCATTTTGCAAGCTTTTTAACACAGGGCGGTTTAGTTGCTTTGGGTGAGCTTGGAGTTATGCTTGTTCTCGGAACAATTCTCTATTACGTAATAGTCGGCAGAAAATTAGATAAAAAAGTTTTCAAAAAATCAGTTCAGTAAAAACAAAAGCACTAAGTCATCAATGGCTTAGTGCTTTTTGTAATAAGTATAATAATGCAATTGGCGGCGGGCGCATAAGCACCCACCGCCTTGTAACTTAAAGGGGAACACGAGTAATTAAATATTACTCGATTTCAATATATTTTGTAGTATCAACTTCTTTTTGAGGCTGAACTTTAGGAATTGTCAAGGTCAAAATACCATGCTTAAACTCGCCCTTGATGTCGCTTTCTTTAACGTCGCCCACATAGAAGCTTCTCTCACACTCGCCGGCATAACGTTCCTTGCGAATGTATTTTGTATTTTTCTTTTCGCTCTCCTCATCAAGTCCTTTGGCTGCCTTAACAGTCAAATAACCATCTTTAAGAGAAACCTTAACATCGTCCTTAGAAAATCCCGGCAAATCCATTTCCATAATGTAACTGTCATCAGATTCCTGAACATCTGTTTTCATAAGGTTCTTACCCCTATGACCATAGAGTTTCTTTTCAAGCTTATCCATTTCATTATTATCATAAAACGGAAAATCAAAAAAGTCATCGAACAAATCTTTACCAAATACACTAGGCATCAACATAAGTCATCGCTCCTTTCATAAAAAACACCATACATTTAACTATATGTGACTACCTGTTTTCTATGAACTCGGGGATGAGAAAACAAAGCGGAGTTTTTAAGGCTTTCGCCTTTTTTCTTCTCTTAACTTTCTTTCCTTTCGTTCTGTCTACACTATAGCACTATAAATTAGCACTGTCAAGTGGAGAGTGCTAATGTTAATAATTAATTCACAATTAGACATTGCTTTGCATAATTTTCTATTTATGGTTTTCTTCTTTTACTTTAACGCTTAAAAGCGGTGTATTGATATTAATATATTAATATGATAAAATTTAAAAAACACACTTGCTATAAGAAAGGAAAAATATATGGCAACAAGAGAACAATTCGGCTCACGACTTGGATTTATATTGGTTTCGGCAGGATGCGCAATAGGCATCGGCAACGTTTGGAAATTTCCTTACATTACGGGAATGTACGGCGGTGCGGCATTTATATTAATGTATCTTGCATTTTTAGTTATACTCGGTCTTCCGATTATGGTATGCGAGTTTACCGTAGGTCGTGGAAGCCAAATGGGTATGGGCAAAGCTTTCGAAAAACTTGAACCTAAAGGAACAAAATGGCATCACTTAAAATGGATAAGCATTTTGGGCAGCTACCTTCTTATGATGTTTTACACAATGGTAGGCGGCTGGATGCTTTACTACGCATATATTGAAGCGACAGGCAAACTTGCCGGGCTTGACAATACTGCTGTTTCGGGCGCATTTAGCAATATGCTTTCCACCCCGCAGACCATGGCGCTTTGGGCAATAATCGCAATCATCATTTCTTTCGGTGCTTGTGCTTTCGGCGTTCAAAAAGGTGTTGAAAAAGTAACAAAGGTAATGATGATTTTGCTTCTTGTACTTATGATTGCACTTGCAGTCAATTCCGTTTTCCTGCCAAATGCAAGCGAGGGAATTAAATTTTACCTTGTGCCTGATTTCAAATCTGTCAAGCAAGTAGGTATCGGCAACGCAGTATTTGCCGCAATGAGCCAGGCATTCTTCACATTAAGTCTCGGTATCGGCGCCATGGAAATTTTTGGCAGCTATCTTGATAAAAAGAAAAGGATTACAGGAGAGGCAGTTAATATCGTTTTGCTTGACACATTTGTTGCGCTAATGGCAGGCTTTATCATTATTCCGGCTTGCTTTGCATTCGGTGTTCAACCCGACTCAGGTCCTTCGCTTCTTTTCATTACTCTTCCGAATTTATTTAACAGTATGAAAGGCGGCAGAATTTGGGGAACGCTTTTCTTCATCTTTATGTCATTTGCAGCTCTTTCGACTATCATTGCAGTATTTGAAAACATTATTGCAATGTTTATGGATATGTGCTCTTGGAGCAGAAAAAAATCTGTTGCTGTTAATTTTGTACTTATAACTGCTCTTTCAATGCCGGCTATTTTAGGTTTCAATCTTCTTTCAAACATTCAGCCACTCGGCGAAGGCAGTTCAATTATGGACCTTGAGGATTTCCTTGTCTCCTCTAACCTTTTGCCTCTCGGAAGCCTTGCATTTGTTATGTTCTGTGTAAGAAAGAACGGCTGGGGCTTTGAGAATTTCATTAAAGAGGCTAATCACGGCGACGGAATCAAATTTCCGCATTGGATCAGACTTTATATGCAATACATTTTACCTGTTATAGTAACTATAATTTATCTTAAAGGATATTACGATACGTTCAAGTCAAAGGGAACGGCAATGCTTGTCGGTTGGTTCATCTTTGCAGCCTTCCTCCTTGCAGTAATATTCGGCATTTCAATATTTACAGGCAGAAAGAAAAAAGCATAATAATAAAAACTAAGGATTAGATAAGCGTATTAATTTACGAATATCTAATCCTTTTCTTTTTGCCTACTTATTCACAACCGAAATTATTTACAACTGTCAATTAATTCTTTAAGTTCTTCCTTTGGTTGAAAACCTACCGTTCTTGTAACCTCTTCTCCGTTTGCAAAAACTACAATAGCAGGAATGCTTTGAATATCAAATTGATATGACAAATCCCTGTTTTCGTCAACATCTGCCGAAAAGAAATCAACCTCGCCGTCCATTTCGTCGGAAAGCTCCTCCATAATAGGGGCAAGCATTTGGCACGGACCGCACCATACGGCAGAAAAATCAACAACCGCAAGCTTGCTCTTTAATACGTCTGTAAAATCACTGTTTTTAATTTCTTCAATCATTTGTTATTCTCCTTTATTTTGATTTGCAAGGTAGGAAACGGCTGAAAGCGCCGCAACATTCCCCTGCCCTGCTGCTTTAATATATTGATACGGTTTGCCGGCAATATCGCCGCAGGCAAAAAGACCGTTAATATTCGTTTTCATCTGTAAATCAACAATTACGTGTGTCCCGTCTGTTTTAAGCCCCGGCACAAGTTTATCGGCGGCGATGCTGTCCCTAATTACAAAAAGTCGAAAGAGCGTCATACTCACCGTTTTGGCAAGCTATTTTTTCAGCCTTATTTTCACCGATAAATCCAATCGGCTTATCGTTTATTATTTCAATATTTTCTATCCCGTCAAAAACCTTAGGCTCAAAATCATAAAGCGGAAAATATTTGACCTTTCGGCACGTTTCGCTCAAAAAATTTGCATCCTCCTCGGCTTCCTTGCCGTAAGCAATAACTCCGACATCCTTACCCTTGCAAAAATGAGCGTCGCAGGTTGCACAGTAGCTTACTCCCCTGCCGACGAATCCATCCTCATTTTTAAGCGTTTTGACTGAATAACGCCTGTTGCAAGTATCAATGAAGAACATTCAATCATTTCCTTGCCGACTTGAAGAGCAAAATACTTGCCCATAGAATAAACAGCATTCACCTTTTTATCCGTGATTTCTATATCAAGACTTTCAAGATGCTTTTTCATATCATTTTTAAGTTCGTTTCCCGTTACATTTGGCAAGCCGGTATAGTTTTTTATTGAATGAGCCTTTACCATTTTTTCGCTTAAATCTTTATTGCCGAAAAGGATAATATTTTTATTTCTTATCTTAGCGGTAATTGCGGCAGAAATGCCCGCAGGCCCCGTTCCGACAATTCCTATATCATATCTCATAAATTATAATATCTCCGATTTTTGTTATATTATTACTCGATTCATCTTAGTTATACACATTTTTCTGACAAATGTCAATATCCGCAATTATTTATTAATATATTAATCGACTAATAACTTAGCCTATTGACAAGGTAGGTTAAGAAATATATAATCTTATAAAAATAAATTAAACAATATTATTGGTGGTGCAGTTATGTTAAACCGTTTTTCAAGAACTGAATTATTGGTAGGAAATGAAGCTATGGAAAAGCTTAAAAATTCACGTGTGGCAGTTTTCGGCATCGGAGGTGTCGGAGGATACACTGTTGAAGCGTTAGTCAGAAGCGGCATCGGCACTATTGATATTATTGATGACGATAAGGTTTGCTTAACCAATATTAACAGGCAGATTATTGCCACAACAGACACGATAGGAAAATTCAAGGTTGACGTTGCAGAGGAAAGAATTAAATCAATCAATCCCGATTGTGTTGTATATAAGCACCAAACATTTTATTCAAGCGAAACGGCAGACGAATTTGATTTTTCAAAATATGATTATGTAGTTGATGCAATTGATACGGTATCGGGCAAAATCGCACTTGTTATGCAGGCAAAGGAGCATAACACACCTATCATCTGCTCAATGGGTGCAGGAAATAAGATGGACCCAACCGCTTTTGAAGTATCGGACATTTACAAAACAAGCGTTGACCCGCTTGCAAGAGTTATGAGATATGAGCTTAAAAAGCGCAAGGTTCGCAAGCTTAAGGTAGTTTATTCAAAAGAAATTCCGATTAAGCCGATGGAGGATACGGAAAACAGTTGCAAACACCATTGCGTCTGCCCTCCGGGAACTGAGAGAAAATGCACTGCAAGAAGGCAGGTGCCCGGCAGCAATGCATTTGTTCCGTCAACAGTCGGATTAATTATCGCAGGCGAGGTTATTAAGGACCTTATCAAAAAATAAATTGTTCAGGTAAACATTATGAAAAAATACGAAGAAATAAGCATAAGTGAAATGCTTGAATTAAAAAGCGACGAATATGTTGTTATTGATATCAGAGACGAAATAGCATTTACTTACGGCACAATCAATGGAGCAATTAACATTCCGCAAAATCAGCTTAAGGAAAGGCTTGATACTCTCCCAACAGATAAGCTTCTGATTATCTGCTGCAAAAGCGGAATTATCAGCGACCCTGTCGCAGAAAATTTAAGAGAGCACGGCTTTAATGCAGCTAATTTAAAAGAGGGCTACTACGGCTATATGCTTGCAAATCTTAAGAGCGGTAACGACAGAGCCAAGGATGTTGAAAGAAGCATAAACAAAAAATTCCACAAAGGAATTTGGAGCAAATTCACCGCCGCAATAAACGATTATCAGCTTGTTGAGGAAGGTGATAAAATTGCCGTTTGCATTTCAGGCGGCAAGGATTCTATGCTTATGGCAAAGCTTTTTCAAGAACTTAAAAGGCACAACAAATTTCCGTTTGAGGTAGTATACCTTGTTATGGACCCCGGCTACAGCCCCGAAAACAGAGAAATCATTGAGAAAAATGCAAAGCTTTTAAATGTTCCGATAACAATTTTTGAGTCAAATATTTTTGAATCCGTACTCCACGTTGAAAAATCCCCCTGCTATCTCTGCGCAAGAATGAGAAGAGGTCATCTTTATAATAAAGCAAAGGAACTTGGTTGCAATAAAATCGCCCTTGCCATCACTATGACGATGTTATAGAAACTATTCTTATGGGTATGCTCTACGGCGGTCAGGTGCAAACTATGATGCCTCAACTTCATTCAACAAACTTAAATACGCCTTGTGAAAATTCATCAGGCGTATAGCTTATTTATATGTGATTTTAATATCGTCTATATCTTGCCATAAAAGCTTTTGACCACAGCTGGAGCAGTGATTTGTATATTCTCGCTCTATCGCTTTATGACATCTCGGACAAACCGGAAACATCAAATTAGCTTTTGATATATAAATAGCTTGTTCAATTTTCATAGGCATTCTGTATTTACATTTTCTCATTTTGCAACGAGTAAGAGCAAGCCCTCTATGCCTGAGAGCTTGCTCTTTTTTCGTTGTACACCTTTTTAATTTTACCTGTGCCAATTAGTACACCTTCAAGTATCAAACTTGCACAACACGGTGCAAATACAACATTAAATTTAAAAATAAATGATACTATTATCGCAACAATAATCAGCGATAATATTATCCAAGATATTTTGCGAAAATATTTATATTCCTTATCATTTAAAGGCTTTTCCGGTGTATCAAGCGGACAAAGAATGAATATTAAAACAGCAAATACTAAAGATATACTAAGTAATGCAATTCTAATATCATACATTTTTGATAACTTGATAAGCACTATACAGCATAAAATTGATAAATATGTGATGATGTTGTTGAGTATCGTTTATCTTTGAAATGTTATGTTAATGAATATTTTAAACAACATAATTTAACATTTGAATTATATGAATTTTCATCCGGTAAAGAATTACTCAATACAAATCAAAAATTTGATATTGTATTTTTAGATATTGAGCTTGGAGATTCAAATGGTATTGATGTTGCAATGAAATTGCAAAAATTAAACCGTAATACTATTATCTTAATTGTAACATCATATCGCCAGTATTTAGATGATGCTATGGATATTAATGTTACTAGGTATATAGATAAACCCATTACACAAAAAAGAATATTTTCAGCATTGGATAAATCTATGTCGATACTCAATGAGGAAATGCTTTTGTTTCATCTAAAGGACAATAATGCAATTAGAATTAAAGCTTCCGAAATCATTTATGTAGAGGCTAAATTCAAGGGGGTTTATATTTATACTAAACAAAATGAATACAGAATCAAAGAAACTATGAAAGTTTGAGAGATAAATTAAACATGAGTTGTTTTGCAGTACCACATAATAGTTTTATTGTAAATTTAAATTATGTTAAAAGTTACAAGCGAGAAGAATTATCCTTATTAGAGCCTTACTCTTTTATAAAAATTTCAATTGCAACAAGAAAACAGCCAATATTTAAAAGACGGTTCTTAGATTTTATCGGAGAGGACTTTAAAAATGACTAAAATATTTATTGATATATTCATGTATCTATTTGAGTTTTTGATGGTTTTTATTATTCTGATATATTATTTAGTGAAAAGAAAAATCGAAAAACCAGAATTGTTATGTTTTTATTAAATACAACGTTTCTCGGATGTGTATATCAACTTAATATAACATATTTAAATATAGCGCTTATGTTTTTGTCATATACCTTATTATTTTATTTTCTTTACGACATAAGCTTCAAAACAGCTTTATTCCATTCACTGTTGTTTTTAATTGTAATGTTTGCAACGGAAATTATAACATCAATAATTGGTGTGGCTTTCTTTGACGATTTTAATGCATTAGAAAAAACATATCGGCATATGTGTTTGTAACAGTAATTAGTAAGCTTTTGTATTTTTCAATTATGATGGTAATATTGAAATTTTGGCTCAAAAAGAAAGCACCGACAATAAATTTTTTTGGTTACTTTTTGTTATGCCACTATCAAGTATGTTTATTTTAATATGTTTTAGGTATATTACATATCAAATCACATTAACTCAAATCATGAATGTACTTTGGATAGTTTCCTGCATAGGTATTCTTTTTGCAAATATATTAGTATTTGTAATATATGAATTTTCATTAAAAAACTCAAATGAACTTCATGAAATCAAAGAAATTCAGCGTCAACAAGAACAAGATGAAAAATATTATGAAATATTAGAACAAACAAATAAAGAAATGCATTTATTTTCACACGATATAAAAAATCATTTGATACAAATTAGAAATCTTGAAGATATTAATACCGTTCAAGATTATGTCGATAAATTATACCCAAATATTGAACACTTTTCTCGTATAGGTATAAGTAAAAACAAAATGTTGGATTTAATAATCAGTAAGTATTCAAGACTTTGCGAGAGTAAAAATATTCAATTTGATATTGATGTGAAAACGGCAAATCTTTCTTATATTGATGATGTTGATTTGTCTACTTTGATGAATAACATATTGGATAATGCAATAGAAGCGGCAGAAAAATCCAACAGCAAATTTGTTCAGTTATATTTATTTTCTAAAAACGCTATGTATGATGGATTACTTATAAAAAACAGTTGCGATTTTGCTCCGATAAATAAAGACGGAATTTTAAAAACAACTAAAAATAATAAATCGTTTCATGGCTTTGGTACAAAAAGTATCAAAAATATAATAAAGAAATATGATGCAATTTATGATTGGAAATATGATGAAAAATCAAAAATATTTGAAACAAATATAGTATTTTCAAAAAAATAAGACACTCCGTTAAAATGTCTCGGTTAATTCCGGGGCATTTTTTATTTCGACTTATTTTCTGCACTTATCTTCAATTTTTCTGCATTTATCAAAATGTATTGTAAAAACAAGATTTTTTATATATAAAATAGATGTATTAAATTTGACGAATAGAGGTGAATTCCGATGTTTCAGTTAGACTGTTATTAAACTGAAAGCAAATCACAATGCAAACCAATATTGCAGAGCGCTTGCTCAAAAGAAAGGACAAACATTATGAAACGCGCAAAAATCTTTTTGACTTTTTTGATAATTCTTAGTTGCTTCACGGCTGGCTTTTCAATGACTGCCCTTGCAGGAAACGATAACGTTCCGTTTTCATTTACTATGAAAGCAAACATGAAAAAGAGCTATACCGGAGATAGGTATAGGGAAACCACAAGAACAAACAATCCGTGGAAAGTGGATATGACTGCCAGCACCGAGGGTAAGAACACAAAAGCTTATTACTTCTTGGCAAGCAACGGTATACGTAGGATACAATATTCAGACCAACATCTTGTTCAAGCCGGCACGGGACCTCATTGTTATAAAGCATATGCCGAAGCGTCAAAGCAAGGAGTGTCATTAGGCTGCAAAAACAACAATGATGTGAATAAAAAGTATACAGTATCGGGATATTGGGACGAAGAAACCGGCGGAACTGTTAAGTGATTTTAGTTTACCTTGCAAAAATATCCCCTGCATATGATTTTTGTTGTGTGCAGGGGCACATAAATTTTTATGAAGGGAGGACGTAATGATTTGAAAGTTTTATATTATTTAAAAAGAATTATCAATGATAAAATCAAGCTTGGATTTATATTTCTGCTGTTTTTATTACCGATAATGGATTTAATATCTAAACTGGTTAGTATTCACCACGGAGCGACGCCTATGGCGCCGTGGTCATCAACATTTCTTTCTTTAACATCGACCTCATTTATATTTCATTCGCTCTTTTTCAACTTTCTTCCATTATATCTGCTCATTATCAGTTGCGATGATTGTTTTGAGGATTGCACAACAAAATACCGTAATATCCTTATTTCAAAATGGGGCAAAAAGAATTATGTAATAACAAATATTACAAAATCATTTTGCATTTCCTTTTTCCTGATACTTTTTACATTGCTTTTAAATATGCTTATGTCAGAAATAATTTTCAATACGGCGACCTACAGCATATTCAGCGAAAATTTAGTTGATGAGGATAAGACGAGCCTTTTTTATATTGAGGCAACACATCCAACCGTAACAAATATAATTTATATATTTATCACGTCCTTATTGTCCGGAGCAATGGGTGCTGCCGGAGCGGCACTTGCAATGGCAATTAAAAACAGAAAAATCGTTTATCCTTTACTCTTTCTTTTATGGTTTTTGCCGGCGCACACCGACAAATCCATTATGCTCGCATTACAACCGTTTTGCGAATATGCCTAGATACGAAAATACCCGTATTTGTCATAACTCTCGGAATTTTTGTAGTATTGACAATCGGTGCGGCGATAAAAGAGGTGCATTATGCAAAAATTTAAGCATACCGCTTCAAAGTTTGCTGTGGTATCGGCATTGGCTTTGCTTGTTATGATTTTTTGTGGTTTTTTACAATTGGAGTTATGTAAAATTTAATGGAGATATATTATTCAACTATTCAAACAAAGATAAGCTGACCGAATTTTTACAGATAATTTTTATGGAATAATGGCTTGCTGCGTAGTATTCCCTTTGCCGTTTGCCTTTGCAATTAATTATCTGCTTTACGATGAAAAAAGTATATTATATTTGCAGAATGAAAAACCGAATGCAATATATAACGCAATGTATTTTAAATATAATTGCTTTTTCATTTATTTGTGCCTTTTTTCACGAGGCAGTCAGCATAATATGTTCTTACCGAATTTTTGGCGGCGAATTGATAAACGAACTTCACATAATAAAATATTGCTCATTAAATTTTATTACAATTTTTTTATATTTTGTCAGAGTCGGCGGGGTATTTCTTTTGATAAGATTGTTTACCAATAAAAAAATTGCGCCGTATATTTTATTTGCCGTTTACTTATTAGAATTTTATTTGCCTAATTTTTTTGGTTGGCTGCCGGTTAATGACGCAAATATTATCGAAAATCTGATATTTGAAAATAATATGTCAGCTGTTATTTTCGCCATAATCAGAGAGATAAGTTTTGCGATAATAATTATAATTTTTTCGTATTTCAAATTTCAAAAAAAGGACATCTTGAACAATGAAAAGAAATAAAGCAGTCGGTTTATTTTTAATGATTATAATCATATTCCAAGCACTTTATTTTTTAAATGACGAGCTTGCATTTATATTCCTTTGCTGTCGGTATCAATAGGGAAAGCAAAGACGCTATGGACATAATTACAATGGCTGTTTTTCTCGTTCCGGTGTTTTTTATGCACTTTTATTTCAGCGAAACTCTGTATAATTTAACTCACGGCTACGGAAAGCTTTACATTATAAGGCAATATTCAAAAACGAAATTAATCATTAAGCAAATCGTCAAAATTTTTCTGTCGGTATTGGTTATTACCGCATTTCAAATTATCACGTCATTTATATTCGGCGCAAGCTTGAAATCTGTTCAAGCAGGCAATATGATACGCTGTGTTTCGATATACATAATATGTATTTTCACTATGCAAATGCTCCAGATGATGCTTGAATACTTTTTAAAACCGGAGCAGGCGGCAATCATATGCTGTGCGTATGCTTTAATTTCATATAGCGTAGGATATTTTCTTTCAGACAGTATTATTGTACGAGTATTATTCTTTCCTTGTCTGATGTTTGGCGCAGTGAACGGTGCATTAACAAGTGAAACATATTATATAAAATCATTTGCTGTTTTATTATTAATATGTTTATGCCTTATCGTCGGTAATATATATAAATTCAAAAAAACAGATATATTTTAGGAGGAAAAACAATGATTACTTTAAAAAATGTAAGCAAAACATTGGGAAAACATCTTGTGCTTGATAATATTAATTATACATTTGAAAACGGTATGGTATATGGCCTTTGCGGTCACAACGGCTCAGGAAAGACGATGCTTTTGAGAGCTATTGCCGGCCTTATTGTTCCTGACGACGGTGAGATTATAATTGACGGTGAGAAACTTCACCGTGACATTTCATTTCCGCCGAATGCGGGTATCGTCATAGAAAGTATGGAGCTTCTGCCTAAATACAATGCTTTTGACAATTTACGTTTGCTTGCAGACATTAAGAAAATTGCGAGTGACGAAGATATAAGAAACAGCTTAGAGCGTGTCGGTCTTAATTCGGATTTGAAAGTAAAAAGTTTTCTCTCGGCATGAAACAAAGATTGAATGTTGCGCAGGCAATTTTTGAAAAACAGAATATAATTTTGCTCGACGAGCCGACAAATGCACTTGATAATGACGGCGTTCAACTTATTTACAGTATCATTAAAGAGGAAAAACAGCGTGGTGCTACAGTTATTGTTGCCACGCATCACAAAGAGGACCTGGATGAACTCTGCGACACAATTTTAACAGTATCGGAGGGGAGATTAATTGAATAGTAAATTATTAAAAAAGAAATCGGCACTCATTTTTTTATCCGTTTTTGCCATAATAATTGTTGGCTGTGTTTTTTTGAATGCCTTTTTGGTCAAACCCGCAATCGCAAAAAGCGGTAATGATATTGATTCATCAGCCACAGACGAGGTCACTGAGGATGAACCCGAAATCGAGAGAAAAAAGACAGACGACGGTTTTATATATTACATTTTAACAGATGATAATAAAAACGTTTATGTAACAATTAACTCCTATGACGGTGATGAGAAAAATGTGCTTATTCCAAGCAGTATTGAAAATTATCCTGTAAAAGAAATTGGCAGCAACTGTTTTACAAATATCACTAAAGTAGAGTCAATTACAGTACCTGACTCTGTTGTAGCAATAGGTGATTTTGCATTTTTCGGCTGCCCAAATCTTACAAAAGTTGTTATTCCGAGCAGTGTTAAAAAATTGGTGCTGCCATAAATTCCGGCTCACATTTCACGATATACGGCGAGTCCGGTTCTTATGCCGAGGAGTATACGCTCCACCCCGAAAAGCACACCTGCACAGAGCCTATTGCTTTTAAGGCTATCAATTCTAAAGATTAAAAAGCAACCAAACATATATATTTGGTTAGAATTATGTTAATTTAAAATAAATTATATAGATATTCGTATGGGAAAACGGACATATGAAGATGTATCAAAATATGTTGAATCGCAAAGTCAGCATAAATGCAAGGTTTTGAGTGCCAAACCCGAACAGCAATTTGACGACCTCGATTTAGACGTGACAGTTTGGAATGTAAAAACTGATACTGACGGAGCGTGGTGGGTTGTAGAGGGAGACACTGTTCCCATGAATTTGTATCCGCAAGGTGCATACTATTTTGGAACAGACGAAGTCTACTCATTTCATATGGGATTAATGGAACGAATGCAGGCATCGCAGAAGCAATACAATCCTGATGACTATATTGAAACGGCTTCATTAGGTACTGAGATTGCTCCTCAACTTTTACGTAAACTAAGAAGCATTGCCGCCCAAATTGATTTTGCAACAGAAATAGAAGATTTTCAATCAATTGGTGTTCAAAGCAGAGAAATACTAATTGAACTTGGAAATTATATTTATGATTCGCATATGGCAGGTAATCAAGAGCAACCACAAGCTTCCAATTTCAAGAAAAAAGCCGAACTGACTATCCAATTCTATTTTAACGGATCTGATAACGCAGATTATCGCAGCATGATCAAAAAATTGACTGAGGCAACATGGGACTACGCAAATAAAATAACCCATTCAAGTAGTGCAACATATTATGAAGCATCTACTTGTGTATCCCTATGTATTTTCTCTTGTTTGTGTCTATGAAAATGTTCGGAACGATATATTCATATGACGAAAATATAGCTGCAAAGGTTGGCTTTATTTCCTATTGCTTTGGGTCAAAATTCTGGGAAATGGTTATTCCACTGAAACGGTTAAGGTTGTTTTGCAGTATGGCGCTGATGAAATCGGTTATAACAATATCGCAATCTTTGTAGCAAAAAGCAATTACCGTTCTCAAAATGTTTTGTCCCGTTTAGGCGTATGGTTGAACCATCAGCGAATCGGAAAATTTCATGTAATTCATCCAAAGAATTTAATCGTAAAAAATGATGTTATTTATTTGCCGCCATATATGACCCTTTGTTTGTGAAATTAAATGAAGAACTTTTATATTCTTCGTCATCAAATGATGCACTACCCTACTGTAAATAATAATGCGGATTTAGAGTTTCTTTATACACCTTAGTGTAAGGTTTGCAATTCCTCATACGAATTTGCTGTTTTAAGCAAAAATAAAATTCTGAGAGATTTTTGAAAGACGCAAAGTCTGAAAAATGGCTTAAATAGGCGGTTTTGAAAAAGATTGCAAGCCTCTGACTCCGTCATTTAAGGTTCGAATCCTTATACCTCTGCCAAGAGAAAACAGACATCCGCACGGATGTCTGTTTTTTTCTTCGATAGAAGAAGATAAGGATTCGAAGAATCGTTATTACGAGCGAAGCGAGTAACATCGTTCTGTCAAGTCTTTAAGGTGGAGATTTGCGAAGCAAATACTACCGTGACTTGACAGGTTGATATAATCTGCCACAAGGCTGGAAGTTTTACTTTCAGCCTATTTTTATGCCCGAATACTGCTTTTTATGGCGGTGTTCGGGCACTTTTTCTTTGCCTTAAAATATCGTGAGAGTCTTTGAGAGATTCTAAGAGACGGCAAAATTCAAAATCCCAAATCCATTTTAGTGCGATTTAGGGCATTTATGACTGAGACTTTTGAGAGACATCGCTCAAATCAAAATCGTAACACGAATTGAAATGGGCAAAAAATTTGAGAGACATTTCAAAAAAATAACGAGGGCTTAAAGTAATAAAACTTTAAACCCTCACTTGCGGAAACTATGGATATTAACAGGGGATATGACAAGGGGAAGTGAAAAATCACTTATGTCTGATGATGGAGAATATAAATTGAGACTCATTTTTGCAGATGGTCAGGAATTAAATCTCGATAAAAATTCTTTGGATATTATACTAAAAAAAATTTTTATTTTGATATCTGTCATAAAGGAAAACCCGCCGACTATGCGGGAAAAACCTTGAAATATAGGGCTTTTTAAGGCCCTAAATGCGTAGGTTGGTGCTTTGTTGCGATATGCTCCACGGTTACGGTGTATTGTTCATATTCTGTTTTCGGGAATCTTTATGAAATCTTCAAAATTGCCCGGTATGCTATCCGTAAAGTCAAAGAAAGGACTTGATTATATGGATATGATTTTGAAAACGACTGACCTCTGCAAAAATTTCAAGGGGCAAATGGCGGTAAACAATGTGTCACTGAACATCCGGCGCAACTCGGTTTATGGTCTGCTGGGGCCGAATGGGGCTGGCAAATCCACGATCTTAAAATGGTCACCGGCATTTTGCGCCCCACATCGGGAAGCATCGAGTTTGACGGCCACCCGTGGAAGCGGAATGATCTGGAGCATATCGGTGCTTTGATTGAGATGCCCCCGCTTTACGAAAATCTGACTGCATACGAAAATCTCAAAGTCAGAACTACATTGCTCGGCCTGGACGATGCACGAATTAACGAGGTATTACAAATTGTCCAGCTCACGAATACCGGCAAGAAACGGGCCGGGCAGTTTTCTCTTGGTATGAAGCAGCGGCTTGGTATTGCTATTGCATTGCTGAACAGTCCCCAGCTTTTGATTCTGGATGAACCGACTAACGGCCTTGACCCTTTAGGGATTGAGGAACTTCGAGAGTTAATTCGCTCTTTTCCCTGCAAAGGGATTACAGTTATTTTGTCCAGCCATATTCTGTCAGAAGTCCAGCAGATTGCAGATCATGTGGGTATCATTGCTGGCGGCGTCCTTGGATATGAGGGAGAGCTTCGCGCCGGTGAAGATTTGGAACAACTCTTTATGGATGTTATTCGCAGAAATGGTAAGGAGGGATATTAAATGGAGATGGCATATATTCAGGCAGAGAACCTAAAGCATAAGAGAACTTTCACAAAAAAACTGATCGTTCTGGCCCCGTTTGTAACTGCGCTTATGAACTTTTTTGCCCCTCTTTGGTTCCAGCTCAATTCTTATAATTGGTGGTATATCCTGCTTTATCCTGGATTCCTTACGCTCACCTGTGCCTTGATTGAACAGCGGGATAATGGCAAACTAAAATATCGTGCCGTTGCTTCATTGCCTGTTTCGCAGAACAAAGTCTGGAAAGCAAAAATTGGAGTGGCCGGTATTTACTCCTGTGTGGGGAATTTCATTTTCCTGGCGCTAAATCTGTTGGGTGGTTTTGCAATATTAGTTATCAACGAAATTCCCCTGACAATCGGAATTTGGCAGGCTGCGGCCGGAACAGCTTGTATTGTCATTGCAAGCCTATGGGAAGTTCCGCTGTGCTTATGGTTATCAAAAAAAGTTGGTATCTTTGTCACGGTTATTCTTAATGCCGGACTTGGAAGCGTTTTAGGGATTTTCACGGCTACAACCTCTTTGTGGATGATCTGCCCGTATAGCTGGGTGCCGCACCTTATGATTTCCGTGTTAGGTATTTTGCCTAATGGTGAGCCGGTTGCAGATCAGAGTACGGCAATGGCATTTTGGATGATTATACTTGTATTGGTCATTTCGCTGGCCTGGTTTGCGGCGCTGTCATTTTTAACTGCAAGATGGTTTGAGAAAAAGGAGGTGGGGTAACTATGGTATCTGTGGTTCGCTGCTGGAAAGCAGAATATCAGAAGTGTAAACATAGCATTTTGCTCTATATGCACAGCATGATTCCAATTATATGTGCGGCGATTTTTGCGGGTTACTATCATATATCCTCATTATTGTGGGCCTGGTTGTTCAGATTGAGGCCGGGCATTATCAGCTTTTGTTGGGAACAATCCCATCGCATGGCAACGTATATAAACTTGGTTTTCTGATGATCTGTGCTTTTGGCGCAACATTTTTAGCGTTAGGAACATTCGCTGCACTATATTTCCGGCAAGCCTTTACCTGAAAGGGATTCTATTGTTGATTACCATGCTTCCCATTTACCTGATTCATTTGTTTGTGGGAATGAGCTTCGGAAAAGGTGCATCTATGGGATTGGGAATTGCAGGGAGTTTAATAGCCGCCCTTATGATAACAGGGCTTGGTGACGCTACATGGAAATATATTCCCTGGGCCTGGGGCGTTCGTGCTATGGATTACACTCTGCCGTATTATGAGCTGAACGCCGCAAACTATGATGAAATTTCATATAACGGGCCTGACATATACCATAACGGATGAATGTCTTGAAATGTCAGAACTGCAAGAAGAAATCGGGCAGGTATCGAAACGCTTCAAAAATGTGGCGGGGGAAGATTTCAGTTTCGGCTACGTTTACAGTATTGTGGGTGTCATGGCTACCGGAATATTTTCCATCTCCTGACACGCTTGCGTTTATCCTGATGGCTGTAAATTCGCTGCTGGTCATTATCATACTGACCGCCAGATTTGCTAAGAACCTGCGTACACAACTGACCCCGCTTTTTGAAGCAACTGCGGAGGTTTCATATTACAAATTCGATTATGGAACAACATAATGGTCCAGCTTATTTTAGAAAATTCAAAAGAAACCGGCGGCGCAAAGGTTACTATGAAACTTCCCTTGCTGATTTTCCGATAGT